>FLSH01459998.1_pt1 | contig 129438 bp, 127 predicted proteins | sample 1550441 | NCBI WGS metagenome assembly FLSH01 (sample SAMEA4031756, study PRJEB14383) | metagenome | biome: human; feature: oral; material: saliva | place: Philippines | collected 2014 | reverse complement strand
AAGAAGTGATATTCTCGTTTTTAATTGCTACTTTTGTCATGTTAGATTTTGTCTATTTTTTATGTTTACAGCACCAAGATAGGTGAAATTTCTGACATATTCAAGTGTTTTGAGAACTTTGTTTCTCAGACACTTGGAGTTCTCACAAGAATTTATGCTGCGGAATTAAGGGCATATAACTATCAATTGGCGTGTAACATACATAACACAGTTCTATGACTAATGAAACTTTCATATTCCGCCACATAGATTTCTTCACAAAAGTAAAGCAACTATCAGAATTGAATAAATAAAACTAAAAGGATGAAAATGTTATACAAAACGCTATTTTTTACCACATTAATTATTCTCTCTTGTCTGTCATGCAGCAACAAGGAGCAAAGTATAAGTAACACTAGTGATGCGGCTTTAATGAAAGATACTATAATTTCGTATGATTTAGAAAATATTAGTTCGGAAGGAACGGAGGCTATTGTTACATACAAAAATAGAATTGCGACCAAAGCAACAATTAATATTTATGGTGAAACAGGGAAAATCATTATAACATATTTATTTAATAAGAATATAATTTCTGTTCAAGAAGAAATTATCTCGTATACATCCCTACTTAATGAAGATTCCTTGGAGGTTATTCCAATATCTAAAATTAGCTATTTTATAGACTACAAAGGACACTTTAAGGGGGAAAAAAGAATAAGGTATACTGATATATTTAAGAGTTTCATGGAAACAGTACCATTGAAAATTTAGTGATTCCTTGATGAAATATAGTTATACCTCAATTCCACAGCATTATTCCTTGTGAGGTACTTTTGTATATTGAAGTGACATTTTTGGATTTATCCATTGATATGGGGATTTTCTGGGGTTCTTGGTTCTTGCATAAGCATAAAATCCCCCACCCAAACCAATGGGGAAGTATAAAAAACCACAAAAAATACTTCCATAACAGAATGCTTTGCCGCTACTTCTACGTTTGCCCAATACAGATTCGGTAAGTTTTTCAAAGCCCAACTTTGAGAAAACGTCCATAATGTGATAAATTCCACCGTAAGAAGTGATATTCCCGTATTTAATTGCTACCTTTGCTGTGTCAGTTTTTTGCTTACTTGTTATGTTTGCAGCACCAAGATAGATGAAATTTCTAACATATCCAAGTATTTTGAAGACTTTGTTTCTCAGACACTTGGAGTTCTTACAAGAATTTATGCTGCGGAGTTAAGGAGACAAATAAAAGCATAGGTGTCTTTCATTTGAGACACATAAGTTTCTTTATGCTATAAAAGTAAAATTATGTCGTTGAAAGTAAAGGTAATAATATTTATACTAATATGTATGACAGGATGTCAAAAACATATAGTAGATGCTAATGCTATAGAAGTATACATAGAAAAATTAGATTCTGATCAAATATATAAAATAACATGTAGAGAGAAAATAAATAAAATTATTTACACTATAAATTCTAGTAAGAGAGAATTCCGTATTTTTATTCCTAATGTTAAAGTCGTTCTAATTTATAAAAACGGAAAAAGGAAAACTATTCTAGTCAATGGTAATAAGATTAAAGTGGATGGAATTACTTATGTAAATAGTGATAATATTTGGGAGAAATGGTAATGCTCCAAAACGGGAGTTGTCAAAATAATCACTTGATTTTCAAAAGATTATTAAATATCAGGCATAAATGCAGGGATAAATTCTCTGCCTTGCTTACTTGTTATGTTTGCAGCACCAAGATAGGTGAAATTTCTGACATATCCAAGTGTTTCGAGAACTTTGTTTCTCAGACACTTGGAGTTCTCACAAGAATTTATGCTGCGGAATTAAGGTTATAAAAAAATGTCCACTTATAGCTATAAAAAAATATTACTCTAAATGCTGAATGTATTTCTCTAAATCTTCATTGTTGAGTCCTAATCGCTTTCTTAGTCTATAACGGAGTTTGTAAAAACCTGAACCAGATATATTAAGTATAGTCATAATTTTATGTCCGTCGAGTCCAATCTTTATAAGATACACTAATCTTTTTTCGGCTTTGGTAATAGTTGGATATTGCATTTCTAAACGCTTACAAAAATCATTATCCATAAATTGAAACTGTTCGTTAAAGAACTGCATTCTTTTCTTCTCCTTTGGATCGCTGAGCATTGCTAATTGTAACGACATTGATATATTTTCTTGTTGCGATTTAATTAACTTCTCTTTTTCTATCTGCATTTTAAGTTTTGATAGTTCTTTTTCTAATTCAGTATATCTAAGCTTATCGGATAGTTCTTTTGCTTCAAGTTCTACAATTCGTTTACGTTGTTTGGTACGATAATAAATCAGAACAGCTACACATACTACGAATAGAGCAACTACAACTATAAGTAGTAATAGTACACGTTGTCCTTTTATTTCTTCGTATGCTTTAAGTTTTTCGCTCTCTATTTTAGCCTTCTCTTGTATTTGTTTAATTTTAGAAGTCGCCATTGCACCATTCAAAGAATCGCGCATATTGTAATACTGTGTAAAATGATTGATAAAAGAACGATAATCCTGACGTATGGAATCTATATGAATTATTGCTTGTAGTGCCTCCACTTGAATATTTAATTGCCTAAAACGTACACTCTGTTTAAGGCATTTTTGCGCAATATTATAAATAGAATCTGGACGGCTGTGTTGTTTTGCTATAAGCAAACTACAATATAACAGTTGGGTGTGAAAGAATTTGTTATCTTGCTTATCTAAACTATTAAGAATTTTTGAGGCTTCTTTTATCTTTCCTTGTTTAATATATATTTCTGCTAAGTTACTTAAGTCGGTTTGAAGAAAAACTTTGTTATTTATGCTATGGTCGTTTGCAATAGCATATTTCATTACTCGCTCTGCTTCTGCATAATTTTTACAGTGTTCTAACAAATATACTACGTTTGCATAATAGTATCTATATTTCACTATTGGAGAAAGTTGCTTCAGTGCACTACGAGCTTTTATCAGATTTTCGTGAGCCTCTTCCCATAAACCAATACCCTCATATAATAAGGCAAGATGAATTTGGCATATTGCTTGTTTTTCTTGATTATTAGTTTTTTCATAGAAAGTTTGTGCCTTTGAAATATCTCTATATGCCTTTACAAAAGAATAATTTATAATATCTAAATACGAATTATTTAGCAAACTATCGGCATACACTTTTTCTTTGGTATGCACAAAAGAAGAACAACCTATATTTATAAATGTGGTTGCCAACAGAAAAAAAATTGTTACTATATCTATGCGATGTATTCGAGAAAAACTCATGGTAATACCTTTTTGCCACAAAGATACAGAAATCTATATACTACATCTTATTTTTTAACACTTATTCAATACATTGTCTATATTATGTCTATATTCATTTTTTGTTTTCTTGCAGAGAAATATCTTATTTTGCGAAATCAATGTTAATAAAATTCGCAATATGAAAAAGCTAAGGTTTTTAATTCTTTCAATTGTCTTGTTTATAACTTTAGGAGTTATGGGCGAGGAAGGTGTATTATTACAACTAAAGAATGGTTCAATTGTTGGTTTCGCCTTTTCTGATAAACCTACAATGTTAATTGGATCTGCATTAGAAATTCGTGCTAAGAAAACGGTTGTTAGTTATGATTACAATGAAGTAAAGCGAGTATATAAAGACTGCATAACGAAATGATACGACAGCTTTGTTGATTATCAGACAGTTAGACAGGATAAGCACAAAAACCAATCGTATAAAATTGCTTTGCATTGCTTTACATTTGCTTTGCATTTAAACGGTGTTTAAACGATGTTTGAGCACGAAAAGTTTACATCGGGTAAAGAAATGTAGACATCGAGCTTGCATTTACTTTGCATCGGCATGCCGAATTAGACGTATAGAACGCGCAGAATGCCGTAAACACACGTGTGGCGAATAGTTACAGGTTGTGGCGACAAAAAGGGCTTAGAACGCAAATAAATGGGGTGCTCGGGATAACACGCGAGAAGCTACACATATACCATGGAAAGCGATAATAACACAGTATAAAGGTTTATAAATCGTTGATTAAACGGCACTTAAACGGTTGTTATGCCATTTTACACGGTATAACAGCCGTTTTTCGTCTTTTTACCCCCCTTTTATGCTTGTAAGTCATTGATTAAACAGCACTTAAACACTTTTAAAGCTATTTTAAACGGTATAATAGCCCTTTTTGCACTATTTTACACCGCTTTAGGCTCGTAAATGCCTGATTAAACGATACTTAAACGATTTTATACAGATGCTTTACGCATTTACCTGTTTTTATCCCTATTTTTGCCGTTTAAATGTTAAAACACTCGTTTGGGTATGCATTTGGGTATGCGTTAGGGTATGCACTGAAAAACGAAACGGTACAAAAGGGTATGCGTTAGGGTATGCACTTTTTGGTATTTTGGTACTCGTACCCCCCCCCTGTTTGGTACTAAAAAATGGCATTTTTCGCATTTTTCGTTGAATTAAGGGGGGTATTTTCCACATTAAAAAGGGGTGTTTGGCAGATATTTAAACATACAGAATAAGCGAAAAGTATTTGTAAATCAAAACTTTACACTATTTAAAGGCTAAGAAATAGATAAAAAAGCGTGTGCGCGCCAATTAAAAGCACATAAAAAGGCTACCAAATAGTAGCCTTCGATGTGGTTCGTGTAGTGTTTCGTGCTTTAAAGCAGCTTATCGGAATGATACTTTATTGCCCAGTCTGCCATCTCGCCCATAATACGGGCAAATTCGATGGGCGAAGGTTTGGACACGTCTTCAAGAACTGTTACCTTTTGTGTATCGTTGAAACGCCCTTCCTCAAAGGTAACGACGATACCATGCTCGGTGTCTGTCAGCACCCAGCCATTGGGCTTTGCTGTGCTCTTTTGTAATATGTATTTATCCATGTATTGTTATTTTAAGGGGTTTTCCGCAACGGGGGCAATGAAACGAATTAACCTGCTCGTTATCATTGGCAAGTAGTTCTGCCACTGATATGCCAATAATATTTGCAATTTCTTGCAACTTGTCAAGCGTGGGGTTGCCATTTATAATACTTGAAATAGCTGGCTGTGAAACACCTTTAGTGCCGCCTTTGCCTTTCATTTCAGATGCAAGCCGTTCGAGCGTCCAGCCGTGTTCTTTTATTTTCTTTTTAATATCCATTACTTTTGTTTTAGTGGGGGCTTTCGCCCCCGCCGCCGTATTAGTACTTAATTTTTATTTCAATTTCTTTTCCTCTTGGCGTTGTGAAAGTGTGGTGCAGATAACCTTTCTTATCTACATAAAATTCACCCGTACAGCTGTATTCTGTACCTCCATATACCCATGTTAAAGTGTCGCCTTGATTGTAATTTCCTTTTTGTAGTTCTATATTTGTGATGTAATATTTCTTTTTCATAGCTTTATTTATTTTTTATAGTTCTGTTACTTTTACTTGATAAAAATAGTCGTTGCTTCCCGCATCCTCATAGTATGCAGTAACGACTACTTTAAAAGTTTCGGTGTAATACCCTTTTTCATCTTCATTCTTTACTTCGACAGAGAATGAATTGCCGTCTTCCTCTAATTCTACCTCTGTGGTATCTCTGTCGCTATTGTAGGCGAGGTTTTCTCTTGCTTCGTTTGCAGAGCTAACTATTATATAACCTTTCTCTCTTAATTGTGAGATAACTTGTTCTCTTATTTCCTCTTCCGTCTTTGCAGTAATCAGATCTTTATTAATTAACATAATATCGTACAGTTTATTCGGTGTGTCTCACCGTCTTTGTTTGTTATTACGTTGCAAATATATAAAGTATATTTTATATGTGCAAACATTAATATAACTTTTATCTCATATTTAACCTTTATTTAATATATCAGCTTTTATTTTATATTTGTTAGCAGAATATAAGGTGTAATTTGTATTTTATCCCATTGTTTCATTTATTAATGGTAATGGTGTATTTTTAGCAGTATAATATAAAAGGAAAAGCACCCTGCCAAACCGACAGAGTGCTTGATATATAGAAAAAGTGGCTTAAATTCTTTATTATCAATATTTTTTAGTAATTTTGTGGTAATAAAAAAATAATATGGAGAAGAGAAATTTGCGAATAATAGTACAGATTGTTGATGAAAACGGCGAGTGTGTTTTTAATCCAACGTCAGATTGCGTCTGCACGCCTTTGCGTCCAAACGTAAATAATATAGAACCAAAACATTGGTATTGGCTTCTTATGCGGTTGGGTTCGGTGATTTCTTCCGAGCTTCGTACAGTTCCCTCTCTATCGCCTCTTTATCCTGAAATACCTTATCTTTCACCCGTAGATGAGTCAGGTAACGCTTTGCCAGAATCCGTTCTAACTTATGGCGGATATGAGACGGGCAATTCGGCACAGAAAAATCTTCATAAAGGCATTTCGGACGGGAACGGTCAGAAATAAAATGATGTATTGTCAGCTTGCAGTTGTTTTGTTCTGCAAGCTGTCCTATTTCTCTAAAGACATCATCGTTGCCATTTTCCGTATAATGTGCCTCTCTCTCCCTTTCGACTATATGCATGCGGTTGTAGTCGTAGGTGTGTTCAATATTCATACGTTTTTTTATTTATATAGTTAAGACATGGTTGTTTGGTTGTAAGAGCCCTTGATAAGGGCGATGGCATTAACACAGCGGAAATCAATGTCGGTATCTTCGTGTGCCGGGTTGTGCGAAGCCAGTGTTATGAATGGTTCGCCCTTATCAGACCTTTTAATGTACTTAACCACACAGTAATCGTCGCCATCTATGCTATAAGATAGCAGGTACATTTCACCATACAAAATGCTTTGCAGGTCGATGGGTAATTCTTTATAAAAAATTATATCTCCTGGCTTCAAACGTGGATACATCGAATCGCCCACAATGTGTATAGCACCATCGCATTTAGGCATGTTGGGTATTTTAATAGTGTCTATTATATTGGCGTGCCGGTTATCGAGCAGCGAACGCAAGCCTGCCGTCGCCTCGAAGTCGTACAGGTTGATTATTTGATTATCTACCTTTTTTTCGGGGTTGTATGGCTGGTATATCGGCTGAACGGTCGCCTCAAGTGGTGGTGGGGCATCATTTTTCAACATTGTACCTTCACCCGTAATAAGCCAACTTATATTTATCTCTGAATATGTGGCGATGAATTTCGCCATTACGTCTTCTGTTATTCCAGTACTACTCTCTAAAGTGCCCCTTGAAACACCTATTTTAGAGTAGAAATCACGTTTGCTTATACCTAAAGTTGCACAGAATTGCAAAATTCTTTGTTTTATTGGCGATATTTTTTGTTCTTTTGTTTGCATGCGGCGAAATATTTTGTATCTTTGCAACGTGTAAGAAATTCTACACGCCCCAAAGTTACAAAAAGGGGGTAAGAAAAAAGAATTTTAACTAATAAAATAATGTAATATGGAAAAATGGACAAAAGAAGAAGTTTCGGGGGTAATTGAAAATTTACCCCTCCAGCGGAAAATTACGGTGGAGAGTGTGCTACAGCACATACCATCAATATTAACAGTTGGCGTTAGCGGTTCAACCTGCGCTTCAGATGTGAATGCCATCGGCGAAGCCTTTGGCGACGATAATATATGGATTCAAGCTGTTGGCATAGATAAGTTCAATTTAACAATAGTAGTAAAGGAAAAATGAAGAAGTACATTAAAATTTCGGGAAAAGAAAAAGAATGGATAGGAGCAGCACTCAACGTTTCACCTTCCATGGTTGATTTCGCTTTGCGCTTTGACGCAAAGCGCGGTAACAGCGATTTGGCAAAGCGCATACGAAAGCTGGCTTTGCATCGTGGTGGTGTTCTGATGAACGAACTGCCCGTATTTGAAACGATACACAACACGGCAAGTGGCGAAATGATACAGGAATTTCCCAACGGCGCAAAGCTCGTTGCCGAATTAACTACTGGTACTGTAAAGGTGTACGACAAAGCAGGCGTTACTCGCCACAGGATTGAGAACTGCACGATAGAAAGGTTATACATGGAGCAGCTGTTTGCTGCGGGCTTATAAGGAGGACAAAGTAATGAAAATAGTATTAGGAAACGACGGTAAGTTTACTTTCGATGTAACAGGTACCAATGCAGAGGTAACACTGCGTAATACCGCCGACGGCATAGTGGTAACAATAGATGGCAAGCGGTCGAAAAGTTTTTTTGCCATGGCGTTAAAAGCCATCAGAAAAAGGTTATAAAAAACGGCGAGTATGGAATATTATAACAAAATGCTGTGCGTAACAGAAGCGGAGCTGATTGGTGGAAGCGACCCTGTGATGAAAAAGGGTACGCTAAAATCAAATCTATTCCGTAAGAACATCTTCTGTGTATGCCGTGGCGGTGGCGAGGGTAGATGCGCACTGTACAGCTTTGATTCCATGCCGAAAAAGTATAGGGAAAGATTTATGGAGAAGTACGGCAACCCCGAAGAAGTGCTGCGTGAAAGGGAAATGCGCAAGTCGGTGAAGTACGACGAAAGCGCACGCACTTTCTTTGAAGAATATGAATACTTCAAGAATGGCGAGTACACAACGCTCGACAAAGAATTGATAGCCGAATACACCACCAACGCCAGTGTACTGGGCGAGCTGCTGCGCATGAAAATGGAGCGCAAGGCAATGATGGCAAGCCTCAATGCAAGGGCTACCGACGTGTGGGAGATGGTGTTGCAGAACAGCGAAGAGCTGCGCGAACGCTACCACCACACGCTGCCTGCCAGCCTTAGCCGCCTGAAAGCACGCATACGCGCCTTTGAGAAAGACGGCTACGAAAGTGTCGTCAGCAAGAAGCTCGGCAACATCAACACCATAAAGATAACAGCCGAAGGACGCGACGTGTTGGTAGCATTGAAGCGTAGCCATACACCACGATATAACGATGAGCAGCTATTTGCAAAATACAACGAAATAGCGGTGTTCCGCGGGTGGAAGCAGCTTAAGAGCGTGCGTTCCATGCAGGCGTGGCTGTACAGCCCAAAGATTGAACAGTTGTGGTGTGATGCCGTGCACGGCGAACAGGTTGCCCGCCAGCGCTTCGGACGCAAGCAAAGCACGATATTGCCGACCCGCCGCGACAGCCTTTGGTATGGCGACGGCACGAAGCTTAACCTGTATTATCGGGAAGGAAAGACGGTGAAGACGATAAACGTGTACGAGGTGGTAGATGGCTTCAGCGAAGTGCTGCTTGGCTACCACATCAGCGAAAGCGAGAACTTCGAGGCGCAGTACGGCGCTTTCCGCATGGCAATACAGCGCAGCGGGCACAAGCCCTACGAAATAGTGCACGACAACCAGGGCGGACACAACAAGCTGAACCGACAGGGCAAGAAGCCTGCGGGGGACGGCGAAAAGGCACAGGGTTTCTTGGACAGGCTTTGCCACATACACCGCCCCACGATGCCTCACAATGGTGAATCGAAAACGATTGAAAGCATCTTCGGACGCTTCCAGCAGCAGGTGTTGGCACGTTACTTCAACTTTACCGGGCAGAACGTTACGGCAAAGAAGCTGACGAGCCGCCCCAACATGGAGATGGTGGCAGCCAACCGCGACAAATTACCGACATATCAGGAATTATGTGAGCTGTATGCCCAGTGCCGCGAAGAGTGGAACGAAGCAAAGCACCCAAAGCACGACAGCAGCCGCATGGCACTTTACGAGGGCAGCGTGAACGAAGACACACCTGCCGTTGGCAAGTACGAAATGCAGGATATGTTTTGGATAATGAGTGAAAAGCCCGTAACGTTCACCGACAGCGGCATAAAGATGACCATTGACAAGAAGTCCTACCACTGGGAGGTATTCACTACTGATGAGAACGGCGAAACGATACCCGACAGGGAATGGCGGCGCCTGCACACGTGGGAGAAATTCTACGTGCAATACGACCCAATGGATATGACGACGGTAAATCTCTATTATATCGACCGCGCTAAAAAGCTGCACTTCTGCACTGTTGCGAAGCCGTATATGCAGATACACCGTGCAATGCAAGACCAGAGCGCCGAAGAAAAGGCACGCATACATGCTGATATTGAGCGTGGCAAGCAAGACAGAATAGAACGTGTGGTAGCGGGCAGGAACATTGCCCAACGACATGGTACTGACCCCGAGCAGAACGGGCTGTATTATCCAAAGCCCAAGGGTTTGACCGCAGAGCAGCAGCAACAGGTGTACGACCGCATGGACAGGCTCAAAAGCGACAGCCGCGCCGAAGTGGTGGAGCTGGGACAGCATACAAAGAAGATTTCAAATATTGGCTGGGAAGAAGTTCTGTACGATGAGCGGAAGACGGCGGATAAATTATAACAACTTAAAAATGTAAATCAATGAGAACAAGCGAAAAACAGCAGATAACAGAGAGTTTAAAAGCCTACGTGGTTAAGTATGGCAGTCAGAACAAGGCGGCGCAAAGCCTTGCGGGTATCAGCGCTGCAACGGTAAGCCAGCTGCTGAAAGGCAACTGGAATAATGTCAGCGACGAAATGTGGAAAAACGTTGCATCGCAAATCGGTTACAAGCAGGGCGACGGCTGGCAAATAGTGGAAACAACGGCATATAAAGAAATGGTGTTTGCCCTGAATGACGCCAAGGAGTGGAAAAATGTAACGTGGGTGGTGGGTGATGCAGGCTGCGGAAAGACAACCACGGCACGCCTTTTTGCCGCCGAACAGCGCGAAGCATTTTACGTGCTTTGCAGCGAAGATATGCGCAAAAGCGACTTTGTGCGTGAAATAGCCCGCAAGGTGGGGTTAAGAACGGAAGGTTACAGCATCCGCGAGCTGCTCGACCGCATTATCGACAGCCTTGTGCAGATGGACGAACCATTGCTGATATTCGACGAAGCTGACAAACTAACGGAACGTGTATTCCACTACTTCATCGACCTATACAATCGCTTGGAGGATAAGTGCGGTATCGTGTTCTTTTCAACAAGCTACATCAAACGGCGCATGCAAATGGGCTTGCGATATAACAAATGCGGCTACAACGAAATACACAGCCGCATGGGGCGCAAGTTCTTCGAGGTGGAGCGCACATCGCCCAACGATGTTTACGCCATCTGTGCAGGCAACGGCTTGAACGAAAAGCAGACATCGGCGGTAATGAAAGATGCCGAGCAGTACGACTTCGATTTGCGCAGGGTGAAGAAAGCTGTGCACAAGCAAAAGAGAATAAAGTAACATTTAAAGGGCATTTAAACGATATTTAAAAGGAAATGAAAAAAGCATTGAGTATGGTAGATTTGATGCGAAAAAACAGGGAGGTGTATGCGTTCGAGGGTGCGCTGCAGGAAGCCTTCGGGCAGCCCGAACAAAACGGCGTATGGTTCATTTGGGGGCGCAGCGGCAACGGTAAGACGTCATTTGTGTTGCAGCTTTGCAAAGAGCTTACCCGATACGGCAAGGTAGCCTATGACAGCTTGGAAGAGGGCGACAGCTTGACAATGCAAAACGCCCTTATGCGTGTCGGTATGGGCGATGTCGGGCGACGCTTTATATTACTTAATGAGAGCTTAAAAGAACTTGACACCCGGCTAAAGCGTCGGCGTTCGCCCGACATCGTGGTGGTGGATAGCTTTCAGTATGCGCATATTGATTTGAAACAATATGAGGAGTTCATCGACCAGCACAAAAATAAGTTGATAATTTTTGTCAGTCAGGCTGACGGCTTGAAACCGTGGGGGCGCACCGCCCAAAGTGCGATGTACAGCGCATCGCTGAAAATATGGGTGGAGGGCTATCGGGCAATAAGCAAGGGACGTTATCGTGGCAATCTCGGCTATTATACCATTTGGGCAGAAAAAGCCGAAGAGTATTGGAGTGCAAAAAATAAATAATATTCAATTGAGATAATATGAAAAGAACAGCAAACAATGGCAGTTTTCAAGAAAGGGAAATGTGCCGTACAACAAGGGAACAAACATATATTTAAAGTATTTAATGGTATGGCAAGTAAGCGAGACAACCTACTCTATCGGTTACGAAAGAAAGGCGTGAGAGCGATAACACGTGAGCGCACAATATTTTTCCCATACGATAGTGAGCCATTCAAGACAATACAGGTGAAACGCCTGTGCAAGGAATTTCACTTCCACGTACAATTAGAAATACAATAGGATATGAGTAGAGAAAAAAGAATTGTGGAAATAACGCCAGGGCGAATGATTCCAGGTGGGCGAATGACAGAGAGCCTCGAAAGCCGAGGGCATAGTTGCCCATATTGCCAAGGAAATGGATTCCACTGGCAAGAGGACGAGTATCAAGTGCTGTATAAAAAGGAATGCCCAATATGTAAAGGCAGCGGTAGGCTCAATGCCGTTGTAACTATTGAGTGGAAAGAAGGAGAAAGTAAAACGATAAAAAAGTAAAATAAAAGGAGGTCTTTTATATGGAAGGAAGAAAGAAAGGAAAGTTGTACCGCTATTCAGTATGCAGCAGAAAGCCAGCATGGCTTCTGGACTTGCAATGGCAAGTGGTATGCCGCTACGGCGAGGACGAAGTAGAAGATACGCCCGGCTTTTGGCAGGAATTGGAGCGGTACATTAATTTTTGTATTTACGAATGGCACAAAAATACCGACATAAAGCGAAGCATCAGAAGTACGATAGGCACTCGTGTCGAGGAAGACGAAGGCATAACGGTGTTAGATGTGCTGCGCAACCGCCGCCCCGTATTAACCTACAAAATAAAATGATATGGAAGCGAAAGAAATAAAAAGAAGTTTATTTGGCAAGACAGAACTTGTAAAATGCTCTTGTTGTGGCAAGACAATAGAAGTGCCAACCATGTATTCCGACAAAGAGCGACAGGCTTTGAAGCCGTATTGTTGTACGTCTGTGATACTTATCGTTCAATGGTTGATACACGAGGGGTGGCATGTACGCAACCTCGGCGTAACAGATAATCACCCTTACTTTTGCCCCGATTGTTGGGAAGAGGGGACACCTGAATATCAACGCTCAAAAAATTGTAATGTTTGGTACGAGCAAGTTAAAAAATGGATAAACGACGACTAATTTATGGCAGGAGAAAGAAATTATGCACGCTTCTACGCCTTACTGAAGCAGCTACCCTACGCCGACAAGGATACGCTTGTATGGCAATACACTCAGGGGCGCACAAAGTCGCTCAAGGAAACCTCCGAGTGGGAGTACGGCGTTATGTGCCGCGACATGGAGCGGGTGGTAAATAATGATAATAAAGTAGCCCTGAAGCAGGCAGCATTGCGCAAGGCACGCAGCGGAGTTCTGCACCAGCTACAAATATATGGGCTGGACACCACCGACTGGGCAACCGTAGATGCTTTCTGTAAGAACCCACGAATAGCAGGAAAGCTATTCAGAGAGCTAACAATAACAGAACTTAATGAGGTAAATAAAAAAATAAGAGTAATCATCAAAAAAGAAAAAGAAAATGGAAAAAGTAAAAGTTGAAATGACTGCCGAGGAGCAAGCACGCTTCGCACAATTCAAGGCAGAGGAGGCAAAGAAGGCAGCTGCGGCAAAAGCCAAGGCTGAACGTGAAACCTACAAGCAGATGGTAGATGACGAGGTAAGCGCAGCTATACCTATCTTGCAGGAGCTTTCGGGCGACATTAAGACGGTAAAGCAAAAAGTTATCGACAACTTTAAAGCCATCATAGCGGCAAAGGCAGAGTTGTTCAAGGCGAAGAATCCCGACCAACGCTCGCACACCTTTACCAATTCTGACGGCAATATGCGCCTTACGATAGGGCAATACACCACCGATGGCTACCGCGACACGGTGGAAGACGGCATTGCCATCGTGAAAGAGTTTATTTCTTCGTTGGCAAAAGATACTGACACGCAGGCACTTGTTAATATGGTATTCCGCCTGTTGGCGCGCGATGCACAGGGCACGCTAAAAGCATCACGCATTGTTCAGCTGCGCAAGATAGCGGAGGACAACGGCAACGAACGCTTTTTGGAAGGTGTGCGCATCATCGAAGAAAGCTATCAGCCGACAGTGAGCAAACAATTCATTCGTGCCGAAGTGAGAAATGACAACGGGGCGTGGAAGCAAATACCATTGGGAATGACAGAAAGCTAACGGGTATGAAAAAGGTTGTATTTTTATTTGCGCTGCTCCTGCTTGCCGCATGCAACAGCGCACCCATCAAAGGCTTTGTCGTGGCAAAGGAATACGTAAAAGGACACATGGACAACGTGCAGGCGCAAAGAGTTGAAGAGGCTATTATTATTGTGCCAGTAATGCACAATCAACGGCGCGAACCCGAATACGTGAAATCGACATTTACGCTATTCGTTGCCAATCGGCACAGGGTATATGATATAAGAGTGGACAGCCTTACTTACATAAAGACAAAAGTAGGGCAAAGAATAACGATAAAAATGCAGCAATATGATACAAGTTGGTGATAAGTTCACGTACCACTGGGTTGGGCACGAAGAATGCTACAGAGGGCGCATCTACCAAGTGGAGGGCGTGTATCGGAATTGCACCTGCGGCAAGCCCGAATGGCTTACCGGCAAATCCGAAGTGCCCCGCCGCTCCCACATACACATACGGGCTAAATTGATAAAAGCCCCTATAAAGTACATGGAGGGCGACAAGGGTTTTTATTTCGGTCCACTGGACGCAGAAACCCTGCGCGACATCGACGAGCCCGATAAGTCGTGGGTGGAGATAGTATATCAGAAAGGCGACGAACTAAGCCTTTTCAATCAAAGTAAATAACAGTAAATAAAAAGCAAATGAGAAGTAAAACAAGCATGTGGTACGAAGTTAAGTACCGCTACGAGAAGACGCTGGACAACGGCGCACAAAAGAAAGTTACCGAGCAATACGTGGTTGAAGCTGTCAGCTTTGGTGAGGCAGAAGCAGCCATCGTGGCAGAAATGGCAGCTTACGTAAGTACCGGTGAAACGGACGTAAGGGCGGTGGCAATAGCACCGTATGCCGAGGTGCTATTCAATGATGAAGACAGCTTCAAGTTCTACAAGGCAAAGGTATCTATCCAAAGCCTTGACGAAAAAACGGAAAAGGTATGCAGGAGCAATATCAGCTACTTGGTGCAGGCATCTTCAATAGCAGATGCCCGCAGCTGTATCTGTGAACATTTTGCGCCCACGATGATAGACTATGAGGTGGTGGCTCTTGCGGAAACACAGATAATAGATGTGTTCGAAAGTAAAAAGGTAGAGAGCACAACGAAATAGGTACTTGTCCGAACCTAAAGAAGATAAGTCAATAAAAAAGATGCTGACAATTTGGCAGTCAGCATCTTTTTTTGTATCTTTGTGCTGCTAAATTCTTTTGTTTTGTATGACAACGCAGCTGATGTTAAATTTTGGTCTTGGCGAGGTGGCGCAGCGCGAAACGAAAATACGCCGCCGCGCTTTCACAATGCCCGATGGTGATGCTACTATCGCCACGCCGCAGGACAGGTTGGAAAAGCGCAACCGCACCATTGTCGCCCGCTATTATTATTGGACGGAAATTAAGCGTCGCCGATTTGACGATGTCATGAAGATACTTTCCGACTATGAATTTTTTGTGGGCGACCGCACCATTCAGAACGCATTGGTAGACCAAGATAAGCTGCTGCACTCGTTATTGGAGCAACGCCCGTCGGCACGGAAATTGGCAAAGCTGTTTCCCGGCTTTGAGTGGCACGGTTAATCTATAAATACCGTTTCATAAGTTACCCTATATACTTTTAAGTCATCGGCTCTGCGCTCCGGCGTGGAGCTGATGCGCTTCAAGGGGTTGAACAGCCCGCCGCCATTCCACCACTGCAATGCCTTGTGGAGGGCTTCCAGCACATCGAAGCGTGCCAACGATCGCTCGCGCACCGAAGCAGGCGCAGCAGCATTCGTACTGCCCTGAATGGCGAATACAACACGCAGCTCCACACGTGCACGTATGCGTTGGCTGCCTCCTGACAGGCTTTCGCACTGTGGATAGCTAATATCAACCAAGCAGGCAGGAAATGCCAGTGGCGGACGTCCCACAACGTACAGTTGCCCCTCGTCGGCATCTACCCATTTTATTTGTGGTACTGTTGCCGCTATATGGTTGGTAACGGCAAGGAAAAATTCTTTATTCATTTGTCAAATTTTTTATGTAATCTACTACCCTTCCTTTTATTCTGTCGTTCAGCTCTTCACTGTCGCCCATGAATTGGCGTTGTATTATGTGCGCCGTGCGGGTGTGCGCCTTTACGTTGGTGCTGCCCTTTTTCGTGCGGCGGGTGTGTGCCGGCACCTGCACCTCACCGTCGTAGCCCTCGTTGTGTGCCCGGGCATACGTTACCTTTTGGTTGCCCGCAGCGATAACGACACGGTGCGGCGATATAACCAACGGGCGTATGCTGTTGAGCATCGCGCCTGAATCGATGAGCAGCGACCCACGCCTCTTAGCCGTCTTGGCAGGTGCCCACGGGTTGCCGTCGAAAGCCTTTTTGCGAAAGGTCTCCTTGAAATATTCGGTTGCCGTTTCGGCGACTATTTCGGCAGTGTCGCCCATTACCTTGTCGGGCAGGCTGCTTAAATAGGCTTCTAATTCTCTTAAATTCATCTTTTTGTCGAATTTGGGTTGTTTTATTGAAATAATTAGTTATCTTTGCAATGGTTTACGAAGACCATAATCTAAGATAAGACCTCGGCGTGGTGGTGTTATGGAGTCGCCTAATAACATGGACAGTTTTCGTATTCAAACGCAAAGGGGTATGTAGACACCACTATCCAACCGTATGACGCGGATTTGCCACGTGTGGCAGTACCAAGAATTAGGACGGCGGACGTAAGGACTGCATACCTCTGCCCTTTTTTATTTACGATAGATAAGCAACCCTTTCCTTATATCATTTGAACGCAGCTCATAGAACGATTTGAAGTTCAAAAGCGTATTTTGTATTTTACACACACACACGATAGCCACACCATCGTAATATTTAATATATTTCCATTCCGTAAGCTCGTTGTCGTTACCTTGGTTGTCTTTCTCGTCTTTTCCAAGCCACACCTCGTCCGGGTGTTGTAGTACATCATTGATACAATTCAGATACTTTGCTCTGGCAGCACGCTTTTTCTTTTTATCTTGCGTGTGCTCATCGTATTTATCCTTCGCCATCATAGCCTTGCGACCTGCGTAATCTGTAACAACTATTCTTTCTTTGCCTTCAAAGTGGAAAGGTTTTTGGGCTTTCCACCAATCTTCAGCACTACCTTTGTACTCGTCTATTTTGTTTTTAGCTTCACGGATAAGCTGTTTATAGGAATGATTCAGCCCCCAATCAGTAGGGGTTACTTTGTCCATCGCTTTTGCCGCCATCGTTGGGAATTTTCGTATATACATATTATCGCTATGAAAAATATCTGTACGGCTTCCGCCCCTGTCAAAATGCGTAGCCTTTATTTTTGCCCATTCGTCAGAGCCCATATATTCTTTTACAATATTCTTTGAAGTATTAACCATTTCCTTGCTTACTTCATGTTTCATTCGCGCAACAACGTGGCAACGGCATTTCCAACCGTTTGGCGGGTATATCTTATCCCAAAGTGGGTCGTTGTGCTTAAGCGTAACTCCGTCGAGCTTTTTATGCTCCTCCCTTACTTTTTCGTCGCCGGCAGTAACATACTGCCAGTAGGGAAACATTCCCGTTTTGCTTTTCAACCGCTGGTAATTCGCAGCAGCTTCCGCCGTAAGGTTGGCTGTCTCATACTCGGTGCGCTGCCACACCTTGTTGAACTTACCGCACAGCTTTTGCGCCTCGGCGGTAAATTCTTCAAAATTCTTTGCCTTGCGGTACAGCTGGTTCAATTTCTGCACTTCCGCCAGCGTCTTTGCCGCCGAGAAGTGGAAAAGGTTTTGTTCCATCGCCGTAACGAATGCAGGGTCTAAGTTGTCGTAGACATAGTCGGCATTCTTCACAGGGCGTTTAAACACCTTGTGAATGGCGTTTAAAAGGTCGTCGGAAATGTACCTGAACAGCTCCGCATCAAAGTAAGGAGCATCGCCATTTGCCACACGTTTTATCAGGCGGTTGTCCAACGTATCATCGCCAAGCGTCGCCGTGGGGTATGGTAACTTCGAGTTCGCCCCCATCACCGTGGGGGCTTCGGCGAAAAAATCCCTTAGCCGCCTGAAGAGAGATGCTTCTGCCGTCAGTGCCTGTGTGCTTTTTGTCGGTACTGCACCACCATCGATATTCTGCACGGCTGCCGTGCCTTCGCCCTCGTCGATGTTCACAGGTTCGAAGGTGGCAGGCTGCCGCCGTGCTATCGGCTCGTCGTTCTCGGGCACAGGTATTGAATACTTTTCATGCAAATAGCTTTGCGGTATGGGCATGATGTCTGACAGCTGCACAATGTCGGCTACCGTCAGCTGCTCTGCCGCCTTTGGGAAGATGAACTTGCCCCCATTGACGGGGTAGCCACGTGCCTCGAGCAGGGGCAGTACGTGGTTGTTCAGCACGCGCTGCACAAAACGCATGTCGCTTCTGTTCTTGCCCTCCTCGACCTCCTTGTGGACTTCTCCCAGCGACCGCGCACCGTTCTCGCCCTGCACCGTTGTCAGTGTCTGCCCCAATATCGTTATTAGCATTTCTTCGTTGCATGCCTGACGGAACTCGTTGTAGGAAGCCCCGTTGCCTTTGCCCGCTTCTTTCGTCTCGACCTCCGCCTCACGGGGTATGACCACGTAAGATGCCGAGCCTGCCTGCTCCAATGCCTGCTCCAGCAGCTTTCTGCTTTCGGGGTCATACGTGTTGTATTTACCGATACGCTGCGGCATGCCGAATAGCTCAATCCACTGCGACCAGTCGCCGAAGCCACCGCGCTTATAAATGGCAAACGGTGTAGCCTTCAGTAATAAGCCGTAGCTACGCTCGTGCCCCAATATTAGGAGCGATGTGTCGCCCTCGTATGGCACGCCCTTATCGTCGCTGTCGTTAATGACAATACACTTGTTGCGCAAGTTGATGTGCTTTGCCGGTATGGGTTCAACATGGAAGCTGTCGGGGGTGCAGATGAACTCCACACCGCTGCGCCCGTAAATGCGCTCGTTCATTATCTGTCGCAGCAATTCCTCCCAGTCGGTGGTGTCCATGATGTCTGCAATTTCTTTGACTTCCTTGCCGTCCTTGTCCAAGAAGGTAAGCTCGGAGTTCAGCACAGCATCGATGCGTTTGCCAACGGCATCGGCAAGCACGCCATCTATCAATACATCTTCGAAGAGGTCGTACAGGCTTTTCACACGCCCGCTGTCGGCAGAGCGCAGGGCGTTGCGCCAGTCGCCCACGTCGTACACCTTTCGCGTGGGGGCTTTTACTACTATCTGATTGACGACAACAGGTTCTGCCGCCTTTGATATTTTGGTTACTGTATTTTTTTTCTTGCTCATTGCTTAAAAATGTTGGTTTCTTTTGGGGTTACTCCCGAATATATACTCATTGCTGCCGTCAGGCTTGCCGTCGCCATCGTCGTCGGCACGTGGCAGCGATGGCGTTACTTCGCCTTTCTGCACTTGCCGTAGCCACGCTATAGCCCTGTCGTAGCGTTTCTCTTTCAATTCAAGCTCCGCCCCGGCATTGCAAAGGTTTACGAAATGCCAAACGGCAATGTCCTTTACGAATGTCAGCAGCAGCTCGTTGCGCTGCTTTGGGTGGTTGAAAATCTTTGCCCTGTCGTATGCGCCGAGGTAGCCTGCCGCTTCCTGCACGGCAGCGTCGATGGCAGCAAGTAGTATGGTGTCATCTTCTCGGCTGATGGTATCTATAGCCTCCTTGTAAAGGTGGGTCTCAACTTCCCGTGGCGTAAGGAAGCCGCCTGTGTAGTTCCACTGTTCCATAATATATCAGTATCTTTTGTTGCTTCGCTTGTGTTGCCCGATGGTGTAGCTGTCTACTGTCAGGGTGCGTATCTTTGAGTTGAGAATGTACCAACCGCCTTCTATGCAGTCCACGCCATCGGCGGGGGCTTTCATGCGCTTGTTTAAAAGCAAAAATTGCTCCTCCAGGCGTTGCATGTGTGGGTTGTCTTTTTCGTCGATGTTGAGTATCAGCTTGCCCTGACGGTTGAGTGGTTCAAGGTTGCCCTCGATGCGGTCGAATTTCTCGGGTTTCTTGCGGGTATCGGGCGAAATGGGTATAAACCCTCTTTCTTGACCTTTGGCGGCAAACAGCGGCAAGAATACCTGCTCATAGAAAGGGTCTTGCAGCTTGTTGTTCTCGATGAAATAAAACACTTGGCATTTGTCGCCCACGTAGTCGTGTATGTAATAATACCAGTTCACGTATTCGTCGTTCACCACGTGGTCAAGGAAGCCCTTGTAAATGTAGAAATTGCCGTCGTAGTAGCCGATAAGGAAAAGCGCCTTAAACGACGTTGCCTTGTTGCGTGAGTTCGACGGTGCGGGGTCGCCATAAGCTACGGCAAGCTGGAGCTTTGAAAGGGGCGGGCATTTGCCCCATGTCAATTCCTTAAATACCTCGCCCTCGGAAAGGGGGTTGTTGTAGAATTCCTGCTGCACGATACGTGTAGACAGCTTCGACAGTACCCTGTCAATATCGGCTTCGGTGTTCTTTGCCGCCCACGTGCTTTTGCCGTTCTTGTCCCGTATATTGACAATGTCCCAATGGTCGGCTTTCTCGCCGGCGCGCTTTACGCAGCAGTCAAGGGCAATGATGTTGCCGCAGAACACTACCAGCAGCTTGCCGCTGATACTTCGCGTTGGGAACGCTGCACCTTCGAACCAATCCCACTTCTTGTTTACAATGTCAGGGTTGCGGCAGTCTTCATCGGTGTCGAAATCGTCCACTAATATGCAGTCCGGACGCACTTCGTCCTTACGCGTACCACGGGGGCTTTCGCCTGCACCCAGCGCGCGGAAGGCTGCACCGTTGGTAAGGGAAAATTCCTCCGCTGTCCACGAGCCAAACTCGCGCAAATCACCGTAATAAGCCTTTAGCAGCGAATTGCGCTCGAAACTTTCCTTGTATGGTTTCAACAGGCGGGTGGCGTTATCCTTTGAATTGCTGATAAGCAGTATATTGCGCTTCTTGCCCGTACATACAAGGTACATTACGCACATCATAACGGTGGTTGATTTAGCAAGCTCACGACTCCACGACAACACCTCGTACCATTCTTCATTCTTGCAAATACGGTTGATGGCTTTAATGTGGAATGGGGCAAATTCGTGGGTGGCATATTGCCCGAAAAAGAATTTTATCCACGCAACGGGGCGTTTCTCCAAATACTCGAGCTTCTTCGTGCGTTCAAGCGGCGAAAGCTCATCAACCGCCGTGTCCTTTTTTAAGTTATTATAATAGGTACGCCATTCCTTCAGCGCCTGCATGTCATCTACCTTACCCATTGCTCATCTGTTCTTTAATGTACGCATCAAAGTAATTCGCTATCTCTTTTGCCTTTTCAAGGTCGCGGGGACGCAGCCAGTCCAGCAAGCGGCGGCTTACATTATATATATCGCGAATGGAAGCGTCCTGCTCCAGTGCGGCAAGGTCTTCCGTCAGCTTCCGCCGTATCTGTGATTCGTTCTTGTCAGGAAATTGCATGCCTTCGGGTTTTGTCGCAATGGCGCGATCCAGCTGGTCAAGCTGCATCAGCGTCGAGTTGATGCGTTCCTCGCGTGTCTGCAGAAGGTTGAGCTTTAGTTTTTCCCAGTCTTTCACCCACTTACCGATAGTAACACGTGATACTTCCACGCGGTCGGCAAGCTCCTGCTGCGTAATGTTCGGCTGCCGCAAAAATATGAGCTTTGCCAGCTCCTTCTTCTTCTTTATGTCCATTTTTATTGTATTTATTTGCTGCAAAGTTACCATATAATAAGCGCAAAAAATAATGGTGTTGCAAGCGTTGCAGATGTATTGTACAATATTTACAATACATTGTATATCAGTATTTTGCGATTTGCGCAGACATATTTCTTACCTTAACTTTGCATCGCAAAACATTCAAAAGCGATGAGCAAAAAAACATTCATATTGCACGATGAAACGGTGAATACATACGGCTTCCGCATGCTCACCTCCGGGGCTAACTTGGAAGAGTTCCGCAAGAACCCCGTCATGCTGCTGAACCACGACGACTGGAAGATGCCTATTGGCAGATGGGAGAACATACGAATAGAAGGCACGCAGATACTTGCCGATGCCGTATTCGATGAAGCCGACCCCCGCGCCGTGGAGGTACAGAAGAAGGTAGACACCGACTTCTTACGCATGGCATCTATCGGTGCATGGGCGCAGGAAACCAGCGACGCTTACGACCTGATGCTACCAGGGCAGACCTCACCTACCGTAACGAAATGGACGGCACGCGAAGCCAGTATCGTTACCATCGGTGCAAACCACAACGCCTTGGCACTGTATGACAGCAAGGGCAACCTTGTGAACATGGGTAACTTTTCAAAGCACAGCACCCCTACGGCAACAATGGAGTACACGGAATTACAGGACATTTTCAATAATAATAAGATGGGAAAATTAACGCAGATTTTAAATTTGAGCGATTCGGCTTCAGAAGCCGACATCGTGGGTAAAGTGAACGAGCTCATTGCCAACAATGACCGCTTGCAGAAAGAGAACAAGACGCTTGCCGACGCCATCGACGCACAGAAGGCGGAGCAGAAGAAGAAAGAACAGGAGCAGGCAGTAGCCCTTGTTGATGCCGCCGTAAAGGACGGGCGCATCGACGCCAAGGGCAAAGAAAGTTTCCTTGCCATGTTCGACCGCGATTTCACGGGCGCAAAGGCAGCCTTGGAAGCTATCCCAGTACGCCAAAGCGTAACGGCACAAATTCAAAACGGCAGCCAGCGTGTAGACATGGGCGACTGGAAAAGCAAGACATGGGACGAGCTCGACCGTGCCGGCAAGCTGACACAGCTCAAAGATAATCACCCCGACCTCTATGCTGAAAAGTTCGAGCAGCGTTTCGGCACAAAGCCTAACATGTAGGTGGTAGTAAGTAAATAGAATTAATAAATTAAATAAAAAAGAAATGGCTATACAAAGAGAAATTTGGATTGGCTCCATCGTGGAGGGCTTGTTTGCCGATAACAGCTTTTTAAGCAAGGCTTTCAACGCCGATGAGTTCGTTAATATGGGTAAAACGGTGCACATTTCCAATGCTGGCGCAGCGTCAAAAACGAAGAAGAATCGCACCAGCTTCCCCGCTGACGTAAACACACGTACTGACGTTGATTTAAGCTTCAACCTCGACGAGTTCACCACCGACCCTATCCGCATTCCACATGCTGATACGGTGGAACTTTCGTACAACAAGCGCGAAAGCGTGTTGCGTCAGGACAAGGCGACACTGCAAGAGGCAGTTGCAAAAAGCATGATATACAGCTGGCTTCCTGAAAAGGAACACTGCGTGCAGACAACTGGTGCTTCCGTGAGTGCGCATACAGATAAGGCTACCGGCAACAGAAAGGCACTTTGCCGTGCCGACGTTCAGAAATTGATGGTAAAGTTCAACGCAGACAACGTACCGCAGGAAGGTCGCTATCTGCTGCTTGATGCGTACATGTACGACCAGTTGCTTGGCGACCTTACATCTGTACAAAATCAAGCATTCCTTGCCAGTGCTGATGCACAGCGCGGTATTGTGGGCAAGCTGTTTAGCTTCAACGTAATGATGCGCTCGGAAGTTGCTATTTACGGCGACGGCATCGTAAAGAAAGCTGAAGATGCCGAAGGTGCGGCTACCGACCTTGCGGCAGGCTTGGCTTGGCACGAAAACAGTGTGTGCCGTGCATTGGGTGAAGTGAACGTATTTGAAAATGAGAAAGACCCCACCTTTTACGGTGATATATACTCGTTCCTTGTGCGTGCCGGTGGTCGCCCGATGCGTCAAGATGTCAAGGGACTTATTGCCATAGTTCAAGGCAAATCAGTGTAACGACCATGCAGCTAAAGTACTTAGTAATACATTGTACAGCTACCCCCGGGGGGCGTGAGGTGTCAGCTGACGAAATCCGTCGCTGGCACACTGCTCCGAAGGCAGAAGGCGGTCGGGGTTGGAAACAGGTCGGGTACACTGACATGATACACCTCGACGGCAAGGTGGAACGCTTGGTGCGCAACAACGAGGATATGCAGGTAGATGCCTTTGAAGTTACCAACGGTGCCAAGGGTTACAACGCCGTAGCCCGCCACATCGTCTACGTGGGCGGCGTGGCTGCCGACGGCACACCGAAGGACACACGCACGGAGGCACAGCGTAACGCCTTGGCAGCCTACGTGTATGACTTCCACCGTCGTTTCCCGCAGGTACGCATCATAGGACACAACGAGATAGCGCCAAAGGCTTGCCCGTCGTTCAACGTGCAGCAGTGGCTCAAGTCAATAGGTATCAGGCAAGTCTAACGAAAGAAAGCGCAATGGAAACACTTTTACAGATACTGCAATGGGCAATACCATCGGGTGGCATTGGTGCAGCCATTGCGTGGCTCGCCAATCGCAAGGTAGCGTCGGCAAAGGCAAAAAAAGCCATTCACGACACCTACAAGGCGATGTACGAGGACATATCACAACTATTAGTAGAAAATCAAAAGAAGAATGAAAAGACTATCAATTCACTACAGGAAGAGCTTGACAAGGCACGCACCGAAAGCGCACGCATCAAGCGGTCGCTCGACCGCCTTTCACGGGCTATCGAGGCTATTCAGTATTGCCCTCACCGCGGTACTTGCCCTATCAGCCATGAACTGCAGGTCGAAGCAAACGGTGGTGCAAAGCGAAGTTCAAAGCGACTCGCTCCGTCAAGAAAGCAGCTTCCTACAAAGCAGCTCGCTACAGATGCTGACCACGACGGAGATGCAGAAGATAGCAGCGGACACGGCGATGCTGACGCTGCCGATGCAGAGCTTGCTGAACCTGCCCGATAGTGCCGTCTTCCGACGGCAAAGTGGACACTTGACAATAGAAGCCTACCATAAAGATGGCAACGTATATATCAGGGGCTCAACCCTGCCCATCGAAAGGGAGGTAAGGCAAATGACATTAATGGCGAAGCATACCAGTACTGCGCAGGAAAACAAGGCAGTGCAAAGTGTTGCCAAGGTCTCGAAAACCAAAATAGTGAAGCCACCTCCCACCTACCAAAAGCTGTTGCAAGTTGTCGGCACATTGGTATTATTGGGCGCATTGGCGTTTGCAGGTATTAAAATTTTTAGTTGGTACAATAATAAATTGATAAAATGAAAGAAACAAACGACGGCTATATTATGCTGCTTGATGCCATCTTCTTTGATGGCAAGAAAATTGGCAACATCGCTGAAGATGGTATAGATTGGGGCGGCGACGCTGCCGAATACATCAAGCTGTATGCAGCACAGGTGCGTAACAGCCCGGTGAAGAAGATACGCAAGAAGGCGGCTTCCAACGTATTGAAGTTCAACCTTATCGAGTTGCTCCCGGATAATTGCGTAGCAGTGATGGGCGGCACGGTAACGGAAGACGGTTGGGAAGCCCCATCGGAAAGTGTAGTGTTGGAAGGTGCTGTGAAGATTATTTCCGGTACTGGGCAGACTGTTGAAATTGCCAAGGCATCATTGGAAGGAATGGTGCGCGGTAAGCTCGGTGGCGACGACCCATTGCATATTGAATGCGAGCTTGAGGTGCTGACATCGGGCGACGACAGTGCACCGTTCAAAATCGTTGAAACCAAGCCCTTTATTGAGGCGAAGCCAACGGAACTTACCTTCAAGAAGGCGGGCGAGACAAAGGTAGTGGACATTTCTGCCAGTGGTGCATTCTCCATGAGTGTTGCCCCCGCAGGCTTTACAGTTGAAGCCAAGGGTGGACGCGTGCTCATTACCGCAGCCAACAACACGGGTGCACAGCGCACGGGCAAGATAACCTTCCAACTGAAGGCTGACGCGAGCAAGAAGGTAGATGTGAACCTCACACAGCAAGGCTGATGAAAAAGAATAATAAAGTAGAGGTGGAAGCGTCGGAAGCCCTGTTGGACATCGGCGTTTCCATTCCACTTTTTCAGTGGAAAATACCTTTTAAGAAAAAGCCCATCAGCTTGCGCCTTACAATGCGCCGCCCTTGCTTTGGCAACCAAATACGCATAGCACGTAAATTCCTTGGCATGGGTGTCAGCTATGAAGAGATGGAAGCCTTCACGAAAGATGAGCAGCTGCAATTCATTGCCCAACACGGCAAGACAGTAGCCCAAATGGTGGCACTCACCATCTGCCGCAGCAAAGTGTCAGCTATCTTTGCCCCGCTGCTGGCTTGGCTGCTGCTTTGGCTGGTGGACGACACTTTCTTATTATTAGCCAACCTGCACTTCATTCCGCTAATCGGCACGCAGCATTTTACGAATATTATCAAATCCTTAGAATGGAGCAACCCGCTCCGACCAAGGTTGAGCCAAAAAAAGAAGGGGAGTTAAAGGGCTACTTTGAAAGCTCCCATAGCCCCTTTGGATTCGTGTGGCAGATTGCCGAAGCAACCGGCTGGACAGTAGACTATATCATGTGGGGCGTGAACTACCAAACACTGCTGATGATGCTTGCCGACGCACCGCGCTACATAGATGCTGACCAAGCAGCTACTCTATCAAAAAACAATAATACAAAAGATAACAAAATAGCGGAACAGCCTAAGACTGTGATAGGCTTTTTCCAAAGCAGACTGAACGATGAATAACGGTATCGAAATTGAGTACTTATTCGGTGGCGACCTTATCGACAAGACGAAGGAAGCAGCCAAGGAAACAGGCAGGCTCTCTACGGCAGCAGAGCAGGCAGCATCTTCCATCACCGAGAAGATAGCGGCACAGAAGGCTGTGGTCAAGCAGGTGGAGAGCGACCTTAAAAGTCTGCAAAAACAATATGAGAAAATAGCACCGGGTAAGGCGCAAAACGAACTAATGCTGGATATACGTGCCTGCAAGGTCGTATTGGAAGAAGAAAAAGGTGCGCTGGCTAATTTGGAGGCGGAGCACAAGAAGGCTTCTGCCTCGGTAAGCAAGCTAACGAAAGAGTACCGCAGCCTTATTCAGGAGATGGCACGCATGCGCCTTTCCGGGGAACAGCATACGGAACAGTACCAGCGAATGGCAAAGCGGGCTGCCGAACTCTGCGATACCTTAGGCGACGTCCGGGCACAGACAAAGGCACTTGCTTCCGATGATGCCAACTGGGAGGCTATGGCATCGGGGTTGAACGGTCTCAGCGGTGCAGTAACTGCCGGTACTGGCATAATGTCGTTATTCGTAGGCGAAAACGAGGAACTCGCCCGCGTTCAGACACGCCTGCAAAGCGTGATGGCTATAACGATGGGCGTTCAGCAAGCGTTCAATGCCTTAAATAAGGATTCGGCGTTCCGTTTAAAATTAGTGTCAAAAGCCACTGACATGTGGACAGCTGCCAATACCAGCCTTGCCACCTCGCTTGGTATTTCCACCGCTGCGGCAAAGTTGCTGATGGGCACACTGACACTTGGCGTGTCGGTGCTTATCGGTGGGCTTATCGCCTTATGGTATAAGTACAGCTCCGAAGCGAAAAAGGCAGCTGCCGTGCAGAATGAAACGGCGGAAGCGATAAGGGAAGGTGCACGTGCGGCGGCGGTGCAAAAGGCAAAGCTCGACATTCTTTACAAAGCGACACAGGACAATACAAAAGCCCTGAAAGACAGAAAGGCAGCAGTAAGAAATCTGCAGGCTGCCTACCCAGCGTACTTCGGGCAGATGAAAACGGAGGCTATCCTTGCCGGGCGTGCGGCAACGGCTTACCGTCAGTTGGCAGCTGATATCATGAAGGCTGCCATGGCACGTGCCTACGAAAAGCGCATCGAAAAAATCGCGGAAAAGCAGGCAGATTTGGAGTTGGAAAAAGAAAGCACGGAAAAGTATCTTAAAGACAACAAGAAGAAATACAATAAGGCGCAGAAAAATCGCAAGTTAGAAAAGGAATATGCCAAGCAGGTAACAGGTGGTGCTTTTGCCGCAACGCCTGAAAGCGCAGTGGCGCAACAATTTGCCAATGGCATTTCAGACCCTGTGATAACAGTTTATGATGAGCGCAACAAGAAGCTGAAAGTCATTGCAAAGGAAATGGGCAAGAATGCACAGGACATAAAAGCCCTGACAGAAAAGGTTGTCGAATATTCTCCCGAACGAAATAAAGTGGAAAACAAGGGCTATGACGAGCCTAAGATAAAGAAGAAAAAAGAAAAGAAGAAGAAGGATTTTTCAAGTGAGCTTGAAGAATTTAATGAGCTTGAAAAGGCAGCGCAACGGAAAATAGCCGAAACAAAAGTGGCACTTATGAAGGAGGGCTACGACAAAGAGCGTGCCGCTGCGCTGCTCCAATTTGAAGAAGAAAAGCAGCGCATCAATGAAGAGGAAGCCAAGCGCAAGGAACTGGTGAAGAAGCTGCGCAAAGGCGGTGTGGCTGTCAGTGCCGAAAAGGAGGCGCAGATAAGTGCCGATGCTGCCAAACAGCGCATACAGGCTGCACAGATGTATAGCGACAAATACGCTGCCATCGCCGAAAAAGAGAAGAAAGAATATGACGATAAGGTAAAGGAAGAGAAGAAGAAGGAAGAAGAAGCCTTGGATGCCTTACTGTCAAAGCATCAGGACTACAATGCCCAGCGAATGGCTGTTGAGACGAACTACACGAAGGAGCTGGCAACGCTGTTGGCACGACGAAACAAGGATAACGCCAATATCATAGATGCCGCCTTGGTGCAGCTCGAAAAGGACAAAACGCAGGCACTGAAAGAAATTGACAATAAAGAGCTGGACGAGATGAAGAGCAGCGCAAGCATCTTCGTCGAGATGTTCGAAGACCCGGCAGAAAAAAGTATTAAGCAGATAAACCGGGTGATTGCCAAGCTCGCCGACCTGAAGGCGTATATGGACGCAATGGCGAAAGGTGAGCTTACCGCCGATGGAGCAGCCGTCATCAAGGATAAGAAAGGCAATACCAAGCGTACCATCACACAGAATGACATTGCGCAAATGGGCATAACGCCCGAACAGCTGAAGCGGCTTCAGCAGTCGCCCGAAGCATTGAAGGCTTTCATGGAGCAATGGCAGAAACTGAAGAAGGAAACGCTGAAAAAGAACCCTTTCAAGGCACTGGCAGCCGCTGTGAAAGATTTGCTGCACGATAAGAACAAGGGCGACAAAAGCGACAAAGAGAAGAAAATAAAACGCCTTGCCGAGGCATCGGCAGAAGTTGCCGGCGAAGTAGGCAAGATAGCCAGTGGGCTATCAAAGATGTTTGAAGAGATGGGCAACGACAGCATGGCAGAGGCTATGGGTACAATAGAAGATGTCATGAATGGCGTTTCCAATATCGCCAACGGCTTTGCCAATGGTGGTGTAGTGGGCGGTGTTATGGCAGCGGTAAACGAAGCCATCGGTCTTATCGGCAAGGCTTTTTCAGCCGGTGCACGCCACAGGGCAGCCCTCGATGCTATTATGAAAGAGCGTATCGCACAGCAGCAGGCGTACAACTTGCTGCTGATGCAGGAAGCCTTATTGTATGAACGGGGTACGACTGCTTTTGGCACTGACAGATACGGCAAGGCAACGAATGCCATACATGTAATGGCGCAGGCTGCCGAGGAGTTTGAAAAGGCGTGGAAGAAAGCCAACGACATAAAGGTGGTAACAGGGCACAAGAAGACAGGCTTGTTTGGTTGGGGCAAAGGCAAGGATACTTACAGCAGCCTGCTGTCCGAATACCCGAAGCTGCTCGATGCTAACGGTAAATTCAACATATCGCTCGCTGAAAGCATTCTTAAGACGCGAAAGATGAGCGACGCAAGCAAGGAAGCCCTGCAACACCTTATCGACCTTGCCAAACAGCAGGAAGAGGCATTCAAGGAAATACGTAACTATCTTACGGACATCTTCGGCGAACTGGGCAATACAATTACCAATGCGCTGGTGGACGCTTTCAGAAGCGGTACAGACGCAGGCAAGGCAATGGTGGAGAGCGTTGGGCGCATGCTGGAGAAGTTGGGGGCGGATATGATATACTCCGCCGTCTTGCAAAAATACTTCCTTAAGGCACAAAAGGATATGGAGAAATACGCCACCGATGAGCACCTTTCGGAAGAAGAGCGCTTTGCCGCTTATGCCCGGATATTAGACAGACTCACCGCTGATGTGGCTGCTGACAGTGGCAAGGCTGCATCGCTGCTGGAGTATTTCAAGAAAAAGGCAAAGGAGTATGGCATCGACATATTCGGTGGTGCGGCACAGCAAGGACGCGCAGGCAGCCTTGAGACAATGACACAGGCACAGGGCACGAAGCTCGAGGGGTTGATGACATCGGCACAGATACATCTTGCATCGATGGACATAAAGCTCGAAGATGCCGTAAAGCAGATGCAGGCATCTACACGCCACCTTGAAAGGATAGAGCGTTACACAAAACATTGTGAACGCTTGGAGGACATTGCCGACGATATAAAGGTGTTGGCACGTGATGGTATAAAAGTAAAGTAAAATGAATATACTCGAAAATCAAGTGTTGTTGAACGGCAAAGATATTTGGACGGAGTACCAGGTGTTTTTGCGGGAAGAAAAGGCGGGCGAGCAGAAGAACCTCGAAGCCCTGCTGACACCCGCCAAGATGAAGGCGCACGTGGCAGTGGCTTTCCGTGAGGAGGACGGCGAGAAGTATTCCGACCGACTTCTGCCGAAAAGCGAAGCCCGCGATATAAAGCTGCATTTCGCCATAATGGCGGACAGCAAGGCGCAATTCCTACAGCGTTACCGCCGCTTCATTCAGGCATTGAAGACAGGCAATGACGGGTGGCTTGTATGGACGTTCCCGACATTGGGGCTTGAGATGCGCACCTTCTTAACGGAGTTTACGCCCTTTGATGCCCTTACCAACCTTTGGGTGGAAGAAGCGCACTGCGGAGCACTGCATGCCACCTTCCGCGAGCCGAAGCCCAGCTTTTAAAGAGTATTTAAACGATATTTAAATAGCGTTCAAACGATGATAGAAATTTTCACAAAGGAAGATACGGTACGCTGCATAGCCGACGGGGCAAATGGTAGGCAAGATAAGCAGCTGCAAGGCGACAATACCCTGTCGCTGACGTTCACGCTGTACGAATACGTGCAACTGGACGTAAACGACTATGTGGACTTCTGTGGCGAACGCTATTGGTTGATGGAACGTTTCAAACCCCGTATGAAGAGTACGAGGGAGTGGGAATACAACCTGACACTGTATGGCATTGAAAGCCTTGTAAAACGCTTTTTGGTTATCAACTATACCGACGGCGAAAACACCCCCGTATTTACGCTTACTGCCCCCGCTATGGAGCACGCCAGGATAATACTGACGTCGATAAATAACGCCATCGGCAAGCAATTATTCAGGCTTGGCGAGGTAAAGCAGACGGAGAACCTTGTTATAGACTACAAGGGAACTTACTGTAACGATGCTTTGGATATGCTTGCCAAGGCGGCGAAGACGGAATTTTGGTTTGAGAGCGGTACAACACTCAACATATCAAAGGCGCAATATGGCGAGCCTTTAACATTGGGCTACCAAAAGGGGCTTATATCGTTGGAGCGTGATAAAGCCGACAACGTAAAGTTCTATTCGCGCCTCTTCCCATTGGGCAGCACAAAGAACATTGACCGAGACAAATACGGGCATACCCGTCTGCAATTGCCGGGTGGACAGAAGTACGTAGATAAAGACGTAGACAAATACGGCGTGGTACATCACTTCGAAGAAGCTGCCTTTGCCGATATTTACCCACGCCGCATCGGTACGGTGTCGGCTGTGCGTTCACAGGAGCGCACGGGGAAAGACAATAAGCCCTTCACCATATATTACTTCAAAGATAAGGAACTTAACTTCAACCCCAACCAATACAAAATAGGCGGCTACGTGATGCGTGTTGCCTTTCAGGAGGGTAGCGAGCTTGCCGGGCAGGGTACAAGCGAGGAGCACTATTTTGAGGTAAACTATGATGATAAAGCAAAAGAATTTGAAATTATCACCATCTTCCCTAACGACACCATGCAAGTGCCGGGTGGCGTGCTTGTGCCGAAGGTGGGCGACAAATACATATTGTCGCACTTGCGCATGCCTGACGAATACTATCCGTTGGCGGAGAAAGAATTTTTAGAGGCGGTAAAGAAATTCAATGAAGAAAATTTCGTAGACAACTCGGTATATAAAGCTGACACCGACCATGTGTGGGTGGAGCAGCAGCGCGCCGACCTTTTCCTTGGCAGACGCATACGGCTTGAAAGCGCAGAATATTTTGCCCCCGTTGGCTATCGTATGAGCCGTATTACCCGCCTTTCACGGCAGGTAGACCTGCCGACGCTTGTAAGCATCGAAATAAGCGATGCTGTGGCAAAAGGCAAGATTGCAGCAATGGAAGGCAGCATTAACGACGTAAGGCACTATATAGGCGAGGTTGCAAATGATATTCCTGATATTATAGGCAGTGGCGACGATACGCTACCTGGCGAACACAATGTATTTTCTGCCAAGCGAGCACTTAAGGAATTTCTCAACAAGAATTACCCCGACACGGCACAGGAAATAATCACCTTCTTAAAGGGTGTTGTATTTAACAATGGTACAGCTATCGACGGCACGGGTAACGCCATATTGAAAGCCATTCAAACATTGGGATTTGAACGTACCATCAACGGCTTTGGCGTGTGGCTTGATGAAAAGGGGCGAGCGCATGGGCAAATTGACTACTTAGAGGTGATTGGCAAGGCTATATTCCGTTCGCTACAAATTGACGAGTATAAGCATATTGGCGGCAATATCGTTCTGTCAGGCGCAAATGCCGTAATAGAAAAGGTTGTGCCTGTAACGGGTGGCTGGAAGTGCTACCTCCATACTGACGACGGCGACAAGGCTATTACCAACGACTGGTTGCCAGGCGACCAAGCACTGTGCCAAACGTTCAATATAAGGGCAGGTGTTTATGAGAGCGTCAGCAATACGTATTACTGGCGTTGTGTGTCGGAGGTTGGACAAAAGACGGCAAACGAAGAAGCGTATATCGTTATCACCGCCGATGATGCCTACTGCGACAAGAACGTCCGAAACGACGAGCCGAAGGCTGGCGACAATGTCGTGCTGTGTGGGCACAACACGCTGTGGGATATTGCCCACGGTGTAGAGCCGACGCTGCACCGCCACCGCATGAATATTACAATGATTACCACCTCAAAAGAGGAGGGCGGAACAATCGAAGTGTATCGCAACATTCACGACTTTTCGCTGAATAAAGGTAACGCAATATTTCATTTGTCCAGCGAAAAAATCTATATGAATAGCCGCCACTTCGAGTGGATAAGCTCCGACGGAGAGCGCATTCCCAACGTGCTGTATCGTGGCGACTGGGTACCGGGCACGGTGGCAGCCAAATATGAAGCGTGGTATTATACAGGAGGCACATGGCTTTCACTCGTCGATAATAACATCGACGAACCAATGGGGCAATCCAAGAATTGGAAGCAGTATGCTGCTAAGGGTAAAGATGGCGGCACGGGGCTACGTGTCGAGGGCTACGCATCGGCAGGCAGCGCAGCATATACGGAGGGGCAAACAAGCTGGGAAGCCACCTTCGAACTTCACGTATGGGAAAACGACGTGGAGATAACAACGAAGCTGCCATCTACGCGCTTTGTATGGGAGCGAACGAGCGAATATGAAGCTGGCGATGCTGCGTGGAAAGACAGGCACAGTAACGATGGCTATAAAATAAACGTAACGTATGACGACTTAATGGGCGACACTTCTTTTGTGTGTAAATTCCTTAATTCGTCCGGAAATAAAATATTAACAAGTGTAACTTTTTAAATATAAAAACAATGGCAGATATATTAGCACAAAAAACATTTACAGTAAAAAAGTTGGTGAATGGAAAAACCCTTACCTTCGTCCTCAAGACGGACAAGGCACTGACACAGATATTTTCACGTGATAGCAAAACATATGCGCCTGACTATGCGGCATCATCGCTTACCCTAACACCGCTGCTACTGGTGAGCGGTAAAAGCGGCGACCAAACGGCGTACCTTTCCAATTTGAATTGGATGGTAGTCAAGCAAGATGGCACGGCAGCAACGCAGACACTGACGGCAGGCAACGGGCTTGCTAAGAAATTAGCAGCCAACCTAACCGACTGCACAGGCTTAAAAATCACATGTGAAGCCACCTACACCGACCCTGTCTCAAGGGCAGCAGCGCAAGTGGTAGCGTCGGTAGAAATAACGAAGATGGAGAATGCCGGCGCAAATATCCTTGCGAGTCTTTATATGCCCGATGGCGACACCTTCGACAATGCTGGTAAGGCTTTGAAGATACATTGCGACCTTATGCGTGGCGGCGATATTGACACCTCCAATGTTACTTACACTTGGTTTCAACTGCGAAGCGGTGTGTGGACGAAGCTCGAAACAAGTAATGCCAACGGTATCAGCGGTTTTACAACCAACGAAATAACAGTGCCAGCTTCAGCTGTCGTAAATGTCGGGATATTCAAATGTGTCATAAAAGACACCGATACCGCAAGCGCAACGGCAAACAAGGAGGTGTTTGCCATCGGTACTCTTTACGACGGTTCAGACCCTTACGAGATTGATGTTTTTCAACCCAACGGCGATAACGTTGCTGAAGGGGGCAGCTTGCTGCACTGGTTTAAAATACGTCAAGGGGCTACCTATATTACTGATGCGGTGATACTGGGGGCGCACAACATGCGCGTGTGGCGTTTTGCCGCTAACAACGCCATTGATACGACGTGGGGCACAAGCGGCTACAAAGCCTGCACGAAAGATGCACCTAACGCACGCTATGCACTTGATATAGCCTACTCCGACTTGTTGAGTGCAAGCCAAGCATTTTGCGTAGAGCTGTATTAAAAATGTAAGGGCGTTAGAATTACGCCCTTACCCCCTCTTTAATAAATAAAAGTAGTAGTAATAATGGCAGAAATAATAGCACAACGCACATTTACTGTTCGCCGAGCACCAAAAGATGGGAAGCCCGGAGACCCCGGCGATAAAGGGGAAGATGCACTTACACTTGTTGTAACGCCAAATACCTTTGTATTTCAAACCAATAACAAAGGTGTCATCGAAAATTTGGCGCAAAATAAGGGTAAAATCCGAATGTTTCTCGGACAAACGGAAGTTGTGCCCAGCAGTATAGATATTACTCCATACAATTGCTACGCAAGAATAGTAGGCGACAATACACTATACTTCGACGGTATTAGTCCTAACCAATGGAGCGGAAAGGTGGAGGTTACCGCCACCTACAAGGGGCAGACACGCACTGCCATTGCTGAATTTATGGTGAGTGCTCAGAAGTGGAATGAAGCCAAGTTCCTTGCCAATGAGCAGCAATTTCAAAGCATCATCTCACAAAACAAAGCAGACAAACAAGGGTTTGAAAGACGTATGTCTGCCATTGAGCAAGATGCCGAGAATATTCGTCTGTCGGTCAGCAAGCAGACCTTCAGCGGCGTGAACATGCTCAAGGGCGCGAGCCTGCGTCCTTTGAACTTATTGTTACTACAAAGAGCTCAATACGTAACAATAGGAAACTATGCGAGTGTAGCACACCTTGACAATCCTTATCTTGCCATTGTGCGCCACGGTGCGCCACAGAACGAATGGAACGGTTGCAAGTTTCCTGTTATAAAGGCATTGGGCGGTCGTACCTACACACTGTCAATGTTCACTCGTATATACGGAAGCGAACAGCCATATATTGAAATCAAGCGAAGTCGCTCTAAGGATATGAGTGCTCCGAAGACGAGCTATCCTAACATTCCTTCTTCCTATGGCATTTGGAAACAATATTCCTATTCTTTCGATATGGAAGATGGATACAACTATGTACAGATATTTATAGGTTACACAAGAGATGGCGAAGCTTATTTGTCCGAAATGCAGCTGGAGGAGGGCACTAAAGCTACTGTATGGAAAGACCCGGACGTTGTGGACAGCGTTGAACGTACTGGTATCGACCTGACCAATGGCACGGTATCTGTCGAAGCAGCCAATTTTGAAATCAAGCATAATGGTGAAAAACCTTTCGTCGTGAGCAAGGGAAAAGCCTTATTAGGCGGTTGGGTGTTTGATAAGGGGAAACTATTCTCCCAATGCGGAGATATAAATGGAAGTCCAAGTACGGATTACGGCAACACAAATTTCAATCCAGACATAATTCTTGACCCAGTCAATGGATATATGTCAGGCGTTGGCTCTTTCAGAAAGAAAATGCTTGTAATAACGCCTCAAAACATCACTAAATATGCGAAAGTAGATCCCGATATTGGTTACGTATTTGTTGCTGGAAAAGTCTCCGCTATTACTTTATTTAAAGGCTCGTTCAACCGTACTATATTTATAACATTGCCTGGTGTTGCGGGCGATGCTGATTTTGAAATAGCTCGAACGTTAATAGGCGAAACCATAGCTATATACAACCAAACCACCAGCTATATAAATATTTGGGGAAGTGGTACGACCATCTCTGTTTACCCTAATAACTTTGCCGCCCTTGAAGTAAAATTGTCGGTTAATCCTCGTACAGGGAAAGAAAGCTATTATAATGTTGATTGGATAAAAGGAGAAATGTTAGTGTAATATTAAAATAAATGAATTATGAAACTAAAAGTAATGCAAAAAAGAGTTGAAGCAGACGTGAATGGTATTGTCATTATAAATGGCTTTGTTCACGTAGTTACCTACAAGGCAGATATTAGCGACCCCAAAAATGCTAAAGTGTTGCTTTTTCACGACCATGTAGCCAAATGTACCCATGATGACGTTGCCGATGAAAGTTGCGCCGCAGATTATGGACACAACGGCTCGACATTCACAGATGGGCATTGGAATTCTATCCCAGACATAGAAGAGCAAGCTGCCGCATACAAAGGAGTACGTGATATCTATTTCGCCATTGAAAGAGGCGAATTGGTTTTAGAGTAAACCTTATGAGGGGGGGTAAAAAAGCCCCCAGCCGATTAATATACCATCTCACCTATATATTAATTAAATGCACCGTGCACACGACTGGAGGCAAATGTCCTCATTCGTGCACGGTGCATTTTATGTGTGGGTGAGATGTTTTGCAAAGATACAAAGAAAATACGATAATAAAGAAAAAAATAAAATGTTATGAAAAGAAAAGAATACAATTCCGCACCATTGCCTTTTCAAGGACAAAAGCGCAGATTTGCAAAGGAATATACAAAAATATTGCGGCAATATCCTGATGATGCTGTATTTGTCGATTTGTTCGGGGGTAGTGGCTTACTTTCACATATAACCAAATGCCAAAAGCCAAATACTACTGTAATTTATAACGATTTCGACAATTATCGGCAGCGTTTGGGGCATATAGAGCAAACAAATGAGCTATTAGGGCAACTTCGCGAAGTTGTGAAAGATGTACCGCGTGCTAAATTAATGCCCGGCGATGTAAAGGCGGCGGTGATAAGATGTATTGAAGAGCACAATGCGCGCTATGGCTATGTAGACTACATAACACTATCATCGTCTTTAATGTTCTCCGCGGAATATGTAACAACTCTCAACGGTTTTAAAAAGGAAAGCATGTACAATAGGGTGCGCAGGTCTGATTATTCCTTATGTGAGGATTATTTATCCGGCTTAACCATCGTATCGGAGGACTACAAAAGTCTATTCGACCGTTATAAAGAAATACCTAACGTTGTGTTTCTTGTAGACCCACCTTACTTGAATACGGAGGTAGACAGTTATAATATGAATTGGCGTTTGGGCGACTATTTGGACGTGGTACTTGTGCTACTAAAGCACCCTTTTGTATTCTTTACTTCTAACAGGTCTTCTGTTGTAGAACTATGTGAATGGTTAGCCCATAATGGAGGTTTGCCTAATCCCTTCGGACGTTGCAATAAAATAGAAATTGAAGCCCTTTTGAATCACCATGCCGGCTATATAGATATGATGTATTATACAACATTTAAAGGGTAATAATATGGTATTTAAAAGCTATTTAAATACCCTATCATTTGTGTAACTTTACGAACATGATAGGGGGGGATTAATATTGTACGTGCGCGCACCGTCTTTAGACCATTTCGTTTTTGAGAATAAAAATGTTAAAATATTGTTTCGTTTCTGCAGGCGACACTATTTCGATTTGCGGATTATATATATTGGGGAGAAGTTCAACCCAATAGTATATCGTCTGCCAAAGATAATGTAAATAGTGATGTAATATTTCGCATAAATTCTAATAGTTTAAGCGTATTTGGTTTATCAAAAGGGGAGCGTGTTAGCATATATGATACTACAGGACGATTGATTACAACAGCCATTTCTACCAAAGATAATGAAACTTTAAACTTATCTTTAAAAACATCTAATGGTATTTATATTGCACGAACAAAGTCTGGCATTTCTTTTAAATTTACTCTATAGGTTTTACACATTCTATTATTACCAAATAAATATAAATAAGCAATATGAAAAAGGTTTTATCTATTATTTTTACTATAATGCTCGCTTTAGGAGCAAGTGCACAAAATACTCATGATATAATAGTATGGCACGGAACAAAGTCGGAAACTATTCAAGCTGTTGATAGTATTACATTTATTAAATCAGAAGAAAAAGCAACTTATATAGATTTAGGACTAAGTGTAAAATGGGGAACTTGTAATATTGGTGCAAAAAATCCTGAAGATTTTGGTAACTTCTATCAGTGGGGAGACATTAAAACAAAAGAGAGTTACGATTGGAACACCTATAAATACGGAACAGATCGTAATAATTTAGAGAAATACAACGTGAAAGATGGAAAAACAACACTCGATTCTGAAGACGATGCAGCCATAGCTAATATGAATGAAGGCTGGCGTATGCCTACTCCTGCAGAAATAAAAGAATTAGTAGAGAAATGTACGTGGGAATGGACCACCGTTAATAATGTTAATGGATACAAAGTAACTGGTAAAAATGGCAATTCTATCTTCCTTCCAGCAGCAGGTGTAATGTTTGATAAGAATTCTTATTATGGCGGAAAGTACGGTTACTACTTATCTAATACGTTACGCGAAGGAGACGAGGCTTATATTAAAATGTATGCGCAGGGATTTTCTTTCCAATCTGATAAATATCAAGCAGACAATCGTATTGCACGTAATTATGGTATACCTGTTAGACCAGTACATAAATAAGAGTATATATTATGACGAAGAAATATATTTTATCTCTTCTTTTCTTAATCATAGCATCAGTAGTATTTGCACAGCAGCAAATAAGTGTTAAGATATGGAAAGGAGGAAAAGCCGACATTATTGAACAAATAGATAGCATTACTTTTCCCAATACTACACAGCATATTACTTGTATAGACTTAGGATTAAGTGTAAAATGGGGCTCTTGTAATATTGGTGCAGAAACGCCAGAAGCTTATGGAAATTATTATGCTTGGGGAGAAGTTAGTACAAAAGAGAACTATAGTTGGAACAAATATAAATATTACGAACCAATATCTAAGAAGATTACAAAATATAATGCTTCCGACAAGATGACTATATTAGAGGCAAATGATGATGTTGCTACTATTTTGTTAGGAAATAAATGGCGAATTCCAACATCGGCAGAAATGGAAGAACTAGTAAAAAAATGCACATGGAAATGGTTCGAAGACGAGAAAAGTGGATATTGTGGCTATTGGATAACTGGTCCTAATGGCAATCGTATATTTTTACCAGCTGCTGGTTGTATAAATGGGAATGAGCCTTATGCTGTAGAATTCTATGGATATTATTGGACATCGGAAAATGTTTCTTTTGAAAATAAATTAGCTGTCCATCTATTTTTTAATGACGATAAAGCAAATGCCTCAAATGTGAGCAACCGTTATTATGGTTTCAGCATACGACCTGTTCAACAGTAATTAGATAATTGTAGAAAAAGAGTAATAGTATTTAGTTGTTATCCATATTCCTCTTTAATACACATCGTTGGTTTATCTTTTATTTTTACAAAGCATATATACATTTTGTAAAACTTGGGAAGATTTAGAACTGAACTCTATGTATAAAGCATATAAGTAACACCTAAAATTTAAAAAGAATATACAGAAAATACTATCACATACACAAACATAACAGTATAGAAATTATGAAAAAACAACTAATAAACAGAACATTTGTTGCTATCGCAGCATTCACTGTAATGTTATTATTCTCAATAACTATAAAAGCACAAACAAAAGAAGCATACGCCGTGATGGATACCACTGCAAAAAGGTTGTCGTTTTTTTACAATTCTAATAAAGATTTGTACACTAAAGACATTGTTTATACTTTGCCAAATTCTACTACAGACTATCCGGAATGGTGCTTAGAATATAAAAGAAAGGAGATTACAACTGCTATTTTCGATAGTTCGATGAAAGACTACTATCCTGGCTCTACAAGATTGTGGTTTGATGGCTTTGAAAAGCTCACTAAGATTGAAGGAATAAAAAATTTGAATACAGACAATGTAACTAATATGGGTGGAATGTTTTCTGGGTGTAAACTTCTAACCACACTTGATGTGTCTGATTTTAAAACTCAGAATGTAATTTATATGGATTATATGTTTGATGGTTGCGAATTGCTGAAAATTATTGATGTTTCTAATTTTGATACCAAAAGCGTAACCAATATGAGTTTTATGTTTTATGGGTGTAAAGCTCTGGAAATAATTGATGTGTCAAACTTTAATACACAACTTGTTACTGATATGAGCGATATGTTTCATAACTGCGAATTGTTAACTACAATATATTGCAATAGTGTTTGGGATTGCGAAGCATCTATTTGTATGTTTCAAGATTGTAAACAGCTGAAAGGAGGAGAAAATGGCAATGTGGTTTACGATGAAAACAAAATTGATATAGAAATGGCAAATCCAACAACTGGCTATTTTACAAGAAAAAAACCTTCTGGAATAGAGTTTCAAGGAATAGAAAATAAAAGGTTGCATAGAAGTATCTACACTTTACAGGGTACACGCTTAAACAATATACCTGAACATTCTGCACAGGGTATTTATATTATAAATGGGAAAAAGGTTGTGAAGCGATAAATTTTTATAAATAGAAAACAAGTGGTCCATACTATTTATTAAAATTCAAAGACTAGCATTTTTTCTTTTTATGTGTTTATAGACTTTTTATATTGTTACAAACAAAATCTATTACCATTAAATGGGTATCAATAGAATAAACTATCTTATTTAATATAAAACAAAATAGAGCCTTAGCGAAGTGCTAAGGCTTTATTTTCGTTTTCTTCCATTATTTCTCGTTCTCCAGGACCTTTATCGTTGATACCACAAAGGTGGAGTATGCCGTGAATTATGACACGATAAAGTTCTTCTTCGTAAGTTTTTCCAAACTTTTCGGCATTGGTTCGTACTGTATCGAGAGATATTACAATGTCGCCATTTAGAATATCGCCTTCGCAATAGTCGAAAGTAATAACATCGGTATAATAATCGTGGCCAAGATATTCGTTGTTTACTTCTAAAATCTTTTCATCGTTTACAAACATATAGCCTATTTCGCCTACTTTACGCCCGTAGGTTGCTGCAACTTTTTTTATCCAACGTGTAGTTTCGCGTTTTTTTATCGTGGGGAGTTTTACGTCCTCTGCATTGTATGTTATCATTCTTTGTTTTATTTATCGTTTCTGTGGCAAAAATTCGGTTACATCTCTGCCAAAATGTTTAAGTTCGCGTACAAGAGTAGAGCTGATACTGGCAAATTGTGGTTCGGCAACTAAAAAAAGTGTATCCATTCCACTTAAAAAATGATTTATATCTGCTTGTTCTCGTTCGTATTCAAAGTCTTTTATGCTTCGTACACCTTTTATAAAAAAGGTAGCTTGTTCTCGTTTTGCGAAATCTATTGTAAGGTCTGAATAGCTTTTTACCTCTATTTGTGGAATTTCTGCATAAAGTTGTTGTATAGCCAACATACGTTGTTCGGCAGTTTGCATATATTGTTTGCGTTCGTTTATGCCTATGCCTATTACAATTTTATCGAATAAGGGCAATGCTCTGCGTACAATAGAGTCGTGTCCTATGGTAAAAGGATCGAAACTTCCTACGAATAAACCAATCCGAATTTTATCATCAGTGCAATTCTCCATATTCTTTTTTAGTTCTCTTTTATAACTTTGTAATTAAGCTCACAATATGATAAAACATCGATTTCATCGATATATCTTAATGCTTTATTAGCGCAAAGAAGCATAGAAATGACTTCGTGGTTTGCTGTTTATTACCATTGCATTTGTAGATGGTGCTGAGATAGTTAATCCACAACAAGTGTTTATTATATGTTCTCCAGCCTCCGTTAATGAAGAGAAATACATCGCTGTATGACGTTCGTATGGAACGAGTTCGGCTAAAGCTTTATCGAACTGTCCTTTTAAAACAGTATTGTTATTACATAAGCGGTGAATATAATCAGCAAAATCAAAGAATGCTGCAGGTCTGTATCCATCTAAGACTTGCAAATTAGAATCAACATTTCTACCTATTCTATATCTGCTATTAATGGCAGTTAGCACTTGCATCATATTATCTACTTTTCTACAATCGGTTACTGAGATGGTTCCATAATGGTATTTCACATTGCCAATTTCATAATTAGAATAGAAATTGTAGAAACCATCTACTGCTTTTCCATAATCGGGTTGTATAGATGCAAGATTTTTCCACATTTCATAATAAGGCATTCCATGTCCCATTATTTCTGTTGGACAACCTATAAGATAATCGGTAACATTTCTCAACTCGTAAGCTGTTTCTATATTTGCCATATAACAATCATCGAAAAGAAGGAATTGCAAATGGTGCATATTTGAATTTCTGATTCCTTCTGCCAAATCATCAATATTCATTTGAATATCTGAACCACCAAAATAACGAGTTTGTCGTGTTATGGGTAAACCTAACATTTTGTTTCTTGCTCTGTCCGCTTCTATACTTTGCAACATTGAACGAGATGTACTTCCTGTATATATCCACCCTACTCCATGCGAACCTATCATCATAGAATAGATAGGAGCAGGTGCTATTTTAACTACTTCGTTCAATAAGCTCGACATCTTTGAAGGTGTATTCATTGCACCGTCGTTATAAGTTTTAAGCGTATCGTCGTAACATTTTCCGTTGCGATATGTAATCTTTATGAGATGACTTTTATTAGGATCATTGGCAATTAGGACTAACATATTGGTTTGTTTCAATCCTTTTTGCTCTATTATAGCCTTCTTCATATCTTTGATATTAACTACGAAGTATTTATACAAATTCGCAGCAGAACCTGTCCAAGGCATATAAACAAAAATAGTTTTTTCTTTTGTATATTCTTTTTTATCGTCAGGTTCATCTTCTTTACTACATGAGACGATGAAAGACGATAAGAATACACAAAGCAACATCATAATATTACGAAAAAGTAAGGTTTGCGCACCTTTTGCTATATATGAATACAAAAATTGTTTTCTCATTCCTTATATCTAATAAAACATAAATACTATTTAGCTTGCAAATATAAGAATAAATAATGAAAAACCCAATGTAAGGCGTTGTAATTCCGAACATTGGGTTATAAAATGATGAGATAGATTATATTAAGTACGTATTCTATATAAAATATTTACTTAATATCTTACATAAAGTAAGTAGTCTTCTACCTCTCCAACATCAAACTTATCACAAGAATCAGCATAACTACCTTGTTTCATAGAAACACGTACACGATGGAATCCTTTTGATAAGTTGCGTGGTAGTGCGAAATAGCCATAAACTGTACCTGTACTTGCCTTTTGAACAACTAACTCAGAACTGTCAAACTCCTTGTCGTTATTAAAATCAATCCATACACGCCAGTAGTTTGTACCACGACGACCATCAGGACTTAATGTGTAACGTACATTATATCCAGAATAACCTATACCATACTTACTTGTAAAGTTAGAATAACCAGCTGAATTACAAGTTGAATAGTTGTTCATACCACCTAATTCTACAAAACGAATATAGGCTGTACAAGGACTTGTTGCTGCACTCTTACAATATTCTGTAGGACCAGGATTTGGATCTGGTTTCGGATCTGGTTTTGGATTTGGTTTTGGATATTCCTTATTAGAGATATAGATATCGTAATCTTCTACCTCACCAGAAGTAAAGCTACCTACTGATTTTGCATAGCTTCCCCAGCTCATACAAACACGCATACGTATTTTTTCATTTGTTGCATTTGTAGGAACTCTAAAACTTTTCTTCAGACTAGTATTACCGTATGTTGTTCCTTTGGCAATCATTTCGTCGTCATCAAATACCTTATCGCCATTATAGTCTATCCATGCTGTCCAATACTCTGTATAAGTAGTTCCGGTAAAACCTGGAGTGAGTGTCAAATAATAAGTTGAACCAGGATACAACAATATCGGGTCTTGTGAATAGTGTGCATAACCTGTACCTGAACTTCCTGTTACATTTCCTTCATTACCTATTTGCACATTTTTAATATATGTAGTTGCACAACGTTGCCCCCAAGCTTTACCATAATCTGAGTGATCGTCTGGTTCTGGATTTGGTTTCGGATCTGGATTTGGTTTCGGATCTGGATTTGGCTCTACACCTCCAGGAGGAGCAAAGTTAATAACTATAGATTGGTAATTATTAAAACCACCACCTGAACCACCACCTGTTCCTAATGAACCAGGATTAAGTGCATGAAGTTGGAAATAACCGTCAGACATTCCTCCCCAACCCCAATTAAAGTGGAAATAATTGTTGCTAGTATATCCATCACATACGAAAGAATGTGCACCACCTGTGCCACCACCACAATATTGTACGGGACGACCAGCATCAAGTTCGCGTTTTACTAATGCTATCCATTGGTTATAACTATAGCTAGAACGTTCTGCACTTTGTACATTTGATGGATACTTATAGTATTTCTTCAAAGCAGCTGGCACATATTGTTGCCATGTTCCACTACCTGAAGGACTAAAACCCATATCAAGAGCCACAGCAACACCATAACAGAAACGAGCAACTTCGTCATTTCTCTGTCGTAATACTGATTCTGGCATTGCGTCCCAATCAATATTGTAGTCATAATTGAACGATAATGTACCATACGATGAAGAATAACTGTGCGAACCTGTACCACGTTTCGGATACTTATAAAGACGCATAATTTGAGAAGTTGCTGTTGCAACACAACCTACAGGAGTTCCTCTTGGACAATAAGTATTATAATATGGCTGTTGGTTCCATTTTATTCTACCCAATAATGGACCTACTATAGCTTCAGCACGTGTTGGAGTAGACTCTAAATAAGCATTACGTAAATCTTCTATAGCAGTAGAAGGTTTAATTTTAGTGTTTGCATCTTTAACCTCTACGGTATAGTTATCAAACATATACTGTACACCGTCTGGAATACTTGTAGTAATGAAAGGGTTGTCGAAAGAGAATCCGAGTACTGGATATGTAACTTTCGAGCCTGAAACTACAACGTAAGCTGTAGAATCTAAATTAATAACATAATAAGATGGGTGTGCATTTGCTTCAGCACGTGTACCAGCTTTTATATCAGTAAGAACAACTTTTAAATTTCCACCACTTGCTGCACGTGTTACTGCTGATTCTGGACCATTATTCTTAATAAATCGTTTTGCAATTTCAATAGCTTCATCTTGACTTACATAGACATTTGCATCAGAAACTGGTTCTGCAGGATTATCTACTTGGTCAGAACATGAGAAGAAAAAAGCAAATCCAAAGACAGCCATTGCAACCTTGAATAGTTTTTTCAGAATTTTATTCATAGTAAAATTTTTATAGTGTAAAAAAATAATCTTTTTGCAATTAGAAAAGCATAGTTACAACATGAAGGTTGCAACTATGCTTCACCTACTATTGATTATTTAAAGTATATATCTGATATTTTGAATTGTGTTTCTGTAGCTATACCTTTACCATGACCTACAACAGAGAACTTATGTTCACCGTTCTTATGGGTAGCTAAGATATCAGAAACATAGAATTCTTGATATGTTTCGCCGTAGTCCTTATCTTTCGATGGCTCATCATTATCGTACAAGTGAGTGTAAACACGTACACGGCTACGCATAAAGTCTTGGAAACTAATACCATCTGGCTTTTCTATTGATAATATACATCTCTTACCATCGACGTTTGTAAAATCATTTCCCTTCTTTACAAAAATGTAGTTTTGACGATTAATATTAAAGATATCACCAACTTTCTGATCGTTGAATGTCATCCACGCATCACCGTACATTTCATACTCGTCACCTTTTTCGTACTTATAGCTACTTTCTGAACCTCTAAGACCTGAAAGACTCATTTCAATGAACATCTTCTTAAATTCAGGAACGAAAGTACGACTAACTATATCGTATTCGCCACGTGATACTACACGGCAGATAGAATTATCTTTAGCATAACGCAAAGAGAAACTAATAGGTGTAGACTCCGACATAGAGATGTCTGCAGTCATATATTGTTTAAATCCTTCCCAACCATCGGCAAGTACAAGGCTCTGTTGTGTTGAACCACCACCGATAATTGTCATACTAATCTTACTTTCATCGAACACTTTCTTGTATTTTGCTTCTAGTTCTGTATTCAGATTAATAGCATTAACAGCCAATTTGAATGCTGCTTGTACTTCTGCAAGTGAGTGTTTTGTATCTACACTCAAGAAAATCATACGACCGTATGTAAGATTGCTTACATAAACTGGCTGATAATCGTTGATGATTTGAGGATCAACAGATGTGAAAATTGTTGGAGTTTTTGGGAAATCGGTAGTAACAGTGTATTGTTTCTGAATGAACTTTGCCAAAATATGGTTTTGTTCTTTCTCGAAATCGAAGCCCAAGTTAGCAGCTATATCAACATATTCATTAGCAAATGAAACACCTATTTTAGCCATTGCTTCTTCTTTAGAAGTAACTAGTTCTACACTATGTGTAGATGTTACAGCATTTGGCAGATAGTTTGCTTTTCCCCAATCGTTAAAAATTTCACGGTAATCGCTCAAACGAGGATTGAAAACAGTTCTTCTAATAGAACCAGATGGTGTATCACGATCTACAACTTTGCTGATAGAGAATGTAATATCACCTACTTCTGCCTGTGTTATAGGAGTAAATGTTCCATCTTCGATAGAACTACCACGTAAAACACAACCAGGATAAAGAATCTCTGCATTAGGATCGAACACTATTGCTTCATCGAATATGTGAGAAGCTTTATAACGTTTCTTTGTAACAACCCAATATCCAGGTACACCGTCATTGTAACCAGGTATATTTTCTGTTGAAACTTCAGACCCTTCTGGCGTTGCTTCAGCACGTGTTTCAAGAGGAGCACCTGGAACTTTTAGTGTTCCTAAATAAGCCTGAATCTTAGATTGCTCTTTAATAATACCACTTGTAGGACCATTTGTCGATTGTTGACCTACATCGATTACATCGTCTACATTAGAACAACTGCTTAAACCTAAAAAAGCTGCTGCAGTTAACAGATAGATAATTTTTTTATTCATAATAATACATTTAAAATTTTAAAATGTGATGATATCGTTATTATCGATACGAACAGACCAAAAAAATACTTTTCTCTATTTTTAGATTGTTCTCTCGTAAATCTGGTCTCAGTTCTTAGCTAATGCGTTATTCTCGGTGTCAAAAGTACTAAAAATTATAATATCAACAAAAATAAAAGGTAAAAAAAAGAGTTTTTTATAGTTTTTATACTTTACGCATCGCTTGTGCAAAAAAATATAATTTGATACCTATATTATAGTTAAAAACTATATAAAAGACTACTCTGTTTATGATAATTTTAAATATCAACCCCTACTCTATTTAATAGTATCGCACTGCGTAAATGTAAAAATGTGGCAAACAAAAACATTTGCCTTTCGTAGTAATTAGGTCATAATAACGGTTGTTTTGTCTAAAAAGTCTGTAAATGTCTATTTACTATTTGCATTTACGCTATAAAAAATGCATGCAATTAAATTTAATAAAATCAGAATGTTATAAGAGGTAGGAAAAATATAATTAGAAAATAAAATTTTGTAATTACAAAAAATAAAATTTTAATATAAAATTTAGGAGAATATAATTAAAAAAAATCTGACTTTCTATCTTTACGAAATACAATGCTTTTAAAAGGTATTGCAGAAACACGGATATAAAAAAAGAATCTCACAACATTTTAGTGTCGCAAGATTCTTTCTATTAGTTTCAGAAAGGCAAAAAGCCTTTTTTAAATATCTACTACCAAAAAATTAGTCGGCAAGCTTAGCCTTTATAAATTCACGGTTCAGACGAGCAATGTTAGCAATAGACTCGTTCTTTGGACATTCTGCCTCGCACGCACGTGTGTTTGTACAGTTACCAAAGCCAAGTTCTTCCATTTTCATAATCATTGCCTTTGCACGTTTAGCCGATTCTATTTTTCCTTGTGGTAATAATGCCAACTGACTAACTTTAGATGAGAGGAACAACATTGCAGAACCGTTCTTACATGCTGCAACGCAAGCTCCACAACCAATACAAGTTGCACAATCCATAGCCTCATCGGCAGCTTCTTTTGATATAAGAATAGCATTTGCATCTTGTGGCTGACCTGTACGAATGCTTGTATATCCGCCAGCTTGTATAATTTTATCGAAAGCTCCACGGTCTACCATGCAATCCTTTATTACAGGGAATGCGGCAGAACGCCATGGTTCAACTGTTATTACATCTCCATCGTTGAAACGACGCATATAAAGTTGGCAAGTTGTAGCACCAGTTGCTGGTCCGTGTGGGTGTCCGTTTATATAAAGTGAACACATTCCGCATATTCCTTCACGACAGTCGTGGTCGAAAACAAAAGGTTCTTTCCCTTCTTCTATAAGCTGCTCGTTTAGAATATCCAACATTTCGAGGAAAGATGTATCTCCAGGAATATCTTTCATATCGAATGTATCAAAATGACCTTGTGCAGTTGGTCCGTTCTGACGCCATACTTTAAGCGTAAAACTTATTATCTTTTCCATTACGTTGATTTCTTTTAAATTGTTGCAAAGCAACCTTGACCTAAATTAGTTCTTGTAGTTACGTGTCTGAACCTTGATAGCCTCGTATTCGAGTGGTTCTTTTATAAGTTCTGGTTCTGCATCGTCGCTACCTTTATATTCCCAGCAACCTACGTAGAAATAATGTTCGTCGTCGCGTTTGGCTTCTCCTTCCTCGGTTTGATATTCTTCGCGGAAGTGTCCACCACAACTTTCGTTGCGCGATAATGCATCGTAAGCAACAAGTTCGCCTACTAAAATAAAGTCGCGAAGGTGAATTGCTTTATCAAGCTCTATATTTAATCCGTCTTTACTTCCAGGAATAAACAGATTTGTATCGAATTCTTTTCTTATTTCCTTCATTTTCTTCAAACCTGTTTTTAAACCTTCTGCAGTACGACCCATTCCTGCGTATTCCCACATAATACGACCGAACTCTTTATGCAAAGAATCTACACTTCGTTTACCCTTAATATTCATAAGTCGGTCTATTTCTGCCTGAACTCCTTTCTCTGCTTTTTCAAATTCAGGGTGATCGGTAGGAATTTTTGCCCACAAAGCTTGGTCGGCTAAGTAGTTTTGTATGGTGTAAGGTAATACAAAATATCCATCTGCTAAACCTTGCATCAACGCAGAAGCACCAAGACGATTGGCTCCGTGGTCTGAGAAATTACATTCGCCAATGGCAAAAAGTCCTTTAATTGTGGTTTGTAATTCGTAGTCTACCCATATTCCACCCATTGTATAGTGGATAGCTGGGTAAATCATCATTGGATTATAATACTTAACACCGTTAATTTCTTTTGCCAATTCGCCCGGATTTACATCGGTTATCTCTTCGTACATATCGAAAAGGTTACCATAACGTTGGCGAATTACATCTAAACCAAGTCGATTTATACTTTCAGAGAAGTCGAGGAACACTGCCAAACCTGTGTTGTTTACACCAAAACCGTGGTCGCAACGCTCTTTAGCTGCACGAGAAGCAACATCACGTGGCACTAAATTACCAAAAGCTGGATAACGACGTTCCAAATAATAGTCGCGATCTTCTTCTGGAATATCAGAACCTTTCTTTGTTCCTGCCTGTAATGCCTTTGCATCTTCTATTTTCTTTGGTACCCAAATACGTCCATCGTTACGCAAAGATTCTGACATCAATGTTAGTTTCGACTGTTTATCACCGTGAACTGGAATACAAGTTGGGTGAATTTGAACGTAAGCAGGATTTGCAAAATATGCTCCTTTACGATAACATTGTATAGCTGCAGTACAATTACAGCCCATTGCATTGGTAGAAAGGAAGTAAGCATTACCATAACCACCTGTAGCTATTACTACAGCATTGGCAGAAAAACGTTCCAATTTACCTGTAACTAAGTTTTTCGCAATAATTCCACGTGCATGTTCGTCTACAATTACAACGTCTTCCATCTCGTAACGTGTGTAAAGTTTTACACGACCATCGTGTACTTGTTTGCTTAATGCAGAGTAAGCTCCAAGAAGAAGTTGTTGTCCTGTTTGACCTTTTGCATAAAAAGTACGAGAAACTTGTGCTCCACCAAAAGAACGATTTGCTAACATTCCGCCATATTCGCGTGCAAAAGGAACGCCTTGTGCCACACATTGGTCGATAATGCTATTTGAAACTTCTGCCAAACGATAAACATTTGCTTCGCGAGCACGATAATCGCCTCCTTTTACTGTATCGTAAAACAAACGATAAACTGAGTCGCCATCGTTTTGATAGTTCTTTGCAGCATTTATACCACCTTGTGCTGCTATAGAATGGGCACGACGTGGAGAATCTTGAATACAGAAATTGTAAACTGTAAAGCCCATTTCGCCAAGAGATGCTGCTGCACTAGCGCCTGCTAAGCCTGTTCCTACTACAATTACATCGAGTTTTAGTTTATTTTTAGGATTAACCAAACGCTGGTGAGCCTTAAAATTGGTCCACTTTTCTGCTACTGGTCCTTCTGGAATCTTTGAATCTAATATTTTAGCCATAATCTTGTATCGTTCTATTAGAATTAGTGAATTAAACAACAAGCACTATGAAGGCTTGGTGCACAACCAAATGTAAAAGCTAGCACTACAATTAGGAAACCTAACATTAGAAGTGTAGTGTAAACTAAGCCTATCATCTTCCAACGCTTAAACCAAATTTTGCCATTTATACCAAGTGTTTGCATAGCCGACCAAAAACCATGTGAAAGATGATACCAAATTGCACAAAGCCAAACTATGTAAAGCACTACAAATACTGGATTCTTAAAAGTTTCCACAATGTAAGAATAGCCATCTGTTGGACTATACTTGCCTTCAAAACCCACAATTTCGGCAAACATCATATTATACCAGAAGTTGAACAAATGGAGCAAGATGCCCAAAAGAACAATAATTCCCAATACCAACATGTTTTTTGATGCCCATTCTACTTTAGGACTTGAACCGTTTACAGCATAACGTTCGTTACCACGTGCACTACGATTCTGAGCCGTAAGAATAAATGCGTAAACGATATGGGCAACTGTTAGCGCACCTAAGGCTATTGTTGCTACTACCGCATACCAATTCGAACCAAGAAAGGCACAAATCATATTGTAAGCCTTTTCAGAAAAAAGAGCTACAATATTCATTGACATGTGGAATGTCAGAAATAGAATAAGTGCAATGCCTGTTACCGACATTACAACCTTTCTACCAATAGAAGAATTGATTAACCACATAAATTGTTTTGTTTTTAATATTTAAACTGTTAGAATTAATTTGCAAAACGAAAACGAGCGTATAAACAAAAAGGCATACCATTAAAAGCATACTTATATAACAGATACCCAAATGTTGGTATTTATGCACGTATATTCGCTGCAAAAATACTATAAAATAATGACAGAACGAATTTTTTTAGGAGAAAAAGACCATAAAAACAACCATAAATACGTAATATTGACAAAGTCTAAACAAGCACAAAAAACAAAATGCTACTTAATTTTTACACAGAGCTATTGAATGTAAATTTAATAAATTGTCTTTTTAGCTTTCGTTTTATAGCTATAAAACTGTTTGCTATAGCGTTTTGCATTAATAATAGGCATTTTTCTGTCTGCAAAAAACTATCTCTTCTAAATTTTAAAACGATATTGTATATACGTAAAAATTAAAAAAACAACAAAAAAACTGCTTTCATAACATTCTTATAATCAGTTTATTATATGGACTTGAAAAAATATAATTATAAAATTTAAAAATGTAATTAAAAAAAATATTTTTCTTATAAGAAACTCTACTAACTTTCATTAAAATTCGAGTAGCTATTTATGTTAAACAATTGAGCATAAATATAAGTGTTTGAAAAATAGTGCAAAATGCCACAAAAAAATATACTCATTAATTATTAGAATAAGGGTATATATTTTTTTTACAAGGTAAGAAGTTTCTGCTTGTTACTGCTATTTTGTTGTAGTTCATAAAGGCTACTTTCTTCGGTTACTCCCATAAACAGAATTTTGTTTGCCATATTGCAGATGTATTTATTGCGTTCTAAAGCTGTTATTTTAGACTGGCGAACCGAAACACTAACAGAAACTATTAACCTGAACTCGGGATAAGTTTCTTTTTATTACTCTAATTTATTTATCCTAAAAACCATTTAGCTTCAATCGCCTTAAATTGAGGCTACTCCTTTTTATCAAAAACAAACTGTTTTTTTTAGAACAAAGAAAGTTGACCGTTGTGTTGTTCTATGCAGAAATCTAAATTGACTTCAGGTTTCTTTTCAAAGAAGCTATATGCAGCCATTGCTGATAATACATTCATAGCAAAATTAAGTACACTTCTATGTCTAGAGTGGACCAATTGAGCCACATTCTTCAGTTCGTCATTGATGGTTTCAATTACAGATCTTTTTCTTAAAAGCAGTCTATCATATATTGGGATTAACTTGTTTTTCATATTACTTCTTATACCTGTTACCAAGTTAATGCCATCCACTACTGTCCACGAAAAACCTTTAACATTTCAAAAAGTAACAAATTGATAGTTACCCATCAAAATTGAGGCAGAGCTGCTGGTATTTTCCTTCAGTAAATTCTTCCTCTTTCTGTTCAATGAGCAAGTCACACAATGGCATTTTTGTCAACAATGCCGTGCTTAAAATTCTTAGAACATCATAGGTTTGAAGCTTTAGCCCCATACATTCTTGTATGATAACGACAAGACAATATGCAATGATAGCTGTATAGATTTGTATTTTTACAGCATTCTCCGAGGTTCCATAAAACTCTTTGATGCGCAGATGTTGCTTCAGCCATTTGAAGAACAGTTCTACTCTCCATCTGTATTTGTAAAGCATAGCAACCTGTTCCGCTGTAATTTCAAAATTGTTCGTGTAAAATACAAATGTCCTATTACCACCATAGTCATAGAATACCACTCGTCGAAGTTTATTTGGATATTGCTTCTTAGTCTTGTATCCCTTGAAACGTATAATTTGGTCAGCCATAATTCCAGATGAAGGGTTGTTGTATTCTTTATCCTCTATGACCTCAAACGACATTTTATGCTTCTCTCTCACGACAAAGTAAGCTTCTGCTCCTTCTATTATATAAAGTTTCTTAGTTGCCATATACGCTCTGTCAAATATATAGAAACTCTCTTTTTCATAGGGAATTAGCTCCATCACTTGAGAATCGTGAACTGAAGCGTCTGTAATGACAGAAAATGTCGGAATGTCTGTCTTCACATCATACAGTTCATGCAATTTCACTCCTCCTTTCCCATGATGCAGTTTAGTCCACCAGTATACAGAAAGGCACAATGATATTGTTGAGGAGTCAAACGCATAGACATTGTTCGATATGAAGAAATCCTTGACGACTCCACGTTTCTCTCTTGCTATGGAAACCATCTTGTCTGCAAACTCTTGGAATATCTTGACTTCGCATATTTCATTAGCCTTGCTCAAATTGCTTCTACTGACATTCTTTCCAAAACCAAGATGGTGGAACGCTGACTTGAACGGAGTGATGGTTACAATAAGGTCTCGTAATCCCTCACGATTAGACAACTGACCAAATAGAAGAACCATCAGATGATTCCAACAAGTGAAACTCTTCACATATTTGTTACCTTCATACTTTTTTATCAGCCATTTGAAATGGTCTGTCGGCAGAAAGTCGCTCAGCTGAGAAAATACGTATCGACCTTTGTTCATAAGTATCTGCTTTCAAATTGTAATTTGTGGCAAAGATACTCTTTTCAAAAGTAGGGAGTCTATTTTATCTCCTATAAGCTTGTATTTATAGGTGTTTCAAGAGATTATTAAAAGATTTTCGTGGACAGTAGTGAATGCCATCATTGAATAATTTTTCAAATAGTCCCTTAGAGATGTATCCTTTATCGGCAAATAATTTATAGTATAATATGCTATGAATCTGAGAAATATTAGGTTTATAAGGGAAGACTATCTATAGTACAACCTTAACAGAATTGAAAAATCATTTTTAGAATATTCTTTGGAATAGGTAAGTTTTTCTAAAGCCAAGGAATATTGTAGCTTTTTTCAAAATTATCTGATACTATGAAATTGTTTGATGTAGCTACTATTTTACTCTTCTCTAACCGATTTAGATATTCCGTTCTTATATTAAGATCTTCTAACTCTTCCCTTCTTGTTTTACTCATCGTTAAGTACTCTTCTTCCTTTTCTAAACCTAAATAATTTCTCCCTAACAGATTGGCTGCAATTCCTGTAGTTGCACTACCGCTAAAAGGATCAAGAATCCAAGCATTAGGTTCTGTGCTGGCTTGAATTAGTCTTGCTAATACAGCCAAAGGTTTTTGCGTAGGATGCTTTCCACATGATTTTTCCCATTTCCCAATGGCTGGTAGTTGCCATACATCCGTCATCTGTTTATCTCCATTTAATTTTTTCATCAAATCATAATTAAAGTAATGAGGGATTTTGGGAGATTTACGCGCCCAGATAATAAATTCTGTGGAGAATGTAAAATATCGACACGATATATTAGGTGGGGGATTAGTTTTTGCCCATGTAATAACATTCAAAATCTTAAATCCCAGTTTTAATAATTGTTGCTGTACACTAAAAATATTGTGATGTGTCCCTGATATCCAAATTGTGGCATTATCTTTCATATGTTCACGAACAGCCGACAACCAACGTAAGTTGAACGCATCTAAATCTTCAGGAGTCGTAGGTTTATCCCAATCACCTTTATCCACACAGACTACCTTACCACTCTGATAGCTAATACCACCACCAGAAAGAAAGTAGGGAGGATCGGCAAAAACCATATCAAAGCCAAACTTAAACTTAGACAACGTTTCAACACAGTCCCCTTGAATCAGCGTAAAATCGTTGTTTGGAGATTTGTAAAAAGATGGGATCATTCTATATCATATGAATTTATAGAATTACTTGTTTGCTCTGGAACTGGTAAGCCTAACTCTTGCAAAGGAATATAATTAAAATAATATTTACACCCGACACTAATTATATAGTTAAGCGTATCTTTGTACTTGTCCTGCAAGAACCATTCATCAAGAATATAATAATATTCTACTCTATAGTTCAGTTTAGAAAAGAGTTTGGTATATTCTTTCTTCTTAAAATCGCATGTTTGTAATTTTTCATCAACACTACCAGCAACTTCTTGATGTTTTACCTCTATAATGAATGCAGTGTTGTTAATAATTACGTAAATACAATTATCTGGTAATAACTGTTTGGAAATATGTTTTTTCCAATCAACCCCAACTTCTTTCAAAAATTTATATAAAGCGTGCTTCTTAAATAAGCGTGCTATGAGTTCATTCTTGAAGTAGACTTTCGTTTTTTCAACTTTATAGCCGTTTTGAGACTCTAAAAAGGCAGCTAAATCTACTTTTTCCTCATAAATAAGTCCCGTGATAGTATTACCACCACCTACACCATCTTTAATCATTACGATTTATCTTTTTTTGTTCTTGAGCAAACTCCTTTATAATATCCTAAAGCGAAAGCAGCATGAGGGCTTTTATGTCTTTGTGCACCAGCCTGGCTTTCTTCAAGATTTTCCAGAACAGAATTAATGTTTAAATTTCCATTCAAATTATAGCCTGCTTTGTAGCCTGCTTCGTAAGCACATGCTGCACATTTATGTCTGCCAACTCCACCTTGATCAGCAGGAATGGAATTCATAACGTCTGATAAAACAAGGTGATTTTTGTTACATGCCATACTTAATTCCTTTTATAAGATTAATAAATTTATCTATATTCGTTAAATTATAAATTTTGGGAATAATATTATATGCTTCTTGAAGTTTGTTCTTGGCACTCTTCCAGCCAACTCCATCTGTAATCCATACAAACTCAAAGTTAGGAAGAGAATTAACCTTTGGGGCAATATCAGAATATGAACGTGCGACTTCATTGAGTTTTGAACCTCCTCCACTATAGAAGTTTACTTCTATAAGATAAGTCTTTTGGGTAGTTTCTATAACAAAGTCAAAGCGTTTTTCGTCATCTCCTAAAATTCTTTTAAGGTCTGCCCACTCTTTAGAATATACCTCTTGGCGATAAGCGATATTATTTTCATCAAAAATTTTTGAAACCATTCTTTCCATAACGTGCCCACTTCTGTTTTTGCGAGCATTACTATCAAGACCTGTTTCTATTCCAAAAACATAATCAACAAGGTTTTTTATTCTACCCTCTTTTAAAATATATGCAAGCCCTGTATCTTCTAAATATTCAACAACACCATCCACGCTTTCAAAGAATCTATCAAGAATAATACATTCTCCATTAGAGTCAAGTACCTTCTTCAGCCCATTGCTACGAACAGCAATGAGTATGTCCATTATGCTGAAAGCTGTTTTGTCGCGTTCCCAAATTGCTTCAACACTCTTTCGAAGGTCGGTTGTTCCAATCAGACTATTGAGAATACATAGGCTTATTTTTATATTATCGACATTATTTGTTATTTTGTCAAAATCGCAGAAGAAATCTAATGTCTGATTTGTTTCTTGAAGCTGAGACATAAAAGTTTCAAAATCTATCTCCATATTTTCATTATTATTAGATTAGACCATACGAGCAAGTACATTCTCTTTTTTTATTTCCTAAGGATATTATGGAATTATCTTCGAATGCTTTTGCCTTAGTATTTAAATAATTGTGTACTAAAATTTCTGTTAGTTTGCCTCTTTTATTAGGATTTGAGTTAATGCTTCTTGATGCAACTAAACGTTCTATTTGATAAGAGCTATATAGTTCATCAAAAAAAATATCTTCTTTATTTTTCCCTTTACAGTCTGAGTTACTTAACATAAACTTATAACCAGCATCATGAATTTTATCACAATATTCTTTTAGCCTGATCTGCGCATCATCATTAAAAGCCTCTTTTGTGTAATCATTAAAACTTGACGTATTACTTAATGGACGATATGGAGGGTCAAAATAAAACAGAGTATTGCCGTGCGCATAATCAAACGTTACTTCAAAGTCTTCATTAAGAATTTCTACTTGTTGTAACAACTCACTGTCTTTACGAATTGTACCTGGATCGCAAATTGTAGGGTTAGCATATTTCCCAAAAGGAACATTAAAAAGCCCCTTTTTGTTTACCCGATACAATCCATTAAAGCAAGTCCTATTGAGAAAAAAGAATAGCGTTGTATTCTCGATAGCGTTTAGTTTTTTCTCATTATAGTATTCACGCACACTCATAAAATAAGATTTTCTATCTTCCTCTGTTTTAAGACTAAGATAAGTTTTTTCTACTTCATATAATGCTTCTATCAATTGTTCAGGCATGTCTCTAACTGTACGATAACAAGTACACAGATCGGGATTGATATCATTGATAATTGCACGACGAATGTGAGGATAACGTTGCAACATATAGAAGAGCATTGCTCCACCACCGACAAATGGTTCTATATAAGTTACGTTCTTCCAATTATCAAAGTCAGCAGGAAGTTGCGCTTCAAGTTGTTCAATGAGTTGGCTTTTACCACCAACCCATTTGATAAAAGGTTTTGCTTTAAGCATTTTGGTTTATGATTTATTTCACTTGACAAAAGTACGAAAAATCTTTGATGAACTCCTTCTACTTGTTGTAAAATATAGAAATGAGTTAAGATAAAGTAGATAAAAATCAATCTTATATTTTCAATTATGGCAAACTATTGATTGCATTTCCCTTCAACCTATCCACCGCACGAGTGTATTTCTCGGTATACTTCAATTCACTATGCTCTAACAAACTATCGACAGTTTTGATGTTAGCACCATTATTTAGAATATTCACTACAAAGGTGTGAAGAGCAGAATGCAACTGATGTGTTTATTTATGCTTAATACTGCTCTTTTATAGGATAAAAAAAGCAAGTGTAATTACCCTTAATTAAATCATAATTACCAACTCCAAAATTTTATATTATAAAAATCATAATTATAAATTTGAGAATATACCATTGTTAAACAATATTGTTTAGATAGAGAATTATTAAGTGTTAAGAAGTAAACATCTAACATACAATATATTACATCGAAATATTATTAAATTATAGAGGCAAAAAATAGATGAATGATAGTTATAATGAATGTAGTAATATGATGGAGTTGTACTACATAATTCAATTAAATTTCTTACTTTTGCCGAAAAATAAACGAAGAATGAGCATTACTTTTAAATATGATGTATTAGTAATTGGTGGCGGACATGCTGGGTGCGAAGCAGCAACAGCAGCAGCAAATATTGGTGCAAAAGTTTGTTTAATAACAATGGATATGAACAAAATTGCCCAAATGAGCTGTAATCCTGCCGTAGGAGGCATTGCAAAAGGACAAATTGTTAGAGAAATTGATGCTTTAGGAGGTCAAATGGGACTTGTTACTGATGCTACTGCCATACAATTTCGTATGCTCAATCGGTCAAAAGGACCTGCTGTTTGGAGTCCAAGAGCACAATGCGATAGAGAAAAGTTCATAACAGAATGGAAAAGAATACTTGACGGAACAGAAAATTTAGATATCTTCCAAGATCAAGTAGAAGAACTTATTGTAAAAGACGGACACGCTATAGGTGTTCGCACAATATGGGGAATAGAACTTTTTGCACGTACAGTTGTAATAACAGCAGGAACATTCTTAAATGGTCTTATGCACATTGGTAAACGTAAAGTAGAAGGAGGAAGATGCTCGGAACCTGCTGTGCATAATTTAACAGAAAGTATTACACGCTGGGGAATTCGCAAGAATCGTATGAAAACAGGAACTCCAGTTCGTATAGATAAAAGGTCGGTTCACTTCGATGAAATGGAAGTACAACCTGGAGAAAACGATTATCACCAATTTTCATTTATAGGTCCTTACAGAAACCTTCCACAACTACCATGTTGGTTGTGCAATACAAATGAAGATGCACATAATATATTACGTAAAGGTATTCCAGATTCTCCCCTTTTCAACGGACAAATAGAAAGTATTGGACCACGATATTGTCCATCAATAGAAACAAAGCTTGTTACTTTCGCTGATAAAACATCGCACCCCCTATTTCTAGAACCAGAAGGAGTTGATACAAACGAAATGTATTTAAACGGATTTTCATCTTCGATGCCGTGGGAAATACAATTAGAAGCATTACGAAAAATTCCAGCATTACGAGATGCTAAGATTTATCGCCCTGGATATGCTATAGAATATGATTATTTCGACCCAACACAATTGAAACCAACGTTGGAATCGAAGATTATTGAAGGTTTATTCTTTGCTGGACAGGTAAATGGAACCACTGGTTATGAAGAAGCTGGCGGACAAGGAATAGTTGCAGGAATTAATGCTACTCTATTATGTAGCGGAAAGAAAACATTTACTATGAAACGCGATGAAAGTTATATTGGCGTATTAATCGACGATTTAACAACAAAAGGGGTGGACGAACCTTATAGAATGTTTACTTCAAGAGCTGAATATAGAATATTACTCCGTCAAGACGATGCCGATGCTCGTTTAACAGAAGAAGCATTTAAACTTGGTTTAGCTACTAGTAAACGCTATAATTGGTGGATAAAAAAGAAAGAACAGATAGAAAGAATCATTAATTATTGCGATGAAACTGCGATAAAGCCCAATGAAATTAATGGCTATTTGGATAGTATTGGTAGTTCTGCAATACAAGGTTCAATTAAAATTTCAGGACTTATAGCTCGTCCAGGAATAAGTTTATACGACTTATCAAATTATATTCCGCAACTTAAAGAAGTATTATCATTATTACCAACCAGAAAAGATGAAATTACTGAAGCAGCTGAAATAAAAATGAAATATAAAGGTTATATAGAAAGAGAGCGTATTTTTGCAGAAAAGATGCATCGTCTTGAAAATATTAAGATAAAGGGACATTTTGATTATAGCAATATACACGATCTATCTACAGAATGTCGTCAGAAGTTAGAACATATACAACCAGAAACTTTGGCACAAGCAAGCAGAATACCAGGAGTTAGTCCCAGCGACATAAATGTTTTATTAGTATTAATGAGAAGATAGACACAACATGTTTCACGTGTAACAAATAATAAATAATATAATATATAACTAATTGATAATGAATAATAAGATACTACTCGAAAATTTAAGATGTATTCCCGATTGGCCTATAAAAGGCGTAAACTTTCGTGATGTAACAACCTTATTTAAGTCGCCCGAAGCACTTAAAGAGATTATAGACGAAATGTACGAAATATACAAAGACAAGGGGATTACTAAGATTGTTGGAATAGAAAGTCGTGGTTTTGTTATGTTATCTGCACTTGCTTTACGACTCGGAGCAGGTATTGTACTCTGTCGTAAACCAGGAAAACTACCTTGTGAAACCATTCAAGAAAGTTATGCAAAGGAATATGGTATCGACACAATAGAGATACATAAAGATGCTATCAACGAAAATGATATCGTTTTACTACACGATGACCTACTTGCAACAGGAGGAACAATGCGTGCAGCATGTAATCTTGTAAAGAAGTTTAAGCCTAAAAAGATTTATTGCAACTTTATTATAGAACTTAAAACAGAGTTTCCGGACAGTCGCAATACATTTGATAAGGATATTGAAATATCATCGCTACTACAGTTTTAACCATATCGTCGCGAAAAAACATATTGATATTGTTTTATTGTTGGCTAATTATTTTATTGCACAAAGAATATTGTAACGAATAAAAATAACTTTGAAAGATAAATAAGATGCCAACAAGAAAACAAAAAAAGATATTTTTATATAGAAAACAATGATATTGCTATTTATAAATAAGAACAAATAGGAGAAAAAGATATAAGAAAAAGTTCTTTGTTCCACGTGAAACAAGAAGCATATAAGTTATCTTAGAATAAGGAAGTTAGAGAATGACAAAAGAAGAAAACGAGAAACGATTAGCATATCTCAAAAATATAGTATCGAATTTGCCCAACAAGCCGGGTACATATCAATACTACGACAAGGAGCATACTATCATTTACGTTGGAAAAGCAAAGAACTTAAAAAATAGAGTCGCATCTTACTTTCATAAAGAAACTGACCGTTTCAAAACAAAAGTATTGGTTTCGAAAATATACGATATTACTTACACCGTTGTAAAAAGCGAAGAAGATGCGTTATTAATAGAAAATCAGCTCATAAAACAGTACCAACCGCGCTACAATGTATTATTAAAAGATGGCAAAACTTACCCCAGCATTTGTATAACGAACGAATACTTCCCAAGAATCTTTAGTACTCGCAACATAAACAAACGCTATGGTAGTTTTTATGGCCCGTATAGCCACGTTGGAAGTATGCATGCTATATTAGAAATACTAAAGAAACTATATAAACCACGCACGTGTCGCTACCCTATTACTAAGGAAGGCATAGAACAAAAGAAATATAAACCCTGCTTAGAATACCATCTTGGCAACTGCGGGGCACCATGTATTGGCAAACAATCGTACGAGGATTATCAACAAAATATGATACTCGCACGACAAATTTTAAGGGGTAATACACGAGAAGTACAACGTTTAATGAAGGAGAAGATGGAAGAATGCGCTGCTGATTTGCGCTTTGAAGAAGCCGAAGTGTACAAGCAACGCTATATGGCATTAGAGAATTTCGCTGCAAAAAACGAGATTGTAAGCTATTCTATTGCCGATGTTGATGTTTTCTCCATAGTAAATGATGATAGCAAGAAGAATGCTTTTATAAGCTATTTGCACGTTACAAATGGTGCTATAAACCAAAGCTTCACATTCGAATATAAACGAAAATTAGACGAAACTGATGCTGAACTGCTCAACGAAGCCATACCAGAAATTCGTGAAAGATTTAAAAGTACGGCAAAAGAGATTATTGTTCCTTTCGAATTAGACTTCCATATAAAAGACGCAATCTTCCTTATTCCACAGCGAGGCGATAAGAAACGCTTACTTGAACTATCGGAAATGAATGCTAAACAACACAAATTCGACCGTCTAAAACAAGCTGAAAAACTTAATCCAGAGCAGAAACAAACTCGGTTAATGAAGGAGTTACAAGACCGTTTAAGACTTCCTAAGCTGCCATACCAGATTGAATGTTTCGACAATTCAAATATTTCTGGTACCGATGCAGTTGCAGCCTGCGTAGTTTTTAAGGGGTTAAAGCCATCAAAAAAGGACTATCGCAAATACAATATAAAGACTGTTGTTGGTCCAGATGACTATGCATCAATGCAAGAAGTAGTGAGACGACGCTACAAACGAATGGTAGAAGAAGACGCTCCCCTACCCAATCTTATTGTAACTGATGGTGGAAAAGGGCAAATGGAAGTTGTTCGCAAGGTTATAGAGGACGAACTGAAGCTCGAAATACCAATTGCAGGATTGGCAAAAGACGACCATCACAGAACCAACGAACTACTCTATGGGTTCCCACCACAAACAATTGGTATTCCAACCAAGTCTGAACTCTTCAAAGTTCTCACACAAATACAAGACGAAGTGCATCGTTTTGCCATTACATTTCACAGAGATAAACGCTCAAAACATCAGTTACACAGCGAGTTAGACGATATAAATGGAATTGGAATCAAGACTAAAGAGCTGCTTTTACAACACTTTAAGATTATGAAAAATATAAAATCTGCTGACATTCAAGAACTTACAAAGGTTATTGGAAACGCAAGAGCAACGCTTTTATATAATTATCTACACCCTAAAACAGAATAATTAAAATAAAATAAGTACATTTGCGATATGAGAATTGTAATTCAACGTGTAAAGCACGCATCGGTAACAATTGATGGAAATATAAAATCAGCCATTCAAAAAGGTTTACTTATATTACTTGGAATTGGTGAAGACGATGACGAAAACGATGTTAAATGGCTTGTAAACAAGGTTATAGGTCTGAGAATTTTCGACGATGAGCAAGGCGTTATGAATAAAAGTGTGATGGATATAGGCGGCGAAGCTCTTGTTGTATCGCAGTTTACGCTTATGGCAAGCTATAAAAAGGGAAATCGTCCAAGCTACATTCACGCTGCCAAACACGAAATCTCAATACCACTCTACAAGTTTTTCTGCCAAGAATTAAGCCGTGCAATGAGGAAAAATGTGGGCGAAGGGGAGTTTGGTGCAGATATGAAAGTAGAACTATTGAACGATGGTCCTGTAACAATATGTATGGATACAAAGAACAAAGAGTAACAGAATGGACAACGAAATAAGCATAAAAGAAGCACAAAAACTTGTAGATGACTGGATTCATAAGTATGGTGTACGTTATTTTAGCGAGCTTACCAATATGGCATGTCTTACCGAAGAGGTGGGCGAACTGGCACGTATAATGGCTCGTACATACGGCGACCAAAGCTTTAAACAGGGTGAAAAACACAATATTGGAGAAGAAATGGCAGATATTTTATGGGTTTTAATATGTTTAGCCAATCAAACTGGTGTAGATCTAACAGAGGAATTGCAAAAAAGTTTCGACAAAAAAACAAGACGAGACAAAGACAGACACCAGCAAAACGAGAAGCTAACACAAACTGAAAACACATAAAAAACCAGTCGTTACATTAGAAAGCAGGAAATAACAACACGTTTAAGATTAAGTATTTTACACAAAATAAATTAAATTACACAGTGCTATGCAGAACAATAATAGTAATATTGGATACACAAGTAAGTACGATGAGATGCTGAAACAATACAACCTCAACATAACAGACGAGGAAGTAAAAGCAGCAGTAAAGAAGATTATTGAAGAGAAAGTTGCAGAAAACAATAACGTAGAGGTCAAGAAATTCCTCCTCGGAAGTGTAGAATTAACTACTCTCAAGACCACAGACACAGAAGAAGAAGTGCTCGCAATGGTCGAGAAAGTGAACAAATTTGCACAGGAATACCCTACTCTTCCACACGTTGGAGCCGTTTGTGCTTATCCGTGCTTCACAAAACTGATTGCCGATAGCTTAGAAATAGACGGTGTAGACATAACAAACGTAACAGGAAACTTCCCATCTTCTCAAACATTCCTCGAGGTTAAGACCATCGAAACGGCACTTGCCATCAAGGACGGTGCCACACAGATAGATATTGTATTACCTGTTGGCAAATTCCTTTCGGGCGATTATGAAGATGTTTACGACCAAATTAGTGAATTGAAGCAGACTTGTGGCGATGTTCCAATGAAGGTTATACTCGAAACTGGCGACTTAAAAAATGCTCGCAACATAAAGGCAGCCGCCTTACTCTCTATGTTTGCAGGTGCTAACTATATTAAAACAAGCACGGGTAAAGAGAAAATTAGCGCAACCCCAGAGGCTGTTTACATTATGTGTACGGCTATTAAGGAGTTCTACGACAGAACTGGCGTACAGGTAGGACTAAAGCCTGCAGGAGGCATAAACAGCGTTATAGATGCCGTTATCTTCTATACCATCTACAAAGAAGTTCTCGGCGAGAAGTGGCTCACCAACTATTGGTTCCGTCTTGGTACCAGTCGTCTCACCAATTTGCTACTCAGCGACATTGAAGGCAAAGAGGTTAAGTTCTTCTAAACCACCGTTCAAACAATACGAAAATCCTGATTTCAACGCAGAAATCAGGATTTTTATTTCTTAAATTCAATAGAACAGCATTGCTTTATATATACATTTAGCAGAAGAAACCATAACATTGCAATTGATTTTATTGGAATTTCATAAAACCAAAAATACAACAATCTCTATTACCATAATAGTTTCAATACAATCAACTGAACACTATTAAATATTTAAAAAGATAGGAAGTAAACATCTATCATAGACGTCTACCTCCTACCAATATTATTTTCACTTGCAAAATGTACGATTTACATCTTTCTACAATCACTGATATATACCATAAAAGTTTATTTTACCGTTACAACTGTGGCACCATTCACTCCTTCAACAAAGAGAGTTAATTCTATATCCGAGGGGCTTTTACCAATATAAGCCATAGCATAAGCTTTTTTGTGGCGTGCAATAGTAGTTTTTTCGATGGTTCCCCAATTATTAATCTTTATTATAGAAGCTTCACCTCCTGTATATTTTACTTCACCATAAGTTACACCTTCAGCCTCTAACTTAGTGTTATTGCAATACATAATAAGTTCATCTGTATAGTATGTTGCTACGATTGCTGTAAGAGGATTACTTATAGAAAACATCATAAATATTATAAAAATATTTCACAAACATAATATTCGTATAACGGTCTAACTATCAAAGCATTGCGAAAACCACTATTTTGCATTCCAAAAGTATGGTTTTTACACAGCAAAAGTGGGTGTTTTGTGCTCCAAAACACCCACTTTTGCAACGCCAAATGGTATCTACCGTTTCTGTATAAATAATATTTACAAAATTAAAGCATATTTCTCACAAAATAGTAAGCAGCTATGGCACAGACTTAACTCTTTCGTTGAATCACAAAATCCAGGTAAGCTTTCAACGCATCTGATATTTCTTCGTTGCAGACATAGTCAGAAATAAATTGTAAAGCCTCGTTGTGCAATTCCAACATCTTCTTTTCTGCATATTCTATCCCTCCACTTTCTTTTGCAAAAGCTACCAACTGGGCGATTTCATCGGCACTTACTGTTCCTTCTTTCACCTTCATAGCCAAGTTAAGCATATCTTTATTACCAGTAGATTTCAATGCATAAATAATGGGTAGAGTCAGTTTTCCTTCCAACATATCGTTGCCTGTGGGTTTTCCTATCTCGGTTGAATCGTAATAATCGAATATATCATCGCGTATTTGGAATATTATTCCGATATGCTGACCGAACTGTTTTGCAGCCTTAATAGCCTCATTTGATGCCTCTCCAGCCTTTGCTCCAATCTCTGCACAGGTTTCAAACAAGGCAGCAGTCTTCTGTTTTATCACCTCGTAATACACCTCTTCCGATATCTTTTGGTTCGAAATATTAGTCAACTGCAATATTTCTCCATTCGAAAGTGTACGTCCCAATTCTGCAAGGTCGCCTACAATTTCATCAGATTTTGTATAAGCCACATTCAATAGTGCCGTCGAAAGAATATAATCGCCTACCAATACCGACACCTTATTGTTATATATGGCATTCACAGATGCCTGTCCTCTGCGTTCTCCACTCTCGTCCACAACGTCATCGTGTACTAAACTGGCTGTATGAAGAAGTTCTAACCCTACTGCAGCATGTTGCGCAACAAACGTTACTGCACCAAAATTCTTCGCTATTAATAGTGTTAATATAGGTCGCATACGCTTCCCTCCCCTGTTACGAATATGTTCTAACACACGTGCAAGTAAGCCATCGCTGTGCGTTAACGACTTGTTAAACAGTGAGATAAATTCGTTTAATTCCTGACTAATTGGTTTTTTTATAATCGACAGATAATCCATTGGAAAACTATTTTGATACAAAAATAATGAATTATATCGGTAATTATGGTATTTTTTTAGTAATTTTACCCATAAATAAGATTTATACAATGGACAAATTGTTTCTCATCGATGCGTACGCACTAATCTTTCGGTCGTACTATGCCCTTATTCGTAACCCTCGTATCACATCAAAAGGATTGAATACATCGGCAATTATGGGTTTTTGCAATACACTAAACGAAGTTTTAACAAAAGAAAATCCAACACACATTGCAGTGGCTTTCGACCACGGACTCACTTTTCGCCACGAGGCATATCCCGAATATAAGGCGCAAAGAGAGGAAACACCAGAAGACATAAAGCTGTCTGTTCCCTACATAAAACAAATTCTTGAAGCTATGCATATACCTATCTTACAGGTAGATGGCTTCGAAGCCGATGATGTTATAGGCACTATTGCAACTCAAGCTGGCAAAAAGGGTATCAGCACATATATGCTTACACCCGACAAGGATTATGGTCAGCTCATTCAAGAAAATGTATATATGTATCGCCCACGACACGGTGGAGGATACGATATTATAGGTACGCAAGAGGTGGAAGCCAAATATGGCATTCCCACCCCAGCTCAAGTAATAGACCTATTGGCACTTATGGGCGATACAGCCGACAATTTTCCTGGCTGTCCGGGCGTAGGAGAAAAAACTGCAGCAAAGCTTATCAACCAGTTTGGGTCTATAGATAATATGCTCGAACATACCAACCAGATAAAAGGAAAGCTAAGAGAGAAAGTGGAAGCTGCCGTAGACGATATTAAAATGTCGAAGTTCTTGGCTACCATTCGCACCGATGTTCCAATAGAACTGAACTGGAACGAACTGAAGATAGAACAGTCCGATGAGGACAAGCTACGCGAAATCTTCACCGAATTGGAGTTTAAAACACTTCTTAACAAATTTATTAAAGGTAATAAAGAAGTGCAAAAAACCGACAATTTACAGCTTAATTTATTTGCAGAAAATACGCCCGTTGGTGCAGACGAACCCAAAAAAGCCCCTTCTCGCGGTATTTCAGAAGTACACCACAACTATAAACTTATTGAGAATGAGGCAGAAGCGAAGAATATTTGTGATTATTTGTTTACAAAGCAATATCTCAGTCTAGACACGGAAACCACTTCGGCAGATGCAATAGACGCAGAATTGGTAGGTTTAAGCTTTTCTGTTGCCGAACAAGAGGCATTTTATGTGCCCATCTCAGCTAATCGTGAAGAAGCTCAAAAAATAGTAAATATATTTAAACCTCTATACGAAGACGAGTCAATTCTTAAAATTGGGCAAAACATTAAGTACGATTACGAGGTGCTACATAAATATGGTGTTACGTTAAAAGGCAAACTATTCGACACCATGATTGCACATTATCTAATTCAACCTGAGCTTCGCCACAATATGGATTATATGGCAGAGACCCTCTTAAACTATAAAACTATTCCAATAGAAAGCCTCATCGGACCAAAAGGAAAGCACCAAAAGAATATGCGCGACCTACTTCCGAATGAGATTTACGAGTATGCTTGCGAAGACGCAGATATAACATTGCAACTGAAAAACGTGCTAGAACCAAAACTAAAAAGTGTAGATGCCGAGAAATTATTCTGGGAAATAGAAATGCCACTCGTGCCCGTTCTTGCCGATATGGAACTACATGGCGTGCGTTTAGACACAGCTGCATTAGAAGAAACATCGCATATTTTTACACAACGTATGAAGCAATACGAACAGGAAATATACGAACTAGCAGGCGAAAGCTTCAATATTTCAAGTCCGAAACAGGTTGGCGATATCTTGTTTGGCAAACTTCAGATTATGGAAAAGCCTAAGAAAACAAAAACAGGACAATATGTTACAAGCGAAGAGGTAATGGTTAGCTTAGAAAATAAGCACCCCATTGTACACAAAATACTGGAATACAGAGGTATTAAAAAACTCTTAAGCACCTACATAGATGCACTTCCAAAACTCATAAAACCCCAAACTGGGCATATACATACATCGTTCAATCAGGCATTAACCGCAACAGGACGACTCTCTTCAAGCGATCCGAACTTGCAAAATATACCCGTACGTACAGACGATGGCAAAGAAATACGCAAATGTTTCATACCAGAACCAGGCTGCAAGTTCTTCTCTGCCGACTACAGTCAGATTGAATTGCGCATTATGGCGCATCTTTCCGAAGACGAAAATATGATGGAAGCATTCCGCGAAGGGGTAGATATTCATCGTGCAACGGCTGCTAAGATATGGCACGAAGACCTAAACGATGTTTCCGACATACAGCGAAAGAAAGCAAAACAAGCCAACTTTGGTATAATTTACGGCATCACAACCTTTGGTTTGGCACAACGTATGGACATAACAAACAACGAAGCGAAGGAATTAATAGCCGATTACTTTAAGACTTTCCCAAAAGTGAAAGCCTATATGGACCTTTCTATAGAAGAAGCAAGGCAAAAAGGATATGCCGAAACCATATTCCACCGTCGCCGATACCTTGCCGACATTAACAGCCGAAACGCTACTGTAAGAGGATATGCCGAACGAAATGCTATTAATGCACCTATTCAAGGGTCGGAAGCCGATATTATAAAGGTGGCAATGGTACGCATTTGGCAACGATTTAAACGTGAAAACATTCGCTCTAAAATGATTTTGCAGGTACACGACGAACTTAATTTCTCGGTATTTCCCGATGAAAAAGAGCGTGTAGAACGCATTGTTATAGAAGAAATGCAACAGGCTTATGCACTGAATGTCCCCTTAATAGCCGATGCAGGTTGGGGAGAAAATTGGTTAGAAGCACACTAAATGCTTACAGAACAAGCAATATAAACAAACAATAGCAATGTTGTGCAACTTCAACAACGTTAGCATATCCATACTTCTATACTAGTATAACAATAAATACACGTTGCTACAACCATAGTGTAACGTAGTTAAAGCATGGGTGCTAAGCTTATATGGCGGCAACATTTAGCTATTATTGCAGCAGAAAACTCCAAAGGCATAAAGCTTAAACTTACTGGTTTCACTCTTAAACTATAATTATTCTCAGTAATTTGTAGTAACTTTGCCTGCCTAAAAGATAAGTATGGATATACAAGAATATGAAATAATGGCTCCCGTAGGCTCGCGCGAAAGTCTCGCAGCTGCCATTCAAGCAGGGGCAGGCTCTATCTATTTCGGCATTGGAAAGCTGAATATGCGCTCGCATTCTGCCAATCACTTCACCATAGAAGACCTGAAAGAGATTGCAGAAACATGCAACGAACGTGGCATTAAGACCTATCTCACTGTTAATACTGTTATTTATGGCGAAGATATTAGTACTATGCACGAGATAGTAGACGCTGCAAAGGCTGCCAATATCACCGCTGTCATTGTCAGCGATGTAGCTGTTATGGTGTATTGTCGCCAAGTTGGAATGGAAGTACACCTATCTACACAGCTCAACATATCGAATATAGAGGCGCTTAAATTCTATGCACAGTTTGCCGATGTTGCCGTTTTGGCACGCGAACTGAATATGGATCAGGTTGCAGAAATACACCGACAGATTGAAGAACAGGACATTCGTGGACCTCGTGGCGAGCTTGTTCGCATAGAAATGTTCTGCCATGGAGCTTTCTGTATGGCTATTTCGGGCAAATGCTATATGAGTTTGCACGACTCAAACCGTTCTGCCAATCGTGGACAATGCACGCAAATTTGCCGCCGTTCGTATACCGTTACCGACAACGAGACGGGCAATCAGCTCGAAATAGACAACAAATACATTATGAGTCCTAAGGATTTGAAGACCGTTCGCTTTATAGATAAAATGATGAAAGCAGGCGTTAGGGTCTTTAAAATAGAAGGACGAGCACGCGGACCAGAGTATGTTTACGAGGTTGTAACGTGCTATAAAGAGGCAATACAGAGTGTATTGGACGGCAATTACACCGAAGAGAAGAAGAATAAATGGGACGAACGTCTATCAACTGTATTCAATCGTGGCTTCTGGGACGGCTATTATCAAGGACAACGCTTGGGCGAATGGACCAAAAACTATGGTAACAAGGCTACAGAAAAGAAGGTTTTGGTGGGCAAAGTAATGAAATACTTCTCTAAACTCGGCGTTGCTGAAATAGCTGTAGAGGCTTCTGAGATTGAGAAAGGAGAGAAAATGCTCATTACTGGCACCACTACAGGCATTCTAAAGTTTGATGCAAGCGAGATTAGATACGACTTAAAACCTGTTGAAAGAGCAGAAAAAGGGTGGCGAGTGTCTATCCCCGTGCCAGAGAAAGTACGCCCAAACGACAAAGTATATAAGCTTTTAAAAACTAATATAGAGTAAAAATACAGCACAAAAGAATAGCAATTATGATAGATCTACGCCAAATAGCCAAACTGTTTCTACGCCTTAGTGTAGCTGCATCTATGCTTTCGGCAGTTGCCGACCGCTTCGGTATATGGTCAAAAGATGTATGTATGTGGGGCAATATGAACAAATTTGTTGCCTATACTCAATCGTTAATACCCTATATACCTGCAAATGCTATTCCTGCATTGGCTTGGATAGCCACTATATTAGAGATTTTATTGTCTATTTGTCTACTTATCGGGCTAAAGTTAAAGTGGTCTGCATCGCTCACAGGACTAATGATTCTTACCTTTGCTATTGCAATGGCAACGTCTATGGGCTTTAAAGCTCCATTAGATTATTCAGCTTTCACCGCTTCAGCAGCAGCTTTCGCTATCCTATCGTGTGGTAGAGGAATATGGGAAGTAGACAATTTGTTTGGCAATAGACATAATAGGAGAGATCGCATTCAGATGATTAGATAAATAAAAAACATACTATAAAAATGACAATAAACGAAATTCAAGACGAAGTAATAGAAGAGTTTGATGAGTTTACCGAATGGATGGATAAGTATCAAATGCTTATTGACCTTGGAAACGAACTTGAAGGACTTGGTGCAGAATATAAAACAGAACAGAACTTAATAGACGGTTGCCAAAGCCGCGTATGGCTACAATGCGATATTAAAGATGGCAAACTGGTGTTTACAGCCGATTCTGATGCACTAATAACCAAAGGAATTATTGCACTTCTCATAAGAGTTGTAAGCGGACATACACCAAAAGATATTATAGATGCCGACCTTTATTTCATTGACCGCATAGGTTTACGTCAGCACTTGTCGCCAACACGCAGCAACGGACTGCTATCTATGGTGAAAAAAATAAAGGCTTACGCATTGGCATATAGCATAAAAAACGAATAGAAAAGCTACATCTATAGATAGAATAACCGCTATCTATAGATAGAGAAAGTTACATCTATGGATAGAAAACGCTATATCTATGGATATAGAAAGTTACATCTATGGATATAAAACGCTACATCTATAGATAGAAATACTGTAAATAGTAGATGAGAAAGTTACGTACTATAGAAATGAATCGCCTCTCGCTCGAGGAATTTAAGCTGAGTAGGAAGCTCCCACTCGTGGTTGTGCTCGACGATGTTCGGTCGCTTTACAACGTAGGAAGTGTGTTCCGCTCGTGCGATGCCTTCCGTATCGAGGCTATTTACCTGTGTGGAATAACGGCAACACCACCAAATGCAGAGATACACAAGACGGCTTTAGGGGCTGAAAACTCTGTTGATTGGCAGTATTTCAGCAGTGCCGAAGATGCCGTAATGCAGCTAAAACAAAACAATTACTACGTTTACAGTGTGGAGCAAGTAGAAGGCTCAACGCCATTACAAACTCTTTCCGAACAAATATCGCCCATAACAAACGGCGCAGATGCTCAAAAGCACTACGCCGTAGTATTAGGAAACGAAGTTAAAGGTGTGCATCAATCGGTTGTAGACTTAAGCAATGGCTGCCTTGAAATACCACAATTCGGCACGAAACACTCTCTAAACGTAAGCGTTACAGCAGGCATTGTAGTGTGGGAATTTGCCCGTGCATTGCTGTTATAAGCGTTTAGGCAGCCTAAAAACAAAACAATTGCTGCCCTACCCTATCATCATTTGCAAGTAAGCACACTTCTCTGGATTACCAAGAGTCTTACCCTTGTCGCACGAAAGCTTCACACAGTCGTGCCATTCACGGTTCTCTGTTATGCGCATTCGGGTAAGTTTCACAACAATATTCATTGGTTTCACGTTCTCAACATCGCAAGTTAAGAAGGTACCCATACCATAACTGTCTTTCACCCTACCATTTACATAGTTGTGAATATCTATAGCCCGGTCTATGTTTAAGCCATTGCTAAACACCACTTGCTTTGTAGCGGGGTCTATTCCAAGCTGTTTATACTTTGCAATAATCTTCTCAACCTGTTCCTCTTCTACCCCACTGTCTACACGTAGTCCATTAAACATCATTGCCATACGCTTAGAAAGGTTACTGAAAAACACCTTATCGCCAAAGCAATCGTATAGATAAATACCATTATCGCCATCGTAAACATCGCTGAATTTGCGCATTACATTGAAGTTACACTCAAATATTCCGCTTACACATTCCTCGAATTCTATAATCTGATGGCTCATTGTTCCAATAGCAACAAGGTTGTATCGCATAGCAAGATAAACGTTGCTTGTTCCTGCAAAGCGTCCCGTCCATGGGTGAAAACCATCGTTATCGGTATAGCCACCCTGTTCGTATACCTCCTTCATAGTACGAATAACCATATTTTGGTGGTCGAACGACATACGACGACGCGTACCCATATCGCTTAAAATAAGTCCATTTGAAAGTATTTTGCGTGTTTTTTCCACACAACGTTCATACTCGTGCTTAGGGTTATAGGTTTCTATATCGCCTTGAAGATTGTGCATTAACTCCGAAACAATACTCAAAATGGGCATCTCCCACATAATGGTAGAGAACCATTTTCCACGCACTCGAATATCTAAATGCCCTTCTTCATCTTGCGAAACTGTAAGTTCGTGTGGATTGAAACGATATCCACGAAGAAAAGTAAAGTACCATTCGGGCAAATAATACATACGTTTCTTCATAAAAGCAATCTCTTCTTCTGTGATAATAACACGAGGCATACACCCCAATTGTTCGTTTAGCAGTTCGGCAAATCCCTTTGGATAGATAGTTTCGTTACGATCAAAGAAGGTATATTCCACTTCGGCACGAGGATAAGTCTGCATTATGTAATACTGACAACTAAATGTATAGGCATCGTTATCGGTAAAATGTTGAATTATTTGTTGCATATTCTTTTCTAAAATCTGCCTCATTGTTAAGGCTTTATCCCGTGCAAAGATAATAAAACTTAATGGATAAGTAGGCTAACTCTTATTTATTTTGTACATTTGCACCTAATTTTAATGTTTAAAGAACATCAACAATGCAAAACTTAGTTATATATAATACGTTGCATCGGCAGAAGGAACGCTTCCAACCAATAGCCGCACCACACGTTGGAATGTATGTTTGTGGACCTACAGTGTACGGCGATCCACACTTGGGACATGCACGTCCAGCCATAACCTTCGATATTTTGTTTCGCTATCTACAGCATATTGGCTACAAAGTGCGCTATGTTCGCAACATAACCGACGTAGGACACTTAGAACACGATGCCGATGAAGGCGACGACAAGATAGAAAAGAAAGCACGATTGGAACAGCTTGAGCCTATGGAAATAGCTCAATTTTATGCCAATAGATACCACGATGCTATGCATGCGCTTAACGTTTTGCCTCCATCTATAGAGCCTTGCGCTACAGGACACATCATTGAGCAAGAGGAACTCGTGAAAGAGATAATGGCAAATGGCTACGCTTACGAGAGCAATGGTAGCATTTACTTTGATGTTGCTAAGTATGACAAAGACCATAAGTACGGTATTCTGTCTGGACGAAACCTTAACGACATGATAAACAACTCGCGTGAGCTGAACGGCGTGGGCGAAAAGCGAAACCAAACAGACTTTGCTCTGTGGAAACGAGCTATGCCTGAACACATAATGCGGTGGCCTTCGCCTTGGAGCGACGGCTTCCCAGGCTGGCATTGCGAGTGTACTGCAATGGGAAGAAAGTATCTTGGCAAGCATTTCGATATACATGGTGGCGGAATGGACTTGGTTTTCCCTCACCACGAGTGCGAAATTGCACAGGCTGTGGCATCGCAGGGCGAAGAAATGGTGAAGTATTGGATGCACAACAATATGATTACCATCAACGGACAGAAGATGGGCAAGTCGCTCAACAACTTCATTACGTTGGAGCAATTCTTCACGGGCAACCACGAAACCTTAGAACAGGCTTATTCGCCTATGACCATTCGCTTCTTCATTTTGTCTGCTCACTATCGCGGAACGGTAGACTTCTCGAACGAAGCCCTGCAAGCTGCACAGAAAGGATACGAAAGACTGATGAACGCCATAGAGGATTTGAAACGCATTCAGACCACTGCAGCAAGCGACGAGAATACCAAGAAGTTCGTTGCAGCATTGCGCCAGAAGTGCTACGATGCGATGAACGACGACCTTATGACACCTGCCGTTATCTCAAACCTATTTGAAGCGTGCCACATAGTGAACCTTCTTATAGACCATAAGGCGCAAATTAGCGAAGAAGACTTAAAGGAACTCAGCGAAACTATGCATCTTTTTGCTTTCGATATTCTTGGTTTGGTAAACGAACGTGGCGCTAATAACGATGCACGAGAGGCTGCTTACGGCAAAGTAGTTGATATGGTGCTCGACTTACGTGCGAAAGCAAAAGCCAATAAAGATTGGGCTGTGAGCGACCAAATACGCGACGCACTTGCCGAAGCTGGTTTTCAAGTGAAAGATACCAAAGATGGTGTAACGTGGAAATTGGATAAATAGGACTGAATAGCCAACGAAATATAAAAGCGTAAAGCGGAGTTTATCAGGGATTCTTTCGCCCTCTTAACTCCGCTTTACGCTTTTATACTTTTTATTATATGTGTTTCGTAGAACTATTATATACGCACTGCGGTGCCCGAACAAGCCACCATAAGCATAGAACCACCCTGCCCCACTGTTTCATAATCAATATCTATGCCTACAATAGCGTTCGCACCCAATTCTTGTGCACGTTCCATCATCTCCTTAATACACGTATTTTTACCTTCCAGCAATACACTTTCGTACGACTTGCTGCGTCCGCCTACAATGTCTCTAATACCTGCAAAGAAGTCTTTCACTATGTTTGCACCAATAATAGCCTCGCCCGTTACAAGTCCTTTGTACTCTAAAATCTTGTAACCTTCAATGTTTGGTGTTGTTGTAATAATCATAATCGTATCTTTTTTTACTAAAACTGGCAGTCTTTATAACTGCCCTACTCTCTTAACGGCATATCTCCCGAAAAATTGTAACTACCCGTCTAATCGTTAAAAAGAGCAGTACCATTTAACTATAAAAATGTTATTAGCATTCAGAAAAATAGCTACAGCATAACTATCTCTGTGTTTGAGACTTACAAAAGCCATATTTTCATCGTCTAAAAGTATGGTTTTTGCAACGTAAAAGTATGGTTTTTGACGTGTAAAAGTATGGTTTTTGCATTATAAAAACCACACTTTTAAGATGCAGTATAGTAATTACCGCTATATGGTTACAGAATGCAAAAGGAATAAAATAGGTAGTTTGGGCATATCTAAATAAATAAGTTATCGTTTGGAAAGTAAAGCGAAAATTCGTATTTTTGCATTCTGCAAATTACGATAACCAAAGGTAAGAAAGGTAAAAGCAATATGGCAAAAGACAACAAAGGACTTACTCCAATGATGCGACAATTCTTTTCGATGAAAGAAAAGCACCCCGATGCGTTAATGCTCTTTAGGTGTGGCGACTTCTACGAAACGTATTGCGACGATGCTATAGAGGCTTCTAAAATTCTTGGTATTACTTTGACACGACGAAATAATGGTGCTGCAGCTGGCGATGAGATGGCTGGGTTCCCTCATCATGCACTTGATACCTTCTTACCAAAGCTTATTCGTGCCGGGAAACGTGTAGCAATATGCGACCAACTTGAAGACCCGAAGAAGAAACGAGAGGCTTTAAAGGGACAACGAGGCTTGTCTGCCGAAGACAAGATGGTGAAACGGGGTATAACAGAATTAGTTACACCTGGTATTGCTATGGGCGACAACGTGCTAAACTATAAAGAAAACAACTTTTTAGCAGCTGTTCATTTTGGAAAAGGAGCGTGTGGCGTAAGCTTTCTCGATATTTCTACAGGCGAATTTCTTGTTGGTGAGGGCACTTTCGACTATGTTGAAAAGCTTATTGGCAACTTCTCGCCAAAAGAAGTATTATACGAACGTTCACGAAAAGCCGACTTTGACCGCTATTTTGGTACACGAATGTGTGTGTACGAAATGGAAGATTGGGTGTTTACCGACCTTTCAGCACGACAAAAGCTGCTGAAACATTTTGGAACAAAGAACTTAAAAGGTTTCGGTGTAGACCATCTGAATAACGGAGTAATAGCTGCTGGAGCTATTATGCAATACTTAGAACAAACGCAACATACGCATATTAGCCATATAACGTCGCTCGCTCGCATAGAAGAAGAGAAGTATGTGCGACTCGACCGTTTCACTATTCGCTCTTTAGAGCTTGTTGCGCCTATGCAAGAAGATGGTTTATCGCTGCTTGGAGTGGTAGATAGAACCATAACTCCTATGGGTGGTAGAATGTTACACCGCTGGCTTGTGTTTCCATTAAAGGACGTAAAGCCCATTAACGAACGTTTAGACATTGTGGAATACTACTTCCGCGAACCTGATTTTCGTCATTGTTTAGACGACCAACTACACCGTATGGGCGACTTGGAACGTATTATTTCTAGAGTAGCAGCAGGCAGAGTATCGCCCAGAGAAGTTGTTCAACTAAAGAATGCCCTATCTGCCATACAGCCAATAAAGTCTGCTTGCTTATATTCTAGTAACGAAGCGTTGAAAAGAGTGGGGGAACAGCTGAACCTTTGCGAGTCTATTCGCGACCGAATAGAACAAGAAATAATGCCCGATCCACCACAGTTGGTTGCAAAAGGAGGAGTTATTGCACATGGTTTCAATGCCGAATTAGACGAATTGCGTTCTATTCGAGAGAATGGAAAGCAAGTTTTGTTAGACATTCAAGAGAAAGAAGCTGCTAAAACAGGTATTAATTCGTTGAAAATAGGCTTCAACAACATCTTTGGATACTATCTTGAAGTGCGCAATACCTTTAAAAACAAAGTACCACAAGACTGGATTCGCAAACAAACACTAGCACAAGCAGAACGCTATATTACTCCCGAATTAAAGGAATATGAGGCAAAAATACTAGGTGCAGACGAGAAAATACTAATTCTTGAAGCCCGTCTCTTCAACGAATTAGTACAAGATATGCAAGAGTATATTCCACAAATACAAATAAATGCCAATCTTTTGGCACGGCTCGATTGCCTGTTGTCGTTTGCAAACATTGCCGAAGAGAACAAGTATGTGCGCCCTATGGTTGACGATAGTATGGTGATTGATATAAAGAAAGGTCGCCACCCCGTTATAGAAACTCAACTTCCACTTGGTGAACAATACATTCCGAACGATGTATATCTTGACAACGAACAACAGCAAATTATGATGATAACTGGTCCAAATATGGCTGGTAAATCGGCATTGTTGCGTCAAACGGCACTCATAGTACTCTTAGCGCAGGTGGGTTGCTTTGTTCCTGCAGAGAGTGCACGTATTGGTTTAGTAGACAAAGTATTTACAAGAGTTGGCGCTTCTGATAATATTTCGCTTGGAGAGTCTACATTTATGGTTGAAATGACCGAAGCTGCAAATATTCTAAATAGTGTAACGCCACGTTCTTTAGTACTCTTCGACGAATTAGGGCGCGGTACAAGCACCTACGATGGAATAAGTATAGCATGGGCTATAGTAGAATATTTGCACGAACAACCACGCGCAACGGCACGCACTCTCTTCGCTACGCACTACCATGAACTAAACGAAATGGCGAAAAACTTCCACAGAATAAAGAACTTTAATGTGTCGGTGAAAGAAGTAAATGGTAAGATTATCTTCCTAAGAAAGTTAGAGCGAGGTGGCAGTGAGCATTCTTTCGGTATTCACGTAGCTGATATTGCAGGTATGCCAAAGTCGATTGTGAAACGTGCAAACATTGTTCTAAAAGAGTTAGAAGCCGACAACGCACAAGTGGGAAGTGTTGGAAAACCATCAGCAGAGAAGCTTGAGAAGAGTAGGGAAGGGGTTCAGCTTTCGTTCTTCCAGCTCGACGACCCTGTACTAACACAGATACGCGACGAGATTATAGGATTAGATATTAATAACCTTACTCCTGTTGAGGCTCTAAACAAACTTAATGAGATTAAACGAATAGTGCTTCCAAACAGTAAAAACTAATAGAACGCTCAGTATCTATAGTTTTCAGAACTACAATACTGTATCGCTATTTAGTTTTAATTATAGTATAAAATAAACTAAATTATAAGTTAATTCTTTCGATAATGGTATTTGGTGCGATGCTTTGCATACATTCGAAGTCGGCACGATAGCACGGTTTGTTACCAAATACAGAACAAGGACGACATTCTAATTTAGTGTTTTGCACGGCATCTTCTGTTTTCTGATTCCAACCAAGGAACCCACAGTAAGGATGTGTAGCCCCCCAAATGCTTACAACACGTGTTCCTACGAGCGATGCAAGGTGCATATTGGCACTATCCATCGATATCATAACATCTAAATGACTCATTAATACAAGTTCGTCGTGTAGTCCGTGTAGCACTTCAGACGCACAAATGCAATGCTTATATTTTGTTGCCCACATATTTAGTACTTGTTTTTCTTCTTTTCCGCCACCAAAAAAGAATATGCGCAGACTTGTATAATTGGCAGAAAGAGTATTCACAACCTCTTCCATTTTATCTTTTGGATACATCTTTCCACCGTGGGCAGCAAACGGGGCTATACCTATCCAGCGCTCACCATCAGGTTTTTCACCTATTATATTAGGGAGTTGCGACAGCTGGTTGCCACCATTTGCAAACAATGAGGTAAAAGAAATATTTATAGGATAGCCCAATTTACTTAATACTTCGGCATAGTTATGGAACGATGTGGGCTGTTGTTCCATTACTTTATGTGTTTTTCGGCATAGTTTACGCTTACCACTCTTATGCTTGTTAATGTGTGCCACTTTGTATCCAGACAACAAAAAGCGTGTTCTTATGTATTTTGTACGCAACACATCGTGAAAATCGGCAATGGCTGTAGGCTGTTTTGCCTTCAGCCTACCGTATAGTTGGTTTAGTCCTTTAATACCCTTATATTCGCTTTTTAAGTCGGCTGCAATAAAATCTACATTCTTTGACAACCCTGTGAAAAAAGCTTTGGCAAACGGACGGGAGAGAACACTAATGCGCAACTCAGGATATTGCTTTGCAAGCGAATAGACCACAGGTACAGTCATAGCTACATCGCCCATTGCAGAGAAGCGCATTATAATAATGTGGTCAGTCTTCACCTCTTACTTTTTGTAGAGTACAGGATTGGTTGCAGGGTCGTTATACATCTTCATTTGGCGATAAACTTTCATAAATTTACGCCCTGCTTGAATGTCATCGAGTAACTGGTCGATAGCCGTTCCCAGATCAACTTGCTGCTCGAGTAACACGTTTAGCTTATTCTTACATCTCTTTATATGTTCTTCCGAAGCATCTGTGCGCTCTGCTTGTTCGCGCATGTGATAGATTTTCAGTGCCAATATAGACAAGCGGTCTACTGCCCAAGCTGGACTTTCGGTATTGATAGTTGCACCTTCTTGTATTTTCACGTCAGAATAGAGCTGTCGAAAGTACGAATCAATTTGCTCTACTAAATCTGTCCTGTCCTGATTAGAACGGTCTATACGACGCTTTAAACTCATTCCATCTTCTGGAGCGATGTGCGGATCGCGGATAAGATCCTCAAAATGCCACTGCACCGTATCAATCCAGCACTTCAAATACAATCTATTCTCAATTGAATCTCTCTCGTATGGATTATTTATAGGTGTGTCTACATTATCCGTGATATGGTAATCGCGGATTGCCTGATTAAAAATCTCATTACAATGGTCTGTGAATGACATATTTTTTGTTCTTTTAATTTTTCTGCAAATATAGTTCAAATAAATCACATACACAAAATAAAAACACGGCATTTTACCGGTATTGCCGTTATTGAAACAAAATATAGGTTTAATTAATGTATTAAAGTGCCTGTTAAACCGTAAGCGAAAGTATTTAATAACGCATACAATGCATACAGAATGTAGAGATTTAAAATGCTTAAACACAACACGAATAATAGAAATAAGATAGTTTCATAAGAGTATTTAGCCATCTACGAAAGGCGTGGCTGAGAAAAGTTAGGAAAACTATAAGCAGTGTTCACAGGCATTCACCATTCGGATAGATAGCTCAGATATCTATAAAAAATCGTCAGAATTTAGTTGCTCTTGTTTTAGATATCTGTCACGTTCGTCTCAGATATCTGTCGTGTTTGTCTCAGATATCTATCAGTTACGAATTAGACATCATAAAAAACAACAACTATATGCTCTCATTTATCTATTTCGGCAAAACCATTACTAAAAAGCTATAATGCTAATTCCAACACAAAAGACATTAAATTAATTTCATTTAGCAACTAAGACTTTAAAAATAATGCATTGGCTGAATTAGAAAATAGTAGAAGTAAGGTTCTAATCATACAGCATAATGTCTTGATTTAGCGCAATATAATAGCAAAAAGTATCATTTTTATTGCACAATTATATATGTTCTGTGCAAAGTAGTATGCATTTTTGAATAAAAAATTTGCGTGTATCGAAAATTTATCTTTCCTTTGCAGCCGAATTTTATAATTTAGAAAGTTAATAATAATAATTTTAAAACTTAACAATTATGTCAGAAATTGAATCAAAGGTAAAAGCAATTATCGTGGATAAGCTCGGTGTTGACGAAGCAGAAGTAAAGCCAGAAGCAAGTTTTACAAACGATCTTGGTGCTGATTCTTTGGATACAGTAGAACTTATTATGGAGTTTGAGAAAGAATTTGGTATTTCAATTCCAGACGATAAGGCAGAAAAGATTGTTACTGTAGGCGATGCCATTGCTTATATCCAAGAGAACGCAAAGTAAGAAGATACATAAATTAAGGTTGGGAGCTTCGGCTTCCAGCTAATTTTTATCTTTACATTCACTTATTTCTTACTTAGGGTTCGTTCATTCAGAGTCTAAGACAAGAATAAGAATTAAGGAGTTAAGCCAATCGTTTTACTTATGTTTCTAAATGTATGTAGAACTAATTGCTTAACTCCTTAATTTTATATCTGAAAAGAGAGCCTTATGCGTCTCGTACTATCACGATGACAGAATTTAAACTAATAAATTAATGGAATTAAAAAGAGTAGTAGTAACAGGACTTGGTGCAGTTACTCCATTGGGAAACAACCCTGAAGAAACTTGGAAAGCAATGCTCGAAGGTAAGAGTGGTGCAGCTCCTATTACTTATTTCGATACAACTAATTTTAAAACAAAATTCGCTTGCGAAGTAAAAGGGCTAAATATAAACGATTATATCGACCGTAAAGAAGCACGTAAGCTCGACCGTTATACACAATTAGCACTCATTAGTGCCATTCAAGGTGTAGAAGATTGTGGCATCGATTTGGACAAAGTAAACAAGAATCGCATCGGTGTAGTCTACGGAGTAGGTATTGGCGGTATAAAGACTTTTGAAGAAGAAATTAGTTATTATGCTTTGCATAAAGAAGCAGGTCCAAAATTCAATCCATTCTTCATTCCTAAAATGATTGCCGACATTGCTTCTGGACACATTAGCATACGTTTCGGCTTCCATGGACCAAACTTTACAACCACATCAGCTTGTGCATCGTCTACCAATGCAATCAGTCAAGCATTCAATTTAATACGTTTGGGTAAAGCCGATATGATTGTTAGCGGTGGAGCAGAAGCAGCTATTACCGAATCAGGAGTAGGCGGTTTCAATGCAATGCACGCTCTCTCTACTCGTAACGACGATCCAGAACACGCATCTCGTCCATTTTCTGCAAGTCGCGATGGCTTCGTTATGGGCGAAGGAGCAGGTTGCTTAATTCTCGAAGAACTAGAACACGCAAAAGCTCGCGGTGCTAAGATATATGCAGAACTAGTTGGTGAAGGCGAATCTGCCGATGCATATCACATCACAGCATCTCACCCAGATGGTTTGGGAGCAAATTTAGTAATGCAAGCAGCCCTCAACGATGCAGGATTAAAGCCTGAAGACATAGACTATATAAATGTTCATGGCACATCAACCCCCGTTGGCGATGTTTCAGAAATAAAGGCTATTACGCAATTATTCGGCGATGCAGCCTACAAACTCAATATTTCGTCTACCAAAAGTATGACTGGACACTTGCTAGGAGCAGCTGGAGCTGTTGAGGCAATGGCTTGTGTACTTTCAATTCAGAACGATATTGTTCCCCCAACAATTAATCATAATGAAGAGGATAAGGACGAAGAAATTGATTACAACCTGAATTTTACGTTTAATAAAGCAGAAAAACGCGAAGTGCGTGCAGCACTTAGCAATACATTTGGCTTTGGCGGTCACAATGCTTGCGTAATATTCAAGAAATATGCTGAATAAAATTATTGATAGAATAAAGCTCCCTTTCCGCAAGGAAAAGGAGCTTTATTTGTCATTATATAATATAATAGGTGTGCTTCCGCATAATCTTTCCTTTTACAAAACAGCCCTCTTACACAAAAGTGTGGCACGAAGGAACGACAAAGGCAAACCCGTTAACAACGAACGCTTAGAGTTTTTGGGAGATGCAATTCTCGATGCAATTGTAGGAGACATTGTTTACGAACACTTTCCTGGTAAACGAGAAGGTTTTCTCACTAATACTCGTTCGAAAATAGTACAGCGCGAAACACTAAATAAGTTGGCTAACGATTTAGGAATAACGCGTTTAATTTTGTCGAGTGGACATTCTCAGTCGCACAATAGTTACCTTGGTGGCAATGCATTCGAGGCTTTAGTGGGTGCATTATATCTCGACCATGGATACACAGCCTGTATGAAGTTTATGAAGAAACAAATATTAGGCGAACTTATAAACATTGATAAGGTGGCATATAAGGAGGTAAACTTTAAGTCGAAACTCATAGAATGGACACAGAAACACAAAATTCGCCTTGAGTTTAAACCTCTTTCGTTTGGTAAAGACAAGGAAGGCAGTCCCACTTTTTCATTCCAGGTAGTATTGGAAGGTATTGCTTGTGGCGAAGGAAGCGGTTACTCCAAGAAAGAAAGTCAGCAAGAAGCGGCAAAAGTTACACTTCAATACATTCGAAAGAACACAAAGTTCGCTGATAAAATATTCAAAGCTAAACAAAAGCGTATAGCTTTAGAACAACCAGAAGACCTTAGTGTTATTGAAACAACAGAAGATAATGTATCTGTTTTGCCTCTGAAAGATGACGCAGATGATGAATCTAATACATTTACCAACATAGAAAGAGAAGATTGCTTTTCTGGTATGGTGGCAGATGAGAAAGAAAACATTATTGCTAAAGCAGAAGCAGAGGCATTCGAATAATAATAGCTATATAAAGCAGTGCAAAATAGCTTTGCAATTTACAATAAGAATATAAAATAGTGCTTTTCAAAGCTTTTAGTATCAGAATAAAGCCGTATTTTTGCACTAAAAGAATATAAATGTTATTTAGAATATGGCATTAAAATGTGGTATAGTAGGTTTGCCTAACGTTGGTAAATCTACACTTTTCAATTGTTTGAGCAGTGCCAAAGCTCAGGCAGCCAATTTTCCGTTTTGTACAATAGAACCCAACTTGGGTGTTATTACTGTTCCTGACGAGCGTTTGAACAAACTCGCTGAGATTGTTCACCCGGGGAGAATTGTACCTGCAACTTGCGAAATAGTAGACATTGCTGGTCTTGTTAAGGGAGCCAGCAAAGGCGAAGGATTGGGTAATAAGTTTCTTGGTAATATTCGCGAATGCGATGCTATCATTCATGTAATTCGTTGTTTTGAAGACGATAATATAGTTCGTGAAGGTGGGGCTGCAGTTAATCCGATTGAAGACAAGGAAATTATAGATACCGAACTCCAGCTAAAAGACCTTGAGACTATAGAATCGCAGCTTGCTAAACAGCAAAAAGTGGCTGCAGCAGGCAACAAAGATGCGAAGACTATGGTTGCTGTTCTAGAAGCTTACAAAACTGTTTTAGAGCAAGGAAAGAACGCGCGCAGTGTGCAATTCGAAACTAAAGAAGAACAACTGGCGGCTCACGACCTTTTTCTTCTTACCACAAAGCCCGTTCTTTACGTTTGCAACGTAGATGAAAACAGTGCGAAAGAGGGTAACGAATATAGCAAGCAGGTTGAGAAGATAGCTGCTGAAGAGGGTGCCGAAGCTATGATTATTGCTGCAAAGACCGAAGAAGACATTGCATCGTTGGATAGTTACGAAGACAAGAAACTCTTTCTCGACGAACTTGGGTTAGAACAAAGTGGCGTAAACCGACTGATAAAGAAGGCTTATCATCTCTTAAATCTTCAAACATTCATTACTGCTGGAGAAATGGAGGTAAAGGCATGGACATTCCATAAAGGTTGGAAGGCTCCACAATGTGCTGGAGTTATACACACTGACTTCGAAAAGGGATTCATCAGAGCAGAGGTCATTAAGTACGACGACTATCTGAAATATGGTTCAGAAGCCGCTGTTAGAGAAGCAGGAAAACTCGGCGTAGAAGGTAAAGAGTATATAGTGCAAGACGGAGACATTATGCACTTCCGTTTCAATGTATAGTTTATGGAGGAATAAAGTATGCTGAATAACTTGCTTTATATAGCCTGGCAACCCAACGAATACCTTGTGCGCATTGGCTCAGCAGGCATACGTTGGTATGGAATGTGTTGGCTGGTAGGGTTTGCTATAGCCTATTTGCTTATGCGATGGCTTTTTAAACAACACAAAATAGCTAACGAGAAGTTCGAACCAATGTTTATGTATGTTTTTCTTGGTGCATTTATAGGAGCACGCTTAGGACATTGTTTCTTTTACGAACCAAAAGAATTTTTCGACTCTTGGCAGCATTTTGTTGAAATATTCCTACCTATTAAGTTTCTTGCTGGTGGTGGGTGGAAGTTTGTTGGCTATCAAGGATTGGCATCGCACGGTGGAGTTGTAGGACTGCTTATAGCGCTTTATCTCTACATAAAACGCACTAAGCTGAACCCATGGTTAGTTCTCGACTTTATGGGTATCTGTTCTACCATTACATCGGTATTCATTCGTTTAGGAAATCTTATGAATTCGGAGATTATAGGTAGAGTTACCGATGTGCCTTGGGCGTTTATTTTTTACGATGTTGATACCTATCCGCGACACCCCGGACAACTCTATGAGGCAATTGCTTACTTTGTTTTCTTCTGGATTATATTTCTCATTTACAGGAAATATCCTAAAAAGGCTGGTACTGGTCTTTACTTTGGGCTTTGCCTTACGCTTATATTCACTTTCCGTTTCCTCATTGAATTTACAAAAGAAGTACAGGTTTCATTCGAATCGAGCTTACCTATTGATATGGGACAAATACTTAGTGTGCCGCTCATAGCACTGGGTATGTGGGCTATCATACGGTCGAAGGGGAAAGAATATAACGAATAAGGTTACTCTATAAGCAAAAAACACTTTTAAAAACAGTGCATTCGCCGTCTAGAATTCCTATTTATCCATAGGAATTCTAGATTTTTTCGTCTTTCAAATACAAACTTTTTCTATTCTAATAATGGCTCAACAGAAAGGCTGATAGGGTTCTTTGGAAAAAAGATATAGCGTTACGAACGCTACTTTTATATAACACATTGGTGAACAACATATTGGTTTCCGAGATACTATAATAACACCTAAAGTAAAATATTGCAGAATTAAAACCAAATAACTCATTAACCACAATATGCATAGTTCTTATTACTGTGGTATTGTTTCCTAACATTGTTTATTTTCTTATCGGTATCTTGTCTGTCTTTCTAACTTAACGTAGCCCGCTACGCCTACATTGCTAAGACAGACAATCTACTCAACAATAAAACAAAATATGCTCAGGCTCTAATGACAGATTTGGATTAAATAATTCGTAATCTTCAGCTAAATAATTATCTTTTAAATACGATGATGTAGAGTTATAAAGGTGGTAGTTTTTTATGATATCTAATTCGCAACTGACAGATGTCTGAAAGGAACACGACAGATATCTGTAACGAACACGACAGATATCTGAAACGAACGCAATAGATATCTGAAACAAAAGTATCTAATATCTATCTGATTTTTCTAAGCATTTGTGATATTCCATTCGACTTGTGGGTGTATGTGGACAGACAGTAGATGCAGCTCATAAAATATCTACTCATTTTCTACCTATTTTCTATAATGCTTAAGAATACTAAGTATATATTTTCTTATTTCTTACAACAAACTTTTTTATACTATAAAAGTTATGCTTTTGCATTGCAAAACAATTGTTTTTGGTAAACGCCTCATATTCTGTACAAATCTAAAACAATAAATGCGTCAAATTATAACTAACCAAAAATTCTCTAACCAATAATCTTTAACTGTTAGTTCTTTCCTGTTCTACACCAAATTAATTTGGTAAAAGACTTGTTATACCTATTAAAATTCGTAATTTTGCAACTTGGATAGTAACGCATTGTCATATAATGAACTAAACGATAGGGTAGGGGAAGCGTCTTCGCCTTACCAGTATTATGGTTCGTAAACAACGACATCAAAATAAAACAAACATAAGAATGGAATACAACTTCACAGAGATTGAGAAGAAATGGCAGAAGAAATGGGTTGAGAACAAAACCTATAAGGTTGTTGAAGATAAGAACAAGCAAAAGTTCTATGTGCTTAATATGTTTCCATACCCATCGGGAGCAGGGTTGCACGTAGGACACCCACTCGGCTATATAGCCAGCGACATCTACGCACGCTATAAGCGTTTAAAAGGTTTCAACGTGTTAAATCCAATGGGATATGATGCTTACGGACTGCCTGCCGAGCAGTATGCCATTCAAACAGGACAGCACCCATCTATTACAACCGAAAAAAATATAGCCCGTTATAGGGAACAGTTAGACAAGATAGGTTTCAGTTTCGATTGGGAGCGTGAAGTGCGTACCTGCGATCCTGAATACTACCATTGGACACAATGGGCATTCCAACGTATGTTTGATTCATACTACGACTATAATGATGGCAAAGCAAAACCTATATCTAACCTTGTTCGCCATTTTGAAGAAGAAGGAACGCTTAATCTTAACGTAGCACAAGGCGAAGAAAAAACATTCTCTGCTCGCAATTGGATAAGTATGAGCGAAAAAGAACAGCAGGAAACGCTTATGAACTATCGTATAGCATATCTTGGCGAAACTATGGTGAACTGGTGTCCTGGTTTAGGAACAGTGTTGGCAAACGATGAAGTTGTAGATGGTGTAAGCGAACGCGGAGGCTATCCGGTTGTACAAAAGAAAATGAAACAATGGTGTTTACGTGTTTCTGCATACGCACAACGGTTGTTAGACGGTTTAGAAAATGTAAACTGGACAGACTCTATGAAAGAGACACAACGCAACTGGATTGGGCGTTCGGAAGGTACGGAAGTGGTGTTTAAGAGCATTACACCCACAGCCGATAATGAGGAAATAGAACACGACATTACTATCTTTACAACCCGTGCCGATACAATGTTTGGCGTAACTTTTATGGTGCTTGCTCCAGAAAGCGAATTAGTTCCAGAGCTTACAACAGCCAAACAAAAGTCAGAGGTTGAAGAATATTTAGCATACGTAAAGAAACGAACAGAGCGCGACCGTATGACCGACCGTAAAGTTACAGGTGTTTTCACAGGTTCGTATGGTATTAATCCGCTAACAGACGAGAAATTACCTATCTATATATCAGAATACGTACTCTCAGGCTATGGCACAGGTGCTATTATGGCTGTACCAGCACACGACAGTCGCGATTATGCATTTGCCAAACACTTCGGTCTTCCAATACGTCCGCTTATTGAAGGCGCTGATGTTTCAGAAGAAAGCTTCGACGCAAAAGAAGGTATCGTCATCAATAGTCCAATAAAACCAATTGAAGGAAGTTTCTCTTTGAACGGACTTACAGTGAAAGAAGCAATAGCAGCAACTAAGAAGTATGTTACAGAGAGAGGATTAGGCAAAGTGAAAGTGAACTATCGTTTACGCGATGCTATCTTCTCACGCCAACGCTATTGGGGCGAACCATTCCCAGTTTATTATAAAGATGGTATGCCTTATATGGTTCCAGAAGAATGTTTACCACTCGAATTACCAGCAATAGACAAATTTGAACCTACCGAAACGGGCGAACCACCATTGGGACGAGCTAAAATATGGGCTTGGGACGAAGAGAATAAGACTATTGTAGATAAAGAATTGATAGACAATAAGACTATATTCCCATTAGAATTGAATACAATGCCGGGCTTCGCAGGTAGCTCTGCTTATTATCTTCGCTATATGGACCCACACAATAACAAGGCTTTAGTGGGAAAAGAAGCCGATGAATATTGGCAGAATGTAGACCTTTATGTAGGAGGAACAGAGCATGCAACAGGACACTTAATATACAGCCGTTTCTGGAATAAGTTCCTTTTCGACTACGGTTACAGTTGTAAAGAAGAACCATACGAGAAGTTAGTAAATCAAGGAATGATACAAGGACGTTCTAACTTTGTATATCGTATCAATTCAGACGACCATTCTAAAGCTCCAGTATTTGTAAGTTTCGGACTGAAAGATAAATACGAAACAACACCAATCCACGTAGATGTGAATATTGTTCATGCCGATGTATTGGATATTGATGCTTTCAAAGCATGGCGACCAGAATACGAAAATGCAGAGTTTATACTCGAAGATGGTAAGTATATTTGCGGTTGGGCAGTAGAAAAAATGTCGAAGTCTATGTTCAACGTAGTCAATCCCGATGTCATTGTTGAGCAATATGGCGCAGATACTTTACGTTTGTATGAAATGTTCTTAGGTCCAGTTGAAACAAGTAAACCATGGGATACAAACGGTATAGATGGTTGTTTCCGATTCTTGAAAAAGTTTTGGAAACTGTATCAGCAAGACTTAAACGACAACGAGCCTTCTAAAGAGTCTGTAAAGAGTGTTCATAAACTTATTAAGAAGATTTCTAACGATATAGAACAGTTCTCTTACAATACCGCAATCTCTGCTTTCATGATTTGTGTAAACGAATTAGGACAACAAAAGTGTAATAATCGTGGATTATTGCACAACTTAGTTATATTAATAGCACCGTTTGCACCACACATTGCCGAAGAACTTTGGCAACATCTTGGCGAAAAAGACAGTGTTTGTAATGCACAATGGCCAACATGGAACGAGGCTTATTTAACAGAAAACGAGGTTCAACTCACCATTTCTTTCAACGGGAAAGCACGCTTCCAAATGACTTTCCCTATTGATGCAAGTAAAGAAGATGTTGAAACGGCAGCATTAAACGATGAAAGAAGTAAAAAATACATAGACGGTAAAACTATTGTAAAAGTAATAGTAGTACCTAAGAAAATTGTAAACATCGTTTGCAAATAGAATAAAAGCACATTCGTTGGTTTGAAACACAGCCACGAATGTGCTAAAACACATTATTAAACTATGACAATTAATCAGCAATTAATTAGAGACGAAATAAAAGATTACATTTTACTAACTCTTGGTTTAACGCTGTATGCGGCTGCATTCACAGTGTTTCTTATGCCGTATCAAATAGTAACAGGTGGTGTTACAGGTTTATCAGCCATTATTTTCTATGCAACACAGTTTAAACTCGAAAACACTTATATGATTATCAATGTAGTATTATTGGGTGCTGCACTGAAGATATTGGGTTTAAAGTTTATGATGAAAACCATCTACGCTATTATTGTGTTATATTTTATGCTAAAGTTTGCACAACAATTAATGCCAATAGATACAAACGGACACTTCGTAAAGATATTAGGCGAAGACCAAAAGTTTATGTCGCTCATTGTGGGGTGTTGCATTACAGGTACTGGAATGGCTATGGTATTTCTAAATGGTGGTAGTATGGGTGGTACAGATATAGTTGCAGCCTGCATAAACAAATATAAAAACATTTCGTTGGGACAGGTTCTAATGGCTGTCGATATCTGTATTATTGGTAGTTGTATGCTTTTTCCACAGTTTGGAACATACATTCAGCGTTTTCATAAAGTTATTTTCGGTCTTTGCACAATGTTTATCGAATGTTCTGTACTCGATTATATAATGAATTTAAGGCGCCAATCGGTACAATTTCTCATATTTTCTAAGAAGTATGAAGAGATTGCTAATGCTATTATGCAAGAGCGCGATCGAGGAATAACCATATTAGATGGACATGGTTGGTACACTGGAAAAGATGTAAAAGTAATTTGCCTAATGGCTAAACGTAGAGAAAGCCAATCTATATTTCGTATTGTTAAGATTATAGACCCATTAGCTTTTGTCAGTCAAAGTTCTGTAATTGGTGTCTATGGGGAAGGATTCGATAAAATAAAAGTAAATACAAAGAATGCTGAGAAAGTTCTTTCTCAAGTATATACGAATAACAATACGGAAATAACCAACGAACAATAAAATGAAAATAGTATTTGCAACAAACAATAAACACAAGCTTATCGAAATTAAAGATATTCTTGGAAACGACTTTAATATTGTTTCGTTAAAGGATATTGGCTGCAACGTAGACATACCAGAAACTGCCGATACGCTGGAAGGAAACGCAAGTATAAAGTCGCATTATATCTACAATAATTATCATTTAAATTGCTTTGCCGATGATACAGGACTTGAAGTAGATGCACTTAACGGTGAACCTGGTGTACATTCTGCACGTTACGACAAATATACCGACCACGATAGCGAAGCAAATATGCGCAAATTGCTCCGTAAATTGGGCGATACAACGAATAGAAAAGCGCACTTCCGAACAGTAATTTCTCTAATTATTGATGGTAAAGAACATCAATTCGAAGGTAGAGTAGATGGATATATTGCTACCAAAAAATCGGGAACAGAAGGTTTTGGTTACGATCCTTTATTTATTCCAGAGGGATACGATAAGAGTTTTGCAGAACTTGGAGAAGATATTAAAAACCAAATTTCGCACAGAGCATGTGCCGTTCGTAAGCTCGCTGAATATCTAAAGCAACTATAATGAGTAAAAGTTTGTCTATTCTGCTGCCCACTTACAATTGTGATTGCACTGCACTTATCAGTGAATTGCAACGACAGTGTGTTGCAGAAGGGACAAATTTCGAAATTATTGTAGCCGACGATGCATCTCCTGATAAACGGTTTATTATAAAAAACAGAACCATTTCAAACCTTGATGGCGTTCGTTATATAGAAAGAGAACAAAATGTTGGTAGGTCTGCTATCCGCAATTATCTTGTTTCGCAGTCGTCAAAGGAATGGATTTTGTTTATTGATGGAGACCTTTCGCTCAACAATGCTAAATTTATACACAACTATTTGAAAGCCGAAGGCGATGTTATTGTAGGTGGTATTAGTATTGTTGAAAACGAAAAAAGATGGGGAAACAATTTAAGATACCGTTACGAACATTCTTCAAAAGAAGCTATTAGTGCCGAAAATCGCAGAAAAACACCTTATCAACATCTTAGTACTAATTTCATTGCAAACAGAAAACTAATAGGAAAAAATCCTTATAACGAAGATATAAAACAATATGGTTTTGAAGATGTGTTGCTTGGAAAACGCTTCAAAGCATTAAACGCAAAAATAAACCATATTGATAATCCTGTACTATTCAACGATTTTGAACTTAACGCAGTATTTCTTTGCAAAACCGAAGAGGCTTTACGTACACTTTCTATCTTTCAAACAGAGTTAAAAGGCTATTCTAATTTATTAAAAATAACTGGAAAGCTACAAAAAATGCACATTAGCTGGATAGGAGTGTGGCTTTATAAATTTTTGCATAAACCATTAAAACACAATCTTAAAGGCAATAATCCCAGTGTTTTTTTGTTTAATATCTATAAACTTCTTTATTTCTTACATTATAATTCTATAAGGAAATGACAAAAAGAATATACATACTTATATTTACTTGCTTACTCTTCGTACTACCATTAAGTTGTTTTGCCAATGCTACAGGTACATGGAAAAACTATATGGCATATAGTAATGTGCAATGGATAGAAAAAGGTGGTAATATGCTTTATGTACTTGCGTCCAACGACCTATATTCTTATAACGAAAAGGACAATAGTATTCAAACATTCGATAAAGTAAATGGACTAAACGATACCGATATTGAATTTATAGCATGGAACAATGTTGCTAAATGTTTAGTTATTGCTTATTCTGACCAAAATATAGATTTGCTCACACAAAAAGGAGAAATTATTAGCTTGTCTGATTATTACAGAAAAACTATGACAGCTAATAAAAAAATAAATAATCTATATATAGAAGGACAATATTGCTACGTTTCAACTGGATTTGGTATTTTAAAAATAAATGTTAGTAAAGCAGAAATAAGCGATACTTACAATCTTGGTTTCAATGTAAACTATACTTATATAGAAGGAAAATATATTTATGCTGCAAGTAACGAACAAGGACTTTTTCGAGCTTTGCTTTCCGATAATCTTTTAGATAGAAATAATTGGCAATGGGTAGGCAACTATGTAGCACAAAATAAAACTATTGCACCCGAATTATTAGAAAAAGTAAAAGGTTTACAACCTGGTGGTCCTAAATATAATCGTTTTTTCTTTATGCAATATCTTAATAATCGTCTTTATACAACGGGTGGAGCATTTGAACCAGGTGCAATAGGACTAAATCAACCAGGAACAATACAGGTATTAAAGAATGGCGAATGGGATATCTATCAAGACGAATTGGATAAAATAACGGGATATTACTATCACGATATGAACTGTTTGGCAGTAGATCCAAAGAATCCTGAACATGTATTTGCAGGTGGACGAGCTGGATTATACGAATTTTTGAATGGAAAACTTAAGCGATATTTCAATAAAGATAATAGCCTTTTACGTCCTTCGGTTCATAAAGGAATTGAGCTTGGAAACGATTATGTGGTAATACAAGGATTAGTTTTCGACCGAAAAAACAATTTATGGATATTAAATAGTGGTACCAAAACTACATCTTTATTAAAGTTATCGCCAGATGGAACTATGACAGACTATTCTAAACCTCAACTTATGAATAAAGGATTTAGTTTACACGTTATGCGTCGTCCTATTCTTGATAGTCGTGGCTTAATATGGTTTGTAAATAGTCATTACGAAGCCCCTGGTTTGTTCTGTTATAATCCAGAAACCGATAAGCTAAATGTTTATAACAACTTTAAAAATCAAGATGGTTCATCTATTATGGTTATTCAAATGCGTTGTGTTGTTGAAGATGCATATCAAAATATTTGGGTTGGAACAAATGTAGGACCATTACGTCTTACTACTGAACAAATGAAAAATCCTTCTGAAGCTATTTTCGAACAAATAAAAATACCACGCAACGATGGAACAAATCTTGCCGATTATTTATTGGCTGGTGTAGATATTTCGTGTATGGCTATTGATGGTGGCGGCAGAAAATGGTTTGGTACAAACGGAAATGGTGTTTATCTTATTAGTGCCGACAATATGAAACAGGTGCAACACTTCCTAAGCGACAACAGCAAACTTATTTCAAACAATATAGAAAGTATTGCCATTAACGATAAAACTGGCGAAGTTTTCATTGGAACCGATAAAGGATTATGCTCGTATATGAGTGATGCTACAAAACCATCTGATAATCCTGGTGGAGAAGAAACTTACGCTTATCCTAATCCTGTACGTCCAAATTACACAGGATTAATAACAGTTGTCGGCTTAGCTTTTAATTCCGATGTAAAAATAGTTACCACTAATGGTGTACTTGTAGCAAAAGGTACAAGTAATGGTGGTACATTTACATGGGACGGCAACGATTTAAATGGAAAACGTGTTGCATCGGGAGTTTATATGGTGCAAACATCCGACCAAGAAGGTAATAACGGAACAGTATGCAAAATAGCAATTGTGAATTAAAACAAAATAAACGCAAACATTGGATAGACTTATTGCGAGGTTTTTGTATGGTAGCTATATTGCTCGACCATACTGAAATATATTATACAGGCGACAACATTATTGGCTACAATTATTATGTAGCCAATGTGTTAGTCGCTTTTTTCTTTCTTTCAGGCTATCTTTTCTATAAAGATACACCGTTTTCGCTGCAACTGAAACTTAAAGCCATTGCACGATATTTATTATTGCCTTATTTTATCTTCACAACCTTTATTGCAATTCCTAAAGCTTTAGCACACGGATTTGATATTCCAGAAACTTTATTCTCTGTTCTTACAGGACAAGCATCGTGGTTTATAGCGGCTCTTATTGTGGCAGAAATTGTTTTATCCACAGTGTTATGGGCATGCAAAGGTAAAACTTGGTGGTTATTAACACTTTCTCTTGTAGCATCAGTTGGTTGTTATTTTCTTTCCACACGTTATTCCAATATTTATTGGCAAATAGAAAATGCTTGTATGGCACTCCCTATCCTTTGTTTTGGCTATTTCTACCATAAGTGGGAAAATGTTTTCCACCGTTTCCACAACCTATCATCATTTTTCTTTTTATTTATACTTTTAGTAATTATAAAAGTATATGAACATACGCAAGGCATAAGTCTGCTTATCGAACCTATACAAGTAAATAATTGGTACGTATTTATTTTCGATACCTTTATTTGTACCTTATTCCTTGTTAATTTGGCTAAACAGTTAGAAAGCGTTACTTGGTTAGAATGGACAGGACGTAGAAGTATTGTTTATTATTTCTTTTCTGGTGGCATACCACTCATTGTTTCTTCTTTATTGCAACGCATCGGTATGGGTTATTCTGGCGAATACTATCGTGTTCTTATTGCTTTCCTACTTGTTTATGCCTTTGCTTCCATTATAGCGTGGGCAATTTATCGCTATTTAGGGTTTATTGTTCAAAAAAATAATTGAGTACAAAAAATAAATAAAAATAAAGCAAACACGGGGGTGTGTCAAAACTAAGAATTCAGAAAAGCTTCTTTTCATATTAACAGTTTCACTCCCTCATAAATATTAAAGTAACCGTTATCATTGAGTTATTAACTCTTTGGTAACGGTTATTCTTTACAAAATGATAGCTGTCTTTAGCTGAAAACGAGTTTTGACACACCCTCGCGTTTATATTATTTTTTATTTTCTTCAGGGAAAAGCATTTTGTTTTGTATTCTATCAAAAACTGCTATAAAGACTATGCCAAGATGAAAAGGAATTCTTTTCCAAAGTCCCCAAGAAACAGTATCTGTATAGCTCATAATCAAAACTATGAAATACATCCATAATAATGTTAAAACTATTTTTTTTATATCTCTTTTCGTAAAATACATATTGATTTTTATAAGTTGTTTTGTTTAATAATTTCTATATTTTTTCTATCTTGCAAATATATGAAGAATGTTACATTATAAAAAAAAAAATAACAAATATTATAAATAATATTAAGTTCAATCCTAATAGAAATTAAACTTTGCATTCCAAATTAATGCTTTAATAAAAAGATTGTTTATATTTGTACTTGCTTGTTGAAAACAACAGTAGGAATAATAATAACAAATTCATAAAATATGGAAACTATCTTTAATGTTATCACTTCTAATTTAGCCAATAAAATGCCTTTTAAGTCTCTTTTTAAAGAACTTGAAGATGCAAATATGAATTCAGAACAAAAGTTGAAATATCTAATGTTTTCAGCTTATTGTTTTTACTTTGATGGTGATATAACACACACGAAAGAAATTCTATCTGATTTAGTAAATTACAGTTTTGATGGCGATTATAATAAATGGACTTGGATAGAAGCAGCCATTATGCTACAGCTGTATCTTGATAACTTTAATAATTTAGAATTAAAGAATAAAGTTCTGGCAACTTTAGATTATGGCAACGATGAGTTGAAAAATAAAATAAAGAAAAAGGCTTTTGCCAGAAGAATCAATGGACTTTTATTGCATACAAACGAAAAGTCGTCTTTAGTAAACAATAAAGAAGTAGACTTTTTAAAACTAATACCCTATTTCAGCGAACTTATTTTTATAAAGTCATTTGGAAATGGAGAAAAATTGACGGAAGAAGAATTGACGATTGACCTTACTTCTTTAGAGCAAAAAGTAAAATCTGTAATATCGCAATATAAATAAAAAAGGTGGTATTTTGATAAAAGTGATTAAACAACGAAATATGATTAAAGAAAATATTTTAGTATCTCACAATCAAATTATAGTTCGTTCTATTCCATTTAATAATGACATTCAAAAATGGACACAAGCAACTCTTGAAAGAGGAATATTGTGGAATAAAAACTATGTAATTTTAGACCCATTAGTTGATGAATCTTTTGGAAGTTGGTTTTTTATAGAAGAAAAAGATATATTACTACCTTGCGAAGATTCTATTAGGGCTGCCATTATTCCTTTTGAGGTAACCAATGTTTGTGATTTTAGTATAAATACAGTTTCGGAATCCGTTAGATTATATAAAGATACCACCAAAGATATAATTCAAGAAAATGAAAAGGGAAATTATTATCCGCTGAATACATTAAATGAATATAACTTCGAAAAAGGTAATTATAGTATGTTATTCGAAATCTGTATAGGCAAACCCTTAGAAAGTATTGAAGAAGATGAGGTTTACTATAGGTTCACTTTTAAAAAGGAAGAGAATTCTATATTTAAAGTATTAAAGGACGACCCTTATGGCTGGAATAAACAGATGAGTCTGTAATAAAATAAAAAGTGTAATGGATATTAGCAATATACTCCAATCGAATTTAAAAAATAAAATATAATTTGTTTACAACTATTCGGAACGCATAATAATAAAATGGCTTGAAATTTATAATAACAAAAATAAAAATCATAATTACAAAATTAAAATTTATAATTAAAGTTTTGCTGTTTTCTTATTATAAATTTTCAATCAGTAATTTCCTCAAAATAAATAAAAAAAATGACGTTATATTTATAAAAGATATAGCGTCATTTTTTTTATTACTATACTAACTTACCAATAAATAAATATTAAAAATTTACATTCCTATTCCTGTACCAACTCCACCAACCTGACTGTCGTTTTTCTTTTCTTGAAAATCGTTAGAAATATTAGTTTTATTTGTTTGGAATTGTCTTTTTGTATTACCAAATTTCCAAGTAAGTGTTAATCCTATTTGCTGAACAGGAATCACTATATTTACACGTTGCGTAAAGTCAGTTCCTTCGCTATAAGTGTTTTGTTTTATTTTTCCAGAGAATGGAGTAAAGTAGTTTAAAGCTACATTTAGTTTTTCGTTAAAGAAATCTTTCGATAAAGCTAAATTTATCATATCAAATCCTTCACTATAACCTTGCAATGTATATCGTTTTGTCATACCTCCGGTATATATACTTGCTTTCACATTCCAAGGCAAAGTTTGTTGCACTCCAATAAATGCCATTGCTTGCCAAGCATATTTTTTTTGATTAAGTTTATTAGAACGCATATCTCCATAATCTAATCCACCATTAAGAAAAATACGTGTATTTGGCGTTATAGAATAGTTTATGAATGTGTTTAAATTAGTCCAACGGCTACGCACAATGTTTCCGTAGGTATTGTTTAATACACCGTTAGCGTCCATAAACGAATATTGTTCTATCTGATTGTTTGCAAATGCTTCGCCTAAAGTAAGATTTATCATAAATTTAGGAGTGAAGAAATTGAATACAACACTTATATTGTGGCTTTTTTCTACATCAAGGTCTGGATTACCGTATGTAAGTGCAGTTGGTATAGAACGATCGATATATGGATTTAAGAATGTAATTCCTGGACGCAAAATGCGCATATTGTAGTTTACACCAATATTTAGCGTAGCCCCTATATTATAACTAAAGCTTGCCGAAGGTACTAAATTATTATAGCTTCGTTTAAAATTAGAACCATGTCCGAGTATAAATTCTACATTCTCCCATGTATGTTCGTAACGTGCGCCAAATTTAGAACTAAACTTACCCAAAGTTAATTTATATTCTATATACGATGCTAAAATGCTTTGTTTGTTTTTGTAGTTTACACTGTTAGTGGCGTTCAGAACTTCGTTTCCACTTATTATATTGTAATATTTAGAATCGGAAGTATTTCTTCGTCCTATAAATTTAGCACCTATATTAAGTGTTTGTATTTTAGACAAAGGTGTTGTATAGTCAGCTTGAAATGTATGTTCTGTACCACGCATTTCAGAATCAGAATGTAAATCGTTTAATGTTAGTGGTATTCCCACAGGTAATGGGTCGTAAATGTTTCTACTTTCTGTTGTTGTAGGGTTTGTAGTAAACAGATAACTCAAGGTAATGTTGCTTGTTTTATTGTGGTTTAAAAAGCGTTGATAGTCTATGTTTCCATTAAAAGAAGTGTTTTTGTTTTGTGTCATCATATAGTTTCCATACGAAAACCCACTGCCATACATACCACCAGAGAAAATTGTTGTTGGATGTCCGTTACTCTTTATGTTGAAATTCATTAAACCAATAGAAGCTCCTATATTGCTTAACGAATCTATGTCGTAACCCAAACTAAAGTTTGCCATATTGAAAGGCACTTTTATTTTACTTGTTTGAAACGAATTCATTTTCGACCCATCAGAAGCAATACGTTCTGTTGTAAGTTCCATTTTTCCTGTTTGCGAATGGTTGTGCGTTACATTAGCACTGTAGGTTAGTTTTCCTTGTTGTCCGCTTACAAATACCGAACCATTCCAACCAAAGTTATTAATCATACCACTAATACTTCCATTGTAACCGTTCATATTATTTTGTTTTCCACCTATTTTATTCATCACAATGTTTAAAACACCACCAACTCCTTCAGCATCATATTTTGCGCCAGGATTAGTTACAACTTCAATTGACTTAACTGAAGATGCAGGCATCGATTTAAATATCTGTGAAGGATTAGCAGAAAACATTACATTTGGTTTGCCATCTACATAAACTTTAAAAGAACCTTGTCCGTTTACAGTAATATTATCTTGTCCATCTACTGTTACCAATGGAACTTTACGCAACATATCGAGTACAGTTTTCGATTTAGAATCAACATCGTTCTCTATATCATAAGTCATTTTGTCGGTTTCCATTTTTACAAGTGGCTTTTGTGCTACAACTTCCACACCTTTCATCATTTTTTCATCATCTTGAATTAAGATAGTTCCAAGATTTAAAGTAGTGTTTGCTGCACTAATATGCACTTTTCGTGTTATAATTTTACGTCCAATAGAACTTATTGTAAGTGTAAAATTGCCTGTTCCTTCTACTTTTTGCAATATTTTACCATTATCATCGGTAACAGACATAGCAATAGGTTTATCTAATTTCCCATTTTTAAACACACGAATAGTAGCAAACGATTCGCTTTCACGTGTAATAGAATCGAGCAATTCACCTATAATGGTGTTTGTTTGTGCATTCATTATTGTGGTTATCCACATTAATGCAAATGTTAGTAATGTTTTTTTCATATTATTGCTTTTGTATTTTATTTTTGCACAAAGATAAATATAATATAAAGTAGCCGAAAATATATTTCGACCACTTTATTTATTTTTTCGACGAAAAGACATTTTTAATTTACTTGCGATTCTATTTTGTGGCGAATACCTTTCATTGAAGTAAGAAAAGCTTTGGCAGAACCAAACTTCAAATTTAAATCTAACCGAATAGGAATATGGTTTTCATCGTCGGTTACAAAAAAGTTGGCTATATTACGCCACTTATCATCGTCCTTTTCGTAATAAGCAAGTTCTAAACAACGATATTTTTTATCATTATCAGCTTTTATTGTTTTTTTACCATTATAAATTATACGTGCTGGAGCAAGAGTTTTACCACTTACTAATGGGAAATTCACAACAAATCCTTTCTTCCAACTTGTAGGATTAAAACTACGTGCCCTAAGAAATATACTCATCATATCGTAAACACATTCTTTTGGCGAACTGCTTTTCCAATGTTTTTCTCCATCAGCATCTATTCTGTGCTGCTTTATATTAATATTACCATTAGGATACGAATAAAAAACCTCGTCTACCGTATATCTTTTACCTTCTTTAGCCCCTTTACGATAATAAAGTGGTGCTAAATCTTTCGTATTATAGCAAAGTAATGTGTCGCGCATAATAAAATAGTTATCCAATTTTCCATTACCACGCGTTGTTAACGATGCCCGATAAGCAGGAATACCTTTATAAGTAGACGAAACTGTATACCAAGAAGCAGTTCCAACCTTTACCCAAACAAATTTCCAATTAAAATAAAGGTTATAGTTTAAAAATTCTCCACTATTAAAAGCTGTGTTATGGAAAGAACATTGTGCCGAAATCGATAAAGAAAACAATAAAAAAAGCGACACTACATAAAATTTAAATTTTCTCATCTTATTCACATTTTTCTTGTTAGTTACATTATATTCTTATTTATTCTTTTAAAAAGAAAAAATAAAAGAGTAGTATGATGTGTTGTGGATAGTGTTTATAAGTTTTCAATCAATTTCTTGCATATTTAGTTATTAAACCGTGAATAAAAGTTATCCACACTATAAAAATTTGCTTTCTTATTGATATTCAACTAATAAATAAAGTTATCCACATTTCCACTCTATCTTGCAAAGATAATAAGTTAATATCTTTTATATTGTAAAAGCTGTGTAAAACTTCTATAAAAGTCTATTAATAACTTGGTAGTTATACCCATTATCTTCGTTATCTTCTGTGCATTGTTCATAAACTAAAGGTTATTCTTGAGTTATTAGTAAAGTTATCCACACAGTTATTCATAATCCTGATAAATTGATTTTAACCCAAATCGTCATTAGATCACAATGGATCCATTGTTTAATTAATCGTATTGTTTTCTGATTAATGACTAATTTGAGTTTAAATGTAGATTTAGTATGTTCTTATAATATACTTATTATATAGTTATATTTATAGAACATGGGTGTGTTTCAACCACTCTAAAATTTTGTTTTAATAACCTTTTATCGAAAAAACAAATTTGAACTTTTCCTATTTGTGCTAAATAAATTCCAGATTTTTGGAAACAAATAGTTGTACTATTAAAAGAATTAGGTACAGCCAAAACTCTTATTGCGCTATAATTAAAATCAGGGAGCTTTTTTAAATATTGAAGGACAAAAGAGAAACTAACTTTTTTTTTCTTATTTTTCTTTTTTATTTCTTCTGCGAGACTAACAAATTCATCAAAAGATTTTAAATCGCCTAAAAGGTCATAAAGCAAAGGAGAATGCGCATCATATAATGTTTGACAAATTACATATCCTTTAGATTTATATATGGTTTCTCCCCACCATTTTGCGGTATATCAAAATTTAAAATTGCCTTAGTAAATTTATAGCCATCTAATTTAAATGCTACTTCATTGTTCATAGTTATGCTACTTTACCATATTGTGCATTAGAATTTATATTATCAGTAGAGACAGTGAAACTATAATTATTTTCATTTAAGAAATCATCAGAAGAATTATATTCTATCTCTGTACCAATATAACCTCTAATTATATTAGCATATTCTATAACATCAGGACCAATCTCATTGAGGTAGTCCCATTCTCTGCTCTCTTTCTCAAGAATATCTGCTGGAGTATTCTCAAAATAATTTTTAAGTTGCTCAAGAAGTTTTCCCATTGTCCTTTTGTTACTTTTTTATTTCTATGGCAAAGGTATGATTTTATTTCTGAATATCCTAATAATACTCTATATTTCGATATAATTGTATATGTTTGTTATAACTTTATTTTTAAGTTTATATAAAATATTTAAATTCTCCCTCAAAAAAAATAATTATAAGTTGAGGAATTTCTTATTAAAAAAAATAATTTTTTAATTACAAATTTTGAGATTATAATTATATTTTTCGGAGAGAATATCTATAACTTACATAAAATAGCTAAAAAACAGGGATATTCAGTAATTTTGCAGTAATTTTGCAATTTAAACAATAGGATAAGAAATGAATTTAACAAGCATAGTAAATAAGTTGTACTTTCAACCTCGCCGACGAGAATTGGAACGTTATATTAATAAAGGCGAAGAAATGCAACACGAAATATTACAATACTTGGTTAAGCGTGGCAAAGATACTGAATATGGTAGAAAATATTTGTTTTCTACAATAAACAATTATAACGATTTTGCACAGAATATACCTCTTAATACTTACGAAGAATTAAAAGGATATATTGAGCGAATGAGGCATGGAGAACGAAATATATTATGGCCAGGACAAGTAAAATGGTATGCAAAATCGTCGGGAACTACTAATGATAAAAGTAAATTTATTCCAATTACGCACGAAGGTTTACAAAATGTGCATTATCAAGGAGGAAAAGATGTTCTGGCTTACTATTTAAGCAACAATCCTAATAGTAAACTTTTTAGTGGAAAAGGACTTATTCTTGGTGGAAGTCATTCGCCCAACTATAATTTTTCAAATTCGCTTGTTGGCGATTTAAGTGCCATTCTTATAGAAAATATAAATCCATTAGCCAATCTTGTTCGTGTACCTTCTAAAGAAGTTGCATTATTAAGCGATTTTGAAGTAAAGCGAGATAGAATGGCTAAAGAAGTAATTTCGCAAAATGTAACCAATATTTCGGGTGTTCCATCGTGGATGTTGTCTGTTTTGTTACGTGTAATGGAACTGTCTGGAAAGAAACATTTGCAAGAAGTTTGGCAAAATTTAGAAGTTTTTTTCCATGGAGGTATATCTTTTACACCTTATCGTGAGCAATACGAACAGCTTATTTCAAAGCAAGATATGCAATATATGGAGACTTACAATGCATCGGAAGGATTTTTTGGAATACAAGACGATCCAAACGATAAGAGTATGTCGCTAATGTTAGATTATGGTGTATATTACGAATTTTTACCAATGGACGAATTTGAAAGCGAAAAGCCAAATATAGTTCCATTAGAAGGTGTAGAAATAGGGCGCAATTATGCCATTATTATTAGTACAGTGTGTGGATTATGGCGTTACGAAATAGGCGATACTATACAGTTTACATCTGTTCGTCCTTATAAATTTGTTATTACAGGGCGTACAAAATATTTTATTAATGCTTTTGGCGAAGAACTCATAATGGATAATGCCGAAAAAGGAATAGAAGCTGCCTGCAAAGCTACTGGAGCGCAGATTTCTGATTATACAGCTGCACCAATTTTTATGGATTCAAATGCCAAATGTCGCCATCAATGGCTAATAGAATTTACAAAAATGCCCGATAGTATAAGCGATTTTGAACGCATATTAGATAGCAAATTGCAAGAAATTAATTCCGATTACGAGGCAAAACGCTTTCACGATGTAACATTACAGCAATTAGAAGTGGTGGTTGCACGGAAAAATTTGTTTAACGATTGGTTAAAATTGAAAGGTAAACTTGGTGGTCAGCACAAAATTCCACGACTATCGAACAGTCGGAAGAATATAGACCAAATGTTGGCAATGAATATAAACTAAACAAATATGAACAAACAAGGCATAAAGAAAACAAGTTGGAAAGTAGGAAGTATAATTTTATTCAACTTACTTTTACTAACTATTTTTTCGTGTGCAAGAATGGGGAGTCCTGACGGTGGTTGGTACGACGAAACACCACCAAAAATACTTGGAACATCGCCTGCAAATGGTTCTGACGATGTAAATAGTAAAAAAGTTACCATTCTGTTTAATGAATTTGTAAAGCTCGATAATCCAACCGAAAAGGTTGTTGTATCGCCACCACAATTAGAAGCACCCGAAGTTAAAGTAAGTGGAAAACGAATTACTGTGGCTTTGCAAGATACTTTAAAGCCAAATACTACTTACACCATAGATTTTTCTGATGCCATTACAGATAATAATGAGGGAAATCCATTAGGAAACTACACTTATTCGTTCTCTACAGGCAACCGAATAGATACAATGGAAGTGGCAGGATATGTGTTAGAAGCACAAAACTTAGAGCCAATAAAAGGTATATTGGTGGGACTTTACCGCAATCTTAGCGATACAGCTTTTCAACACGAACCTATGATGCGCATTGCTCGTACCGATGGAAACGGACACTTTGTGATAAAAGGTGTAGCAAAAGGCGATTATCGTATCTATGCTTTACAAGATATGGACGGCAATTACAAGTTTAATCAGGCGAGCGAAAAAATAGCATTTACCCCAGAAATTATAATGCCTTCGTTTAAACCCGATGTACGACAAGACACTATTTGGAGAGATTCGCTCCATATTAGCGATATAAAACAAGTGCCTTATACGCACTTTTTGCCCGACGATGTAGTGCTTTCTGCCTTTACCCAAATACAAACCAACCGATATTTCTTAAAGGCAGAACGCAAAGAACCCGACCATTTCACCTTGTTTTATAGTTACGGCAATGCCGAATTGCCCGAAATAAAAGGTCTGAACTTTAGCGAAAAGAACGCTTTTGTAGTAGAACCCAGTTTAAATCAAGACACAATAACCTACTGGCTTCGCGATACAATGCTCGTAAATCAAGATACATTGCACATGCAAGTGTCTTATTTGGCAAACGATTCGTTAGGAAAATTGGTAAGACAAACCGACACATTAGAAGTCTTGTCGAAAGTTCCTTATGAAAAACGTCTGAAACAACAAAAGGAAGAATACGACAAATGGAAACAACAACAGGAAAAGAATAAAAAGAAAGGCGAACCTTATCAGACGGAATACCCCACGACACCATTAGAAGTAAGAATAAAAAACGGAACACAAATAGCACCCGACGAAAATCCAACCTTTATTTTACCGTCGCCAGTAGCTGTTTGCGACACGTCTAAAATACATCTTTACGAAAAGGTAGATACACTTTGGCAACGTGCCAAATATCAGTTTGGCAATGTTCCTGGTGTTCCTCGGCAATATAAACTTGTGGGCGCATGGAATCCAGGGCACGAGTACAGTCTCGAATTAGATTCTGCCACCTTTATTGATATATATGGCAAGGCATCGCGAAAGATAAAACAGAGCATAAAAGTGAGTTCGCTCGACGAATTTAGTACACTAATTGTGTCGCTTCAACGAATGGAAGGCAAAAACTGTTTGCTGCAACTGCTCAACGAAAGCGATAAACCCATAAAAGAAGTAGTAGCAAAAAACAACGAAGCTACTTTCTATTATGTAAAACCGGGTACATTCTATTTGCGATTAATAGTAGACGAGAACGATAATGGCGTTTGGGACACCGGACTTTATAATACTCGCCAGCCAGAAGCTGTTTACTATTACACAAAAGAAATAGAATGTAAAGCCAAACGCGATGTAAGAATAACGTGGAATCCACGCCAAACTCCACTTTATTTGCAGAAACCGGCAAAGATAACCAAACAGAAAGCCGACGAGAAGCAAAAAATAAAACGTCGAAACTACGAACGTGCTAAAAAGTTAGGATTAGAATATAACCCGAAAAGTGGTGTAGCTGAGAAAGTAAAGAAGAGTAAAAAGGCTCATCGTAAATAACACTTCCAGACACTGTTATTGAAGAAAATAAAAAACGTAATTATGTTCTGCAAAAACATAATTACGTTTTTTAATTTGATAATTAAATATTCTTATTCTTTAATTTTATATTTGGAAGAAGCTTAAGTTCCTTTTTGTTTAATATCTTTAGAACTTTGTTCTAAATAGATATTTCCTAAGTCCAAAAAAATTATAACTATCCAAAAATTTAGTAGTTCACCTTTATATATATAGTATATAACTAACCCTAACAATGAAGCTAAAAGATATCCATAAGATATTTTCCCTTCGTTTATAAGATTATTCTTTATTGGTATCTTTTTTATGAATATACCTAATATAAAGCCAATGAAAATTAAAAAGACTATACTTGCTGATACTGCCAAAAGATACCAATATATATTAGACGAACTTAATATAGGTTCAAAAGCAAATAAAAGAATGAAAAATAGTATTCCTTTATTAATCCATTGCATTCTATTTAGTTTCTTATTTAATAGCTTCATCTTTTTCTATTTGATTAAGTTGAATATTTTATTTTTCATTTGCAAAGATACAATTTTTTTTCAAACTTTTTTTTATTTGAATTGATTTATATCGCAGTCTTTTGAAAACATATAAAAATTCCCAATCATTGTAATGCTAAGAGTATACACTTTTCCTTTAATAGAAATGTAATTCGTATTTTCATTTATCGTTACGATATACAATATTGGGATTTATAGATTGTAGATTCCTTATGAAGCCATTTTTGTCTTTTGGTGAAATAATAAGAGGTGTTTTTTGTTGGATGAAATATATTTCTATTCGATCTAGCGAGGCTGCCGGTGCAGCAAGAATAGAATTTGTGTCTTTTATTTTTCTTATTTGATTTATGTCATAATTGGTGGTTGATAACATACCGCATTTAACAGAGAGGATATTATTATGGATAGTATAACGGATATCAAAAAGAGAGAAAAGAGCAAAAAAGAGAATTAATGCTACAATTGTCACTACAATCCACGAAAAATCGTATACTAATACGGGTATTATAGGAATTACAGTGAATCCTATAATGGCACATATTAGCCAAATTGCAACTTTTGTTTTATAAACTTTTTCCATCCCGTTCAATAATTATATGGTCATATTAAATCAATCTGCATTTTTTGTTAGTTGATAACATGGTTAGTTTTTTGTATCTTTACAGTCTTGACCGTTCAGACACTCCAGCATTACTTCCATTATATCTATTTTTCTGTAAGTTAAATTTATATGAAACTGATAATATAATTCCGTTTACTTTGCGATAAGAATTTCTTATTAAATCGATATTTACAAATTGCAGATGTTTTTCTTCTTTATTTGTTTTAAATACATCGGTCCAACTAAGGTCTACATCAAGTTTTTCTTTAAAAAAAGATTTTGAAATACCTAAACTTATCTCTCCTTTTGGCTTATAATGATATAGCATAATATGTCCTCCTGTTGAGAACGATGTATCGAAATAAAATATGTATCCATTTTTTAGCGATAACATATTGTTGAATGACAAAGAAAACATTATAGAATTATAGTTTCTGCCATTAAATTCCAATAAAGGCTTTTGTATAGAAGTATTAATAAATGGAGTCCACTCTCCTATAGACTTTGACCACGATAATGCGAAAGAGAGTTTTTGATACTTAGGAATATTTTTTGGTGAATATAAAATAGATTCCATATCCATAAGTTTTTCTGCCGTCTGTATAATTGCTTTTTTTCTATGTTCAAAAGATAAAATAGCATTAAAGTTTTTATATGTTGCAAGTAGCGATAAATCATAAATTATGCATGGTTTTAAAGAGGTGTTTCCAGAAGCATATTCTAATGGAGAATAATATTCTACGTTCGATCTTAGTTCTTGATAATTAGGTCTGCGTATTTTCACAGAATAATTTAGCCCAGTAAAAAAATTACCAAACGTTTTTTTGAGCGATATTGATGGAAAAAGATTATTATTGCTCCATTTTATTTTATTTTCATGGTCTGTACCATCTTTATATCTTATCAAAGAATGTTCATATCTAAGTCCGAAAGTTAAATCTATAAACGAAGTATGTGTATTAAATTCGCAAAAAGTAGCAACAGTTCTCTCTTTTCTTTCAGATTTAGTATAGGTTGGTATAATTCCATTTGCGATAGACGAACAAAATTCTGTGTTATAGTTAGTAATTGTTGCCTCTGAACCAAATTTTAAAATACTATTTCCAATATTCAATTCTGAAAGAATTTTTTGGCAAAAAATAAAATAGTCATAACTACCATTGCTAATACCAGAATTAGTATTTCCACTATTCGAATTTTTATTTATATTTTGTTTTGTCTTATCTTTACTGCTTGCAAGGTAGTTATCTGCTTGTAAAATTAAACCTTTCGTAAGGTTGTAATTAACAAAAGATTCTAAGCTATGAATTCCAGTCTTTCTATTTATGCAGTTAGACGAGTTTATTTTTGAAATAGCATTAGAATTTAATTTGTATGTATCCTGAATATCATAATTATCCACATAGTTAGGTGTCCAAGTATAGGTATATTTTCCTCCAAAAGATAATTTGTTAGCAATATAATCGAACCCTAATGCCCCATCAAGTCCTAACCACTTATTTAATAAATCTGAATGTTGTTTGCGTTCTTTGTTATTTTGCAATTGAAGTTTAGAAATTTGGTTTTCTACAGTAGAAGTTCTTGTATTTCGCATATTAATATTAGCAAAGAAATCGTAAGAACCTTTTCTATAATTCAATAAATTACTTGTAGTTTCTGATATTTGGTTGCCTAAATCGAATAGAGAAATGTCTATGTTTCCTCCTAAACCTTCGTCTTTTCTCCTTTTTGTTGTAATTTTAATGATAGATTGTACAGATGCATCATATTCGCTTCCTGGAGAAATAATTATTTCTATATTTTTTATATCGCTACCTTTTATGTTAAGTAGTTCGTTTATATCTCTTGCTTCGTGCCCATTAAGAAAGAAAATAGGTGTACCACGTCCAACAACTTCTATATTGTTATTAGATTGTGTTACAAAAGGCATATATGGTAAAATTTTCGATAAATTAAGCAACTTCGAAAGATGGGAGTTTTCTATATTAATTAGTAAAGAGTTGCCCCTATTTAAAGTAGATTTATGTACAACTACTTCGCCTAATTTAAAACTTGCCTCTTGTAGCCTAATAGTTTTAAGTGTATCTATCAATATTGGGCTATTATAATCTTCATAACCTAAGCATTTCACCGACAGTCTATATATACCTTTCTTTCCATTAAGTTGAAATGAACCTAACGAATCGGAAACTGTAGAATATAATTTTGTAGAATCTTTTATGTCGAACAAATTAATATTAGCGTATTGTATAGCTTTCCCACAACCATCTATAATGTGTATTGTTTGTGTTTGCGAGAAGAGTAATTGTGGAATCCATAAAAGAAAAAAGAAGATTATTTTTTTCATATGTTATTTAATTTAATTTAATCCCTTAACATATATTCGTATTTTTCGTAAGGAATTTCTACTGAAAGGTATTCAAATGCTTTTGGGTTCTTTATGTAAATCTCGAAAAATAAACGAAACATTTCCTTTATATATTCTTTCATATTTTTACATTCTTTATGCTTTTGCTTTAAGGAATATTTATTATCAACGAATGCTGAGGTAAAGCAATGACTACAGAATCTCAATGCCCAACAATCTTTACATAAATTATTTGCATGATGTATATACTCATTTGTTATTTTTATAATCTTTTCTGTATCAACTCCACTTTTGACACTTCCAATTATTAATTGATTAGTATCGTAAAGGTTCTCACACGGATAAAATAGGCCAGAAGAATTCACAAATATACTTCTTAAACCCAAAATACAAATTGCATTTGGCCAAAAGAAAGAATATTCATCTAACCTATCCATCTCCCTATAGAAAACTCTTTGTATTTTCTTTATATGAAAATTATAAGATATCTTTTCATTTGAAAAGTCGTAATTTCCTTGAACGTGCTTATCAATAAATAGCTTTCTACTATATGACGAAAATTTTTCATAAAAGGTAGTGTAATCATATTTTATAAAAAAGTCATTCTTATCAGTATTTAATGTTAATACAATAAAGGACTCTAAAGGGACATCTTTAAATAATTTATGTGAAAAATACTCATCAAGTGTTTCTATAGGAAAAGGATGTGGTACTAATACTATATTAAAAATGATGTGATGAATAAAGAAATGTTCATCTGTTTCTCTTATTTTTTTAAGATTAGTCTCTACAATTTTATGAGTTGGTTTTTGGTTCTTAGATATTCTATATAAATCATGAATTTTAGAAGGTCCATCTAAACTTACAGTTAATGTGATTTTGTTATGGATTATGAATGTTAACATTTTTGATGTTAGCAATGTAAGATTTGTATTCATTGCAAATTGGATATTACTATCTTTTTGCTTAGCATAGTTAACAATATCTTGAATAATATTAAATTCAATTAAACTCTCACCACCATAAAAAGATATCGTTTTAATAGTGTGGCCATCATTAACAAACTGATCAATAACTTTTCGAGCTAAATTAATATCCATACGATGTAAAGAGTTATGCTCCCTTCGATTCTCATATAATCCTGAATAAACGCAGTATTTACATCTAAGATTGCAATCTTCTGTTACAATAAAGCATAATTGTACAATATCTTTTTTTACCTTATTTTCTATTTTCTCTGGTATAGTTTCGTATTTACTTAATGAAAATCCAGGAAAAGTGAAGTCCTTTAAAATATTATATTCATTACGCAAATGTTTCAGAATATTATCATTAGATACCTTGTTTTCTAGGTTAGATGCTATTTCATTGTTTATAATTAAAAACTCATTAGAATATCTATCATAAACTATTTCATTTTCATAAACCTTAAAAATATAAAATGGTTTCATAATTAGATTATTAATGCAAGTTGATGTTTAGATTTTCAAAAAGGTGTGTCAAAATAGAAATCTTCTCTATTACCGCTCTCATTTGTAAAGCATCGTTTTCTATCTTAAGAAGTAAAGTTCTGTAATAATAGTTGCTTTATGTTGAAATTTAAGTATAAAGGCTAAGAAATAATCGGTGAGATTTTTCTAAGCTCAGAGTCTTGACACACCTTCTTAATAAAGATTTTTACCTTCCTCCTGATGCAGTAGCAGTATAATGACCAGCGCCTCTAGCAGATTGTTTTGGCGAACAAAGACAACATCCGCAACCCGACAGATAAATTGAATCTACTGGAGATGAATCATCGTCTAAACTAGAAGTACCACCAATTAAATTAGACATTTCAGCATTGTTTAATCTAAATTTAGAGGTAGCAACAATTTTAATTTCATTAATTTTTGTCTTCATAATCTTCTATTTTTAATGTAACTCTTGCAAATATACAGACAAATTATAAAGTGAAAGAAAAAATCGTAAATAATTACTTTGATTTATAATATTTTAACATATTCTATTATTTGATTAATGATGAAATATCTTTATGTAGATATTACATTTGATGCAATAAAACATAACCATTTTTTGTCTATGTTTATAATGATATGAATTGTTTTTATTTTATTTAGCTTATATCATTATTTTTTGTTTTAGCCATTTTGCAAAAATAGGGTCGGTTATAACCCATTCTGTTTCTTGTTTTTCTATTAAGTCGCGTTCTAAGAGAGCTGTTTTCAGTCGAGTTATATTCGAATAGCTACCTAAATTATATTCTTTGCGCACTTCAGAAAGTCCAAAATCTTTTGTAACTCCTGCAATTATAGCTCGAAGAAAATTTAATTGAAATTCAGATAGTGGTTCAATCATCTGCATAAAAAGAATATCGTTTGTAGCCAATAAGTCGTTTTTGGCTTGCTTTACATCGTTTTCAGTTACAGTTTCTCCTTCTTCTTTTAATGTAAAAACCAACCAAGCCAATTGTTGTACGTAGGCAGAATAGTTTTCGGTAAATTTGCAAATCTCTTCTGCCAATTCACGGCTAATGGTTCTTTTTCCATCGGCAAAATGCGAAACAATATATTCAACCCAATTTTCTGTTGCTATTTTGTTTAACGAAATTGTGTCGCCAAACTGGAAAAATGGCATACTTCTATGGAGAAATATACTGCTCATTAAGTGGTGTTTACTTCCAAAAAGACAATAAGATACGTGTTTTTGGTGTTGCCAAACAGTTCTTAAACGTGCCTGAATTTGTTTACTATTAGCCATTTCGCCTATTTGCTGAAACTCGTCTATACATATAACAATGCGTTTTTTTCGTTTTATAGCAATAGTTTCAGCCATTTGTAAAACCTCTTCTGGCGTGTGTGTTTTTGGAGTAATACCTAAAGAAATGGAGAAATCGGAATTAGGTTCAGGACTAAAAGCTATTTTAGGAGTGAGACGGTAAAGAAACTCTTTTGCTTCTTCAAACCATAATTCGCTTTTAGAAGCAGTTTGTTTTAAAACCTCTGCAGTTAATTTATTGTAGAAATCGTATTCGCTTTTGCAACCAAATATGTCTAAATAAATTGTAATTATACCTTTATTGTCGAGCTTATTACATACGTGTTTCACTAAAGATGTTTTTCCTAATCGTCTTGGCGACATTAGAATTACGTTTATTCCACCTTTAAAATTATCTAACAGTCGCTTTGTTTCTCGTTCTCTTCCTATGAAGTTATAGTCGGAAACAGCCACTCCATAAACAAATTTCTTGCACATAACTTGATGTTTTAATTCATCTTACAAGTGCAAATATAATAAGAAAAAAGTAATAACACAAGTATGTATCACACAAACTTGTGTGATACATACTTGTGTTATTATAAATAAACTAAAATATAGGTGGTTGTAATGTGCTTGATAGATATTAATGCTTTACAATCTAACATAGTAAGACACTGTGTTTTTATCGTCCTTTCTTTACCATTCTTTTTGAGAAATAGAAAAGTGGAAGGTAAACTAAAATAGCCGAAATAACACCTGCGATAGCATCTATAAGATAGTGTGCTTGAATATAAACAGTGGCACAACAAAGGAAAAAATAAAATGGGGCAAGCACCATAAGTAATTTGTAATTTCGTGTATGCCATACTAAAAACATACATATAGTACTTATTCCTACATGCGAACTTGGGAAGGCAGCTGTAGGACGTTCTCCTGCAGCTTTAGCATCTTCTACTAAATTATAAAAGAAACCATTGGTGAAACCAGGGCTGGGCAAGCAATCTTTATGTAAATTAAAATAGTCGTGTATATTAGGAAATACTCCTGCTGTAATAGTTTTTAAACCAACAGCCTTATAATAAAATGTAGGACCAGCCACAGGAACAAATATAAACACTACATAATAAATAAAGAATGAAGCCAATAGTATGAAACTTACCCGTTCAAACTCTTTGTAGCGCCATATAAAATAGTAGAAAACAGTGAGTGCAATCATTGGATAATAAGCTGCATATCCCATATCGAAAAGTTCGCTGAAAAAGGCATCTGGTAATTCTTTAGAGAATAATAGTGCTGGCTGACAGCCAAATATATTTTGTTCCCATTGTGCAAACACATGGTCGAGGTTAGGTAAAAGTCTATTAAACTCGTAAGTATCGGGATACCACCACGCAAGTAATCCTAATTGTGCAGATACTCTTGCTAAACGTGTAAACTTACAAGGAAAAATTCTGTATACCAACCATAAAGCAGCCGTCATAGCAATTATGCGTAGCCGTCCATAAATCATAGCTTCGGGAGCTGTCATTTTTGTGTAAAAAAACATTATTAACACAAAAGTGAAAAGCATATAAGCTGCTGCAGCCCATTCTATTGCCATTAATCCTTTTAAAGGTTTCTTTTCTATTTTAAAAAGATCGAGTACAAATTTTACCATTTTATTTCTACTATCAGTTATCCTTATTTTTAAATCCAGCCATTATTTTTATACCAATCCATTGTTTCTTTTACGCCTCGCTCTAATTTATATTCTGGTTTATAGCCAAGTTCTTTTACAATGGGTTGTATGTTGCAACGCCAATTTCGTTGTTTCAAAATTTGATATTTATCGTTGTTCAGTGGCGAAAGTTTGCCTGTTATGCGTCCTAAAATATCGCCAAAGAAAGTAACAATACGCAACAAAGCAATAGGAGCTTTAATTCTTATCCACCAAGGATTGCCCAATTCTGTGTGAATAAGATTGCTGAATGTGGTGCTTTGATATACTTCTCCATCGGTAAGAAAATAAGCTCTTCCAGTTTTAGCCTTATCAATTGCAAGAAAAACAGCCTGAACAAGGTCTTTTACATAAATAAAAGTAATGTCTTGACGCTGAAAACCCACCGAAAAGTCTATATGCCCTTTTATAGATTTAGCCATAAGGAAGTAGTCTTTTTCCCTTGGTCCGTACACACCCGTAGGACGAAGAATAACATAAGGCAATGTTTTTCCGTTGTAAGAAGTATTTGCCAAAACTTTTTCTGCCTTTAGTTTGCTCTCTCCGTAAGCTGTGTTTGGTTGAGGAATATCGGTTTCGTCAATATTTTTATAAGGAAGTTGTTCGTGAATAGCACCATAAACGCTGAGGCTCGATATAAAAACAAAGCGTTCTATAGGCATATTTAGCGCTAAAAGTGCATTAACAAAATGTTGCGTTCCTTGTGTGTTTATGCGAAAAAAATCGTCTCTTTTTGTACATTTTGTGGCTCCCGCAGCATGAACAACATAATTAAAGCTGTAAGATTGTAGCTGCTTTTTAAGTTTTTCTTCAGACGAAAAGTCGAGTTCTATAAAGTGAATACGCTCGTCTTGCAAGTATTTTTTAGACGAAGTTGCACGCATTGCTGCCCAAACTTCCATATCGTGGCGCAATGCTTCTGCTACAATAAACGAGCCAATAAAGCCCGAAGCTCCTGTTATTAATATTCTTTTTTTCATTAAAATACTGTGAAACGCTTGCAAAGGTACGAACTTTTTCGTTACTTTGTAAACACAATCAAAGCGCAAATAACAATGGGAAAGGAAAAAAATAATAAAAAACGATTGACCAAAGTAGAACTTGCTGAGAAGATTACAGGTTTCTTTCAAACACAACCAGACAATACTTTTAGCCTAAAACAAATATTTAGAGCATTAAAACTAACCACGCATCCACTAAAAATGCTTGCTATTGATGTGATGGAAGAAATGGCGTGGGACGATTTTCTTTCTAAAGTTGGCGAAAATGCTTATACACTTAACACCAAAGGACAGGTGCAAGAAGGTGTTTTTGTAAGAAAATCGAATGGAAAAAACTCTTTCCTTCCCGATGATGGTGGTACTCCTATTTTTATTTCTGAACGTAATTCTATGTCAGCTCTTAATGGAGATAGAGTGAAAGTGCAGTACTTTGCGCGCCGTCGTAACCATATTAAAGAAGGAATGGTTATTGAAATTTTGCAACGAAAGAAGGAAACTTTTGTAGGACGTTTGCAAGTAGAACCCGAAATAGCATTCCTTATTACGCAAGAAAACCTTTTTGTTCACGATATTCTTATTCCAAAGAAAGCTTTGAATGGTGGAAAAACCGACGATAGAGCTGTGGTGAAAATAACAAAATGGCCAGATGCTGACCATAAAAACCTTGTAGGTGAAGTGATTGATATATTAGGACAAGCAGGCAATAACGATGTAGAAATGAATACTATTCTTGCACAATATGGTTTGCCTTATAAATATCCGAAGAAAGTCGAGGAGGCAGCAGATAAAATTAATGCCGAAATTACTGCGCAAGATATTGCCGAACGCGAAGATTTTCGCAAAGTTTGGACCTGTACTATTGATCCTAAAGATGCAAAAGACTTTGACGATGCTCTTTCTATACGTAAGTTGGAAAATGGTTTATGGGAAGTGGGCGTACATATTGCCGATGTTTCCCACTATGTTAAAGAGAACGATATAATTGATAAGGAAGCACAAAAGCGCGCTACATCTATTTATCTTGTAGACAGAACTATTCCAATGCTGCCAGAAAGGTTGTGTAATTTTGTTTGTTCCTTGCGCCCTGACGAAGAAAAATTAGCATACAGCGCAATTTTCCAATTAAACGATAATGCCGAAGTTAAACATTTCCATATTGCACATACTGTTATAAAAAGTAATCGTAGATATGCTTACGAAGAGGTGCAACAACTGTTGGAAGATAATGGAGTGATAGACGGAACTGGTGAACCTGCACCAGAAAAACAAGAATATAAAGGCGAATTTGCCGATAAACTTATAATGCTCGACCGTTTGGCAAAACAACTTCGTGCTGAAAGAATAAAGAAAGGTAGTGTAAAGTTTGAATCGGAAGAACTGCATTTTGATATAGATGAACATGGAAAACCCCTTCGTTGTTACTTTAAACGTTCGAAAGATGCCAACAAACTTATAGAAGAGTTTATGTTGCTTGCCAATAAATATGTTGCAGAACACGTAGGAAAAGTAGAACGCGGCAAAAAAGCAAAAACATTGCCTTATCGTGTTCACGACAATCCAGACCCACAAAAGTTTGAAAACCTCCGACAGTTCTCTGCAAAATTCGGATATAAACTGAAATCGTCTGGTACAAAAGGAGCAACCGCACGGGCTTTAAACGCTTTAATGGACGAGGTAGAAGGAAAGAGCGAACAAAAGGTAATTCAAACTGTGGCTTTACGTTCTATGATGAAAGCAAAATATACTACACATAACATAGGACACTTTGGACTTGCTTTCGATTATTATACTCATTTTACATCACCCATACGTCGTTATCCCGATACTATTGTGCACCGTTTACTTACTCGATATGAAAATGGAGGACGTTCGGCTAATAAAGAACATATAGAAGAGCTTTGCGAACACAGTTCTGATATGGAACAAGTGGCACAGAATGCAGAACGCGATTCTATTAAATATAAAATGGTGGAATTTATGGGCGAACATCTTGGCGAATGTTATGATGCGCACATAAGTGGTATTCAGAGTTATGGAATTTATGCCGAAATTGACGAAAATCATTGTGAAGGAATGATACCAATGCGTGATTTGGACGACGATTATTATGACTTCGATGAGAAGAATTATTGTCTTGTTGGGCGTCGTCATCATCATAAATATCAGTTGGGCGACCCTATTCGCATAAAAGTTGCAAATGCAAATTTAGAACGAAAGCAACTCGATTTTACTTTAGATGAAGATAAAAGTAGAAAAGTTTCGCAAAAGGTTTCTACAAAAACAAAAGCAGGAAAAACTGTAAAGGCACGCAAAAAGCACCGATAGAAACATTTGAAAAATGAAACAAATAGGAATTTTGCTCGCTTTCTTGCTTACAACCATTGTAGCACAATCGCACGAACAACAATATATAAGGTTGAAAGGATACTACCGTGTATATCAGTCTACAAATTTTATGCTTAGCTATTTCGTAGATGGTATGATGGAATTGTATGTTCCATTAGATACAACTTCGAAAAAAGCAACCTTCGTAGACCGAAAATTTCTTGGCGAAAGGCGCAGAAAAGCCAAACAAGCTAATGGAGACGAAACTTTTGTTCGTATAAATATGCCTGCATTAGAGTCTACACCTCTCATAGAAAGCATTAAAAGCGAAGAATATTCCACCCGAAACAATGGCGACGTTTACCGATGGGCAGATAAATGCGGTACAATTTCAAAGCATAAGTTTCCTAATCAAAAAATAGCAACTACTGGAATAACCATTAACATGGATAATTTGATGGGACAAGAAAACCATGAAATTGAAATGAACCAACTAAAAATGTATGGTATCATAGCACGTATGACGCAATTTGATGAACAAGAAACTTACGTAGAACATGCAGGAACCTATACATTAAAAGATTTATATTCGGCACATAAGCACCAAACTTTTATGGCACATTATAGGGGAGAAGATACAGACGAACAAATAGATGTATGGTCGGACTTGTTTATTACCGATAGAGCTATCATTTCGGAAAGTGAAATGAAAAAAATAAAGAAAGAAAAACCTCGCACACTTACTTTTGAGATACCATCTTCAGTACCACAATTAGACGATAATATCGTGCAGGCATGGTTACAAATGGTAGAATATTAAAAGTATACACTATAAACTATTTCTAAATTATTATCTCTTTCGGCGTAATAGACATTTGGTAAACTGGTTATTCCAGCCTACTTTTCAAAAAAACGTCCGTACATTCTTAGAAAAAAGTACGGACGTTTCAGTAAAAAAGTACGGACGTTTTAGAGAAAAAGTACGGACGTTTTCAGGAAAAAGTACGGACGTTTTTTTGGAAAAGAATAATAGTTTCGTAAATACCTGATTACTATCTATTTATGCTTTCAGTAAAAAACATGTTTTTTCTGTGCAATTTTGGTATGAAAATATGGTATGTGGTGGGTGATTCCTGCCAATGAATGATGTTGGCAGGTGGGTGTTGCAGTTTACTTTTGTATAATAAAAATTTATAATGGTTTTGTTGACAGGTATGGGTTTCTGTGTAGTTTTATTTGTTTCTGCAAGATGGTTGCGGTTTTTTATTCTACCGTTATGACACCATCTTTGCCTACTTTTAGTTTTCCTTTCTTTGCGGGTTTGGGTGTATTTTCTATTTTTATGAAGCTTGGTATGGTTTGTGTATTTTTTTGCTTGGCTGTTTTTGGCTTTTTTGTATGGTTTGTAGCCATCGAATTGCGTTTGTTTTTTGCTATTTTCTGCCTTTGCGCTGTTGTGTGGTTTGTGTTTCGGTGAGCATAATTATGTGTTTGCCGTGTGGTTTCTATTGTTTCATAATAGTATTTGTCGTCTGAGTTGTCTGCATCGGTATTGTTTTTTCTTGATGTTTTATATATAGTATTTCCTTCGTATTGGTTTTCCGTTGCCATTATTCCGTTACTGAATGTGCGTTTTTTTATGATTGCTCCATTTCTATCGTAGGTATATTTTGTGCCTACTGGTATTCCATTTTGGTAGGTTGTTCGTGCATAAAGTGGCAATTGTCCTTTTCTATCGGGTTCATTGTAGTATTGCAACATTGTTCCGTGTAGCATTCCGTTGTGGTAAGTTTCCATAATATATATACGTCCTTTGTTGTCGTAGACGTAGTATTTGCCTTCTTTTTCTCCATTTTTATATTCGAACTCTTCGAACTTTGTTCCGTCTTGCCTGTAGGTAACCCAATGTCCTTGTCGTTCGCCAGTATTTTTGTTTATGTATCCTGCTGTTTTCAGCTTTCCATCGTCATAATATTCTTTGTATCTTTCTTGTGCTTTTAGTGCAACAGATACGAATAAAAGTAGTATAAGTGCGAATATTTGTTTCATATTATTTAGCCTTTATTTTGTATTCGGTGTGTATAGAATTGAAGGTTGTGCATTTGCCGTCTTTTAAATCGAAGCTGTAAATGTTCTCTTCGTTCTTTCCTTCTTGCCCTTCTCTTCTTCCGTATATCCAAAAACGATTATTACAAACTACGGCTTCGCTTATATATGTGAACCTTTCTACGGCTTGTGTCCATATAATGTTTCCGTATGCGTTGCGTAATTGGAACACCGACTTTGCATCGTCGGCTATGGTGGGTTTGAAGGTAATTAGTATATAATTTGCATCGTAGTATTTTATTTGTCCATCGAAACCTACGAACCAATCGGTAACTGGTTGTGCACTTATGAGTCGGTTGCCAGATGATGGTGTGTACGATCCTGAAATACTATTGTAGAACGAAAAGTCTTGTGGGTCGCCATTATGGAATAAAGCATGTATTTTCCATAAACACAAATATCCACCTTTACTTGATGATTCGCTAATATTCTTGCTTCGAAGTTTAAAGAAGGTAGTATCTCTTACTTCTCCATTTAGTTGATTGGGGGGCAAAGTGCGTGCATAATTAAAGGCCTTTTCAGTATAAAGTCTGTTTGTTGCGGGGAAATAATAGTAAGTTGCTGATAAATTATTATGTACTTCAAAGCCTTCTCCCGAGTCGATGTTTATAAAATTTACCGATGAGATGCCTGTGTTCATAACTTCTTTTCCTTTGAAAAGCAATTTAGAAACATCTTTGAAGGTTAATGTTTTTGGATTTAATTCGTAGATAAATTTGTCTGAAATAATGAAGAACCATTTGCGTGCTTGATGAAAATACATACCTACCATGTCGGAAGGCGACATAGAATTACGCTCTCTTGTATCTTTTTCTGAAATAAGAAGCTGTTCTTTTAGCACATTTCCTGTGGTAGCGTCTCTAAAACCACAGTAATATCCGTCTACATATTTAGGATTTTCGTCTCCATAGTTAGACGAGTAGTCGCGCTCAAGCACATAAAAGTAGCACGGTTTACCATTATAGGTACTCATTAAAAATAGTCTGTAATTGTCTCTAATCTCAACAGAATCTCTGGTTGTTCCCGAAAAAGATGGCGAACTGCTAGACCCACTGTGCATAGCACTATAAAATAGAATTACAACAATGGCTATTGGAGCCAATAAAGCTATGATTCCTATTTTAATTCCGTTGCTAAGAAAACTGTTTAACGACGATGAGTTTGGTGACTGATATTCGTATCGATGGTTTACGTTAATATTAATATCATCGTCGTCTATATAGAATTCGGTACCACAACTTTTACATTTGTACCTTTTATCGTCTAATTGTTCATGCTTCTCGCTACCACATTGTGGGCATTTTATCGCTTTAATTTTTGTTGCCATCTGTTGAGATTAAGCTTCTTTTGAATAATAGATTGCTAAGAACAGCAATATACATTGTATGGAGGTGAGTATAACCACGCCTATTAACCACCAGTTGTTCGACCATCTTTCTGGTGCAAAGAAGCCAGTTAGAAACTCTAATGCACCTATTGCAGTGTATATAAAACCTAAACTTAAACGGTGTGTACTTTCAGCACGTCCTAAGAAAGCGAGTGCTAGTAATAGTCCGTTAAGAACAATAGCCCCACTTGTAAAAAGCAAATTGAGTGAAGAGTATGCAGTAACAATTAAACCTACGAGAAGGTTTGTTATGAGTGCGATGAGCGCAATAATAATTATTCTTTTCATAATGTATCAAGTATTTCGTTCTTCTTCTTTTTATATTCTTCTTCAGTAATAAGCTCTTCGTCAAACAATTGTTTTAGTTGTTTTAACCGAGCAGTAGTGTCTGTTGTTGTAGAAGTAGTGGTTTCGTTTGGCTTTACATTGTTATCTTGAGTATTAAAAAATTCTTTTGCCAATTGAACACCTGCTCCAATTTGCATACCAGCACCAGCAAGTCCACCTTCTGTACGTACAGCATCTCGTAAAGCAGCAAGTTTTTGTACACCAGCATAATCGAGATCAACCTCTGTTGCAGCCAATTTTTCGGCTGTCATATCAGCAATTCTGTTAATACGCTCCAATGTTTCATCGTCGAATGTAACAGAGTCTATACGGAAATCGGTAAGAATTAAGCCTAAACGTTGTAGTTCTTCGGTTGTTTTTAGGCGTAAGTCGTCCGACATTTCCATTAGATGTTTATCTATTTCTGTATATGGATAAGCTTTTTCTGCCAGGAAAGAAGTTAGTGGAGCAACTATACGCGATGCAACAAGTTGGCGAACATCGGTAGCAGTATAATCGCTTACAGTACCTAAAAGTGTGCTGAACATTATAGCAGCATCTTCAATTTTCACAGAAAAGTTACCACATGCACCCACTGCAACAGGCATTTTATAATTAGGTTCCATATACTTCACAGGAGTTGCAGTGCCCCAAAGTACATTTACTAATTCGGCAGTACGGAAGAAATAGAAGCGCATTTTATGTTCGCTTTCCATTCTTTGTGCCAAATTAAGAAGTGTTGTAATAAATGGGTGGTTATCTGTTTGTAATTCGTAGGTATCAGGTTCTGTTAGCGTTGCTTTTACTTTTCCATCGTAAACAAGTAAACAACCTTGTCCAGGAGCTACAATTAACTTACTCGAATTCTTTATTTCGTCAGTAGAAGTGTCTAAGCGATGAAATAAAATATTAGTATCTTGCTCTTTCCATTCTATAACGGAACGTAGCTGTTGCTTAAATAATTTTTTTATGCCCATAGTGCGATTGTTTAATAGATGATATATTTAGAACGGTTTATCCCCTTTATTATTGTCTTAATTTTTGTCATTCTTTATTAATGAAAGTAAGTGTTCTACCGCCTCTTCTTCAGGTATATTTTTCTCTACACATACCTTTTTTCGATACAAACTTACTTTCTTCATACCTGCACCCACATATCCGTAGTCGGCATCTGCCATTTCTCCAGGACCATTTACAATGCAACCCATAATGCCAATCTTCAGTCCTGTCATACCTTTTGTTGCTTCTTTTATGCGTGCAATAGTAGAGCGGAGGTCGTAAAGTGTACGTCCGCAGCCCGGACAAGATATATATTCGGTTTTCACCATACGTAATCTGCCAGCCTGAAGTATGCCGAAAGCTGTTTGTTCTATATCGTCTTGTGGAATGTTACCATTGTTCATGAGCCATAAGCCGTCAGTTAATCCGTCTATCATTAGTGCTCCCATATCGGCAGCAGCAGATAGCTGGAACTGTTCTTTGGCATTTGGCTCGTTGGTATTCTTATTGCTTTTTTCAGATGAAAATTGGTACATCTGTGCAAAGACAACCGGATTTTCTACACCTGCAATCATCATTTGATGAACCAATGCTCGTTGTTCGCCAAGTTTGTTTTGGTGCGAACTTACGCAAATCACCACTACTTCGGGGTGATATTTCAAGCAGGCAAGCAATTCTTCTGACGGTGTTCCATACTTTACCACTAAGAATTTAATTTTCGATTTCACTGTTCCAATAAATGGAATTGCAGGAGTAGGGAAAATAGGAAATACGTTTTCGGTTGGAAGTTCTCCCTTTGCAGCCAAGTCTATATATGCATTATAGTCGATGATATACTTTTGTCCACTTTTCAATTTGGCTGGTAATACATCTTTTGTGTAGATGTAATCGGGTGTTGGAAGGGTTGAAACAATGTCTGCATTATGTTCTGCTGCATTGTGAGTAGCTATTACTATTGGCACATTATCGCCACCAATGTTTTCTACTGCCTTAGTCTTTCTACGTTCAGGACGTAAATAATCGAAGTCTTTGAAGGTTTCTGCTGGAACAATAATGTGTCCTTTCTTCTGACGAATGTAGCGTGCTAAGTATTTTGCAACAGGTATTTCGCATTCTGGTTCCTCGCTCAACGATACCCGAATAGTATCTCCTATGCCATCGTTTAGTAGCGCTCCTATACCAACAGCGCTTTTTATACGACCGTCTTCTCCTTCTCCAGCTTCCGTAACACCAAGATGAAGCGGATAGTTCATACCCTCTTTCTCCATTTCAGATACAAGAAGGCGTACCGAACGCACCATAACTACTGTATTAGAAGCTTTGATAGAAATAACAATATCGTTGAAATTGTGTTTCTTAAAGATACGTAGAAACTCCATACAACTCTCAACAATGCCTTCGGGAGTATCGCCATAATGCGACATAATACGGTCGGACAAACTTCCGTGGTTTACTCCTATGCGTACGGCTGTATGGTTTTCCTTACATATATTAATAAAAGGTATAAGGCGTTCTTCTATTCTTTGAAGTTCTTTGGCATATTCCTCATCGGTATATTCCAATATCTTGAATGTGCGTCCAGGGTCTACATAGTTACCAGGATTAATGCGAACCTTCTCTGCATATAGTGCTGCTACGTCTGCAACATTAGCATTGAAGTGTACATCGGCACAAAGTGGTGTCATAATACCTTCTGTTCGAAGTTGCGCATTGATGTGTTTGAGGTTTTCTGCCTCACGTTTTCCTTGTGTAGTGAGCCTTACAAGTTCGCCACCAGCAGCTATAATGCGCTTTGCTTGTGCTACACTTGCATTGGTATCGTTGGTGTTTGTGGTTGTCATTGATTGGATTCTAACAGGATTATCACCACCCATATCTAACGCACCAACGTGTGCAACAGAACTTTTTCTACGTTCGTAATTGAATAAATCTATCATTTTATATTCTTAGCATTAAGCATTCAAACTTTAAGTTAGGCAGAACTATGTTGGTTTTCGAGTGTTTTATCCATCGAAAACCATAGTTTTCGTTCCACAATACTTTTGTTCTGTATTCTTAACACTTATACTTATAGTCTTTTATTTCAGCTAAATCTTTATTAGCTTTTTCTATTTTTTGTCCTAAAGTAGCCTTCCATGCTTCTACTTTCTTTGCTATTTCTTCATTGCCAAGTGCCATCATTTGAGCAGCTAATATAGCTGCGTTCTGTGCACCATTCACTCCTACTGTGGCAACAGGTATGCCAGGAGGCATCTGAATAATAGAAAGCATAGCATCTAAACCGTCCAACATACCCTTAATAGGTACGCCAATTACAGGCAAAGAGGTTGAAGCTGCAATTACACCAGGCAATGCTGCTGCCATACCAGCACCTGCAATAATCACTTTAATGCCACGTTCTTTTGCTTCTTTGGCAAATTTTTCAACTGCAGCAGGGGTACGATGAGCCGAAAGGGCGTTCACTTCAAATGGTATTTCGTACTGTTCTAACCACTTGCAAGCCTTTTCCATAACTGGAAGGTCGCTTGTAGAACCCATAATAATGCTAACCAATGGTTTCATATATCTTTATTTTTGTTCTTTGTATTTATATCAATAAAATTGTAAAAAATGCGCTAATAATACCCAAGAAGAAACCTGTTGTTACTTGTGTAAGGGTATGCTGTCGCAATATAATACGACTTGAACCTACTATTCCAGATGCTATTATTACCAAACATAGCCACCAAACAGAGTTGAAATTGAGTATAAATGAAAATGCTAATAGTGCTCCCAGCACGCCACCAATGGCTGCTGTGTGTGTAGAAATCTTCCACCATACGTTAATAATGGCACAAAGTATTTGTATTACTAATGCTACTATCAGTATAGACGTTATTAAATGTGGCAGATGCGATAGGTTCATAAGGTAGAAACAACCAAAATAGCAAAGTATAGAAATAACATACGGTACCATTCTACGTTCCTTTTGACCTAATTGTAAGAGTGTCCAGCCATGATATTGCCTATAAAGGTGAATGAGTATTGTTGGAATGAACACCGTAAACAAGTAGACCATTACTACTAGCGATACCTTGAATTGCCACGGAAACATACTTAGATCCGAGAAAAAGAATATAGCCAATATGCCCAATACTGGCAAATAGAATGGCGTAAGTAGCATACTTGCTATTCGTGCAGTTAGTATAATGTTTTTTTCATTCATATTCTTATCATATCTTACTGCTCTTACTGGCTTACTTATTCTTTGCGTAGACGTGCAACAGGCAAGTTTAATTGCTCTCTATATTTGGCTACTGTACGTCTTGCTATAGGAAACCCCTTTTCTTTCATCACCTTTGCCAGTGCGTCGTCGCTAAGCGGTTTCTGCTTATTTTCGTTGTTAATGATGTCTCGCAAAGCCACTTTTATCTTTCTTGTAGACATCTCTTCTCCGTCTTCCGTTGTATAACTGTCAGTAAAGAAGAAGCGAAGCGGGAATGTTCCCCACCTTGTTTGTGCGTATTTTATATTGCTTACACGCGAAATAGTGGATATATCGAGTCCCGTTTTCTCTGCAATATCTTTCAATATCATAGGTTTCAAATCTGCCTCGTTACCATCTTGAAAAAACTTCTTTTGTATTTCAATAATGGCTTTCATAGTTACGTACAGTGTGTTTCGGCGTTGTTTAATTGCTTCTATAAAGCCTTGTGCCTTCTCAACTTTACCTTTTGCATATAGCAGAGCCTCTTTTTCCTGACGGTTCATACCTTTCTTGTTGTCTTTATATGCCATTAGCATATCGTTGAAGCTTTGCGAAACGTGCAATTCGGGTAGATCTCCATGGTTTAAATAGAAACTAACGTTTCCATTATCGTCTGTTTCTATAATAAAGTCTGGGGTTATTTGCTGTACATTCCTACCCATTGTCTCTCCCATCGAGGCTCCTGGTTTTGGATTTAGCTTACGAATTTCGGCTTGTAGTGCCTTTATTTGGTGGTCAGATAGCGAGAGTGCAGTTTGTATTTTGTCCCAATGCTTCTTTGTAAATGCATCGAAATAGTGGTTGAAAATAGTTTTTAGATGGTTGTACACACTGCTATTGCGTCCCCATTCGCCATCTGTTATTTTGCGTTCTATTTGCAATAACAAACATTCTTGCAGCGAACGTGCTCCAATACCAGCAGGGTCGAAGTCTTGCAACAGTTTCAATGTGTCGGCAATTTCCTTTTCGCTACAGTCTATACCGTAGTAAATAGCAAGCTCATCGGCTATTGTATCTAAGTCTTTTCGTAGCAATCCGTCGTCGTCGAGACTTCCAATGAGATATTCTAATATAGTTTTTTGTCTTTCAGTAAGCTCTCTTTCGCCCACTTGCTCGTTTAGTTTGTCTATAAACGATGTAGTATCGCCATACACTATCTCCTCGTAGTCGGCATTATCGTGGCGTTGTCGTCCATCGTAAACGGGCAATTCATCGTCGCCTCCCATACGTTCGAGTGCTGTATCAAGTGCATCTTGTCGCTCTTGTTGTTCTTGTTGAACATCGAAATCGTCGTTATCGCTCTCTATTTCGTTTGTTTCTTCAAACTGTTCTCCGTCTTCTCGTCCTTTTTCTAAGGCTGGGTTGTCGTCTAATTCGGCATTAATGCTTTCCTCTAATTCGGTTAATGGCATCTCAAGCAACTTTACCTGAAGCATTTGTTGCTGCGAAAGTCGCTGCACTTGTTGTTGTTTCTGCTCTTGTATTTGTACTTGTTCTTGTGCCATATTTACCTAATTATGTTTGCAAAATTACGAAAAAAGAAACACAATCATCTGTAATAGTGGCATAATTCTTCTGTTAAAGCCGAAAGTTCCTTAGTATCGGCGTTGCCATATCGGTCCCAAATGTTCTGGCAAGGCAGTAGAAGTGGCGAAATTATAAGGTCGTCTTGGTTCAGATAGGGGTCACAGAAGCGATAAACGTCCATAATTTCCACAACACGACGAGGAGTTATGTTTAGTAATCGTGCCACTTCTTTCACTTCGGGAGTCCCTTCTGTCATCGTTATAGGTGTGAGATGGAAATACAGGTTAAGCACTATTATTAGTGCAATGGGTGTTAAGTCGGTGGCTCTTTCTATAAGTTTAAAGTCTTTTTCAAAGGTTTCTTCTGTTGTTACACCCTCGTAGAACTCTTCAGGTTTGCCAAATCCTTTCATCTTTCTTATGCGTTTGGCATCTTTTTGTAGTTTTTTTGGATTGTTGGCATATACTTTCCAAAGTGCTTGTATACTTGGAAGGTTGTTTAAATGGAATTCTTCCATCTTTGCGTATAGTATGTATGGTGGGATATGTAGCTCTAAACTAAGCTCAACAATGGGGTGGGCGTAAGTTGGCTTTATGCCTATGGGTTTCTTAAAATATATTTGTAGAAGCATAGGCCAATATTCTTCCGACCATAATGAATGTGTTACCATAAGTTTAAATGCGGTTGATGACATTGGCAAAATTAGTTATTAAAAGTGTAATAGCCAAATTTTTGGATAACTCATTATATTGTACGGCTAAACAAGATTATCATAAAGGTTTTGTAAAAATAATTTTATTGAAAAGGCATAAGTACGTTTTTGCGTTGCAAAAGTGCCTATTTTGAGCTTCAAAAGTGCCACTTTTGAGCTTCAAAAGTGGCACTTTTGAAAGGCAATTAAGCACCAATAAAATTCTGGGTTGTGATATTTCTTTACAAAGTCTTTGTGAGTTTGGCTTTTCCTTAGTCTTGCTTGGTGGTTTACTTTCTGAAAGTCCAAAGTCCTTGACAGATGATGTCCGATAAGATTTATCCGTATATGTTAGGCATTGGGGACTTACTTATATCTCATTTTAATGGGAATAGCAGTCATTCCTACCATCTTTTTTTGATGTGTTAATTCCTATCACATCATGTATTTATGCTTAGCACGAGTGGTGCCGATGGTAAATACCAATGGTGTTTTAGGCTTGTGGTTTGTCAAAGGTTTTCATAATGCTCTTTTCAATGCTGTTCCACGCTTACGTATATCTACAAACTCTTTTTGGGCTTCCTCCTCAAATTCTTGTTTCCGCTCAATGGCTCGCTTGAAACCAGTGATAAGTTCTTCTCTTGTTTTTTCTTTGAATTTAATCATATATTATTCTCCTTTTCGTATTGCAAATATAACTCTTTGTGTTGATATGTGTAAGAGAATAAATGAAAAAGCAGCAAATGATTGCTCA
>FLSH01000008.1_pt2 | contig 177966 bp, 154 predicted proteins | sample 1550441 | NCBI WGS metagenome assembly FLSH01 (sample SAMEA4031756, study PRJEB14383) | metagenome | biome: human; feature: oral; material: saliva | place: Philippines | collected 2014 | reverse complement strand
GCAAACCTAATACTGGCAAAGATAATACCGGTAAAGATAACGCCGGCAAGGATAATGTAAACAAGCCCAATACCGGTAAAGATAACTCAGGTAAGGATAATGCAACCAAACCTAATACCGGTAAGGATAACGCCGGGAAGGACAATGCAACTAAGCCCACTACCGGTAAAGATAACGCTGGTAAGGACAATACAAACAAGCCTAATACTGGCAAAGATAATTTAGCTCAAGTTAATGAGCAAATTTCTAAAAATATTCAGAATAAATTAGTAACTCTTAGATTGAGTGATGTAGTAAAAACAGAAGAATTTAGTCAAGCTGAAGTAGATACAGGTTTTATTGCAAATAACTTTGCTGCAAACCCATTGTTGGAGAAAGCTTCCGAGAATACTTTTGTTTATGATAGTGCACATATTATCGAAACTTCTGGGGGGATTGGAAAATATAAACTTTTACGTCCCCAAACGGTTATATTGGGAGGTGTGGCAACACGTTATAAAGTAAATAAAATCGATGGATATATTAAGAGAGAGTATGGTTATGAGGAATTTGATACACCATTAAATTCAAAAAATTTAATTGGTGTAGATAAGCGTAATGCAAATGGTATTTTAATTAAACAGGGTAGTAGCGTTAATATCTTAGACCAAGCAGCCAGCAAATTCGAGTTGGATAGTGTAGGGGGTAGCCGTTATACACAATGGTTTAATAATTTTGAAACTAATGCAGATAATAAAACTTCTTTAGATAAAGGGCGCCGTGTATTAGCTGACGTAGAATATAAGTTAGATGATAAGGGTAATCCGATATGGAACATATCTACTAAACCTAGTAAGGGTTATCAATATGCACATTCTTTGAATAATTATTTTGATAATAATCCGGATGACGAATTATATGTTAATCAAAATGGTGAATATGCATATCGCTTTACTTTGAATAAAACTACTACATTTAAAGTTAGCTCGGAAGCAGCAAAAGTAAATCCAGAGCGCGCAGATGCGCTTAAAGCTTTGGGTTGGGTTGCGGATAAACAATATACTTACCCTGCTGGTAGCTATTTTCTTGTAACACAAAAAGATGGTAGGTTGAAGATTGTAGCTGATAAAGGGCAAATGACCGAAGTGTCATTATATTCAATTCATACCGGTATTGATAATAATAAGGCATTAGGCGCATTTCAAAATAAACGTGTAATTGCAGAAATGTTTAGTGCATTGCACTATGGAAAGGTAAATGAAGTTCGTGCGATTTATACTTATGATGTTGGACAAGCCAATGGTTTTAACCAACAATATCTCTCATTAACTGCATGGCGTTATAAAAATGGCGATGGTACTTATGGGGTTAATACTCCGTTTAACATCGGCATTTTTGACCGAGTTATTACTGAGAATGGTATGGTTGCCAATGTCTATGATATGAAGACTAAAAAAGGATTATCTGCCAAATATACAGGTGTTGCTTATTCTAGCAGAGACGGTAAACAAGACGGCGTGATGAATATGACTGCGCAGTTCCATGAACCAAACATGGCTTACAATACTGTTTTAAGTAATAATGTTACCTTTAATGGAGTGATTACCAATCGTCGCTTAGATGACAAACGTAATGTATATTTCGCTAGTGGTAATGTAAAAACAGAAAGTGGAATGCCTTCTGCAACTGCAGGTCAAAAAGTCTATCTGGTGGGTGGCTCCCCACTTTCTAAAGACATCACTGTTTGGATGAAAGGACAAAATCCAGGTGAAAATAAAGTGATTTATGGTAAAGGTGACATACGTTTTGCTGGCCCAAATGCTGAAGAAGTGGGTGGTGTATTAAAAATTACGACCAGCCATGGTGAAAATAATATTGGTTTTATTGGCAAGCGTTAATACGCTGATTAAACAATAAGCAGCAGGAGCTTAGCATCTGCTGCTTATTGTTTTTAAGATGAAAAATACCAATAGATAAAATTTTAATTCAACTATTGTTACTTAAATTTTTAATTTTAAGAAATAGATTTATGAAGTCTTATTCATTCATTTTTATACTGGGAACGTTAGTTCCTTCAATGGCTTCTGCTGAAATTATGACGAATCCTGAAACTGTAGCTGATCGACAGGTAGAAAAAATTCAGGAGATGGCTATTCCTAAAGTATCAGAGCAAGGTAAATTATTTTCAGACAATGACGGTACTTCTCTAGAAGAGTCTAGCCAAACGTTGACATTAGATGATTTATCCAAGCAACCAGAGTTGACAGAGCCATTATTAAATCAGGCTTTACAAATGCGAAATTATATTTCGGCAGCACAGCTCTTGCCAATATATCGAAAATGGAGCGGGCACGATCCTATTTTATTGACCTATGCACAAGGTGCAATTTGGCGCTCTGAAGGGAAATATAAAAAAGCTATTAAACTTTATCGTTCTATTCTCGCTCAGAATCCTGATCTTGTTACTGTCCGTTTAGATTTAGCTGCTATGCTTTATGAGGATAGGCAAACTCGCAATGCGAAACATGAATTTAATGTGGCCAAGGAGCAGGGGCTTCCTGAAGATGTGCTTCCGACTATTGCACTTTATGAAGATGTTATGAAAAAAAAGAAATGGCAAATTTCCGGTAGTCTGAGTTATATCCAAGACAGCAATATCAATAATGTTTCAACAGAACGTGAAATTCATCTTCCTCAATTTGGTAATTTAGCATTTGAAAAAAATCCTGACTATTTACCACAAAAGGGACATGGGTTTAATTATTCGTTATCTATAAATCGTGATGATAATATTAAAGATAACCACTACTTAGCTATGTCGGGTGATATGGATGGTGTGACTTATTGGGATAATCATGTTTATGATGATCAAGTAGCAAGAATAAGTCTAGGTTATAAAAATAAAAGTTTTAAAACGGATGGCTATGTTATGCCATTTTTAGAAAAACGTCGTTATGGAAATCATCCTTATTACACACGTGCAGGTGTAGATTTAGGTATTTCAAATTGGGTAACGCCAAATTTACGTTTGTCGGCTAACAGTACATTAGCAAAAAAAGATTATGCATATACTGAACGACGAGGGAAAGATTATCAAATCGGAGTAGGTGCTACTTACCTTTTAAACAATGATACTTATTTTTTAGGTGGTTTAAACTATGCTCGTGATAAAGTAAAACATTATGCTGGCAGTAGCTCCAAACGTATAGGTGGGTATATTGGCTGGGGACAGACTTGGGGTAAAGACCTGAATAGCAGACTTATAATCAATCACTATCACGAACGTTTCGATGGAAAGCATTATATTTTTACTGATCGTCATCGCAAAGATAATGTAACTATTACTAATTTAAGTATTTGGCACAATAAATTAAGCGTGCTGGGTGTTACTCCAAGGTTGAATTGGCGATATACAAAAAATAACAGTAATATTGGTGAGCTTAATAGTTATTCTAAAAATCGTGTATTTATAGATTTTGAGAAAACATTTTAAAAAATGATTTACTGACTCATATAACTTAAACTAATTCTGTTAAATTTGGTTTGAGTCTAAGTATTTCATTACAAAAAAGGCCGTCTGAAATTTTTCAGACGGCCTTTTTTGTATCTATTTTTTGTCTTTTAACGAACCCAAATAAATCGCCAATAAAGTCAAAGTGGCGCCACTCCATTGGACGGCGTTAATCGGTTTATCCAGCCAGAAATAATCGATCAACATGGCGGCGACTGGTTCGGAGAGCAGTAGTAGGCCGGTTAGTGACAAGGATAAAAGCGGGATGGCGTAAGCAATCAATGCCCAAGCGAAGCATTGCATAACGATGCCGTAGATGGAGACTAGAATCACATCATTTAAAGTTTTGGGGTATAGATGGGCGGCATCGAATAGCAGCGATGGGATGACCAAAGCTATTGCACCGCCGAAGCTTAAAATCATCATCAGCGGAAACAAACCGACTTTTTCCTGCTCATGGGTTTTGCGTACGAAGACCATAGACAAGGCCAGCATGGCGCCGGACACTACGCCGCTGACAAATCCCCATGCGGCGTTGTCGTTATGACCGAACTCCGGACTGCCGATTAAGGCTACGCCTATGGTGGCTAATATCAAACTTAAAATTTGTAAGGTGCTTAGGCGTTCCGAATAAAAGAAGAAGCCGATGGCGGCTAAAAAGAAAATCTGCAGGCTGTTGAGTAAGGTGGAAATGCCGGGGCCTACGGCGTGAATGCTTTCGTGCCAAAGGGCGAGGTCGAATGCGAGGAAAACGCCGGATAAAAGCGCGTAGCCAACTGTTTTTCTTTTCGTGGGCATTTTTTGTCTGAAAAAACGCCCGAGCAGGAAGAATATAGGGGCGGCAATCAGCAAACGCCAGAATGCGATGGCATAAGAGCCGACATCGACAAATTTGACGATCAAACTGCCCAAGCCGAAGATGACGCAGCCGACGACCAATAGGGGCGCTGCATAATTTCCCGAACGTGTCTCCATCGGCTTCTCCATCAATCAAATGAAGACGATTATTCCATAAAATATAGCTGGGGAGCTAATGATAAATAGTCGTAAGCCAAGATAAAGGGTTTATGATGAAAGGCCGTCTGAAAGCTGTTTCAGACGGCCTTTTGATGATTTTTTGGCTTGATTTAGTATGGTTGTAGTATAAAATCGTTTTACGCCGTGTTTTCAGACGGCCTGATCAGTTTTGGTTTTGAGAAAAGGATATTGGAAATGGCAAACCCTATTCGTGCGTTTCTGGATTATGTGCCGTCGGTTGATGAGTCTTGTTTTATAGATGAGACTTCGGTTGTGATTGGCGAAGTGTCGCTGGCGGAAGATGTATCCGTTTGGCCTTATGCCGTATTGCGCGGTGATGTGAACAGCATTTCTATCGGCAAGCGCAGCAATGTGCAGGACGGCAGCGTTTTGCATGTGTCGCATAAGAATGCGGCGAAGCCTGACGGTTCGCCTTTGATTATCGGCGATGATGTGACGATTGGGCATAAGGTCATGCTGCATGGCTGCCGAATTGGGAATCGTGTGTTGGTGGGCATGGGCTCGATTATTTTGGACGATACGGTTGTCGAAGATGATGTGATGATAGGCGCGGGCAGTTTGGTGCCGCCGCGCAAGCGATTGGAAAGCGGTTTTTTATACGTCGGCTCGCCTGTGAGACAAGTGCGTCCGCTGACGGATGAGGAAAAGGCATTTTTGACGTATTCCTCTGCGCATTATGTCCGCCTGTCCGGTCAGCATAAAATTTCAAAATAAGGAAAACCAATCCAATGAACGCAATTTATCTGGCTTCAGGCAGTCCGCGCCGTCGTGAGATTTTGGAGAATTTGGGTTTCACGGTACACCGCCTCCCAGCGGATATCGATGAAACCCCTAAAGAAGGCGAAGCCGCAGTAGAGTATGTGCGCCGTATGGCCTGTGAGAAAAATCAGGCGGCGGTGGCGCAATGGTTTACTGCTCATGATCAAGAGCCTGAGTTTGCTGTATTGACGGCGGATACGACGGTGGCAGATGGTGCGGCTATTTTGGGTAAACCGGAATCCGAGGCGGATGCGGTCGATATGCTGGAACGTTTGTCCGGACGGACGCATCAAGTGCTGACGGCTGTATGTGTTTATTGGCAAGGTGTATGCCATGATGTGGTGCAGACGAGCGAAGTGCGCTTTAAAACGTTGACGGCTGAGGAGATTGCAGCTTATGTTGCCAGCGGCGAGCCGATGGATAAAGCCGGTGCGTATGGAATTCAGGGCTTGGGCGGCGTATTTGTCGAGCATTTGCAGGGTAGTTTTACCGGCGTGATGGGTTTGCCGGTTTATGAGACCGAGCAACTACTGAAATCTTTGGGTTTGGAAGCGCCGCCGTTTGCTTAAAATTAGGCAAATGCTGTCTGAAAGCGTGCCGACAAAAACGCTTGTTTCAGTTACAATACTGCCTTAAACAGCTTGCTTGAAGAAAGATATGAAAGAACATAAGGCCCGGAAACGCTTCGGGCAGAATTTTTTGCAGGATACGCGGATTATTAGCGATATTGTCAACGCAGTCAGACCGCAGCCCGATGATATCGTGATTGAAATCGGCCCGGGCTTGGCTGCCATTACCGAGCCTTTGGCGAAAAAACTCAACCGCCTGCATGTTTGCGAAATCGACCGCGACATCGTACGCCGTCTGAAAACCTTGCCGTTTGCAGATAAATTGGTGATACACGAAGGCGATGTATTGCAGTTTGATTTCAACAGCATTGAAGGCAAGAAAAAAATTGTCGGCAACCTGCCGTACAATATTTCCACGCCGCTTTTGTTCCGATTGAGCGAAGTGGTGGACGATGTGATCGATATGCACTTTATGCTGCAAAAAGAAGTAGTCGAACGCATGGTGGCTCAGCCGAAAACCAACGACTATGGCCGTCTGGGCGTCATGCTGCAATATTTCTTCGATATGGAAATGTTGATTGAAGTACCGCCAGAGTCCTTTGATCCTGCGCCGAAAGTAGATTCGGCCGTCGTTCGCATGATTCCGGTGAAACACCGCATCGGTAAAGCGGAAGATTTTGAACACTTCGCCAAACTGGTAAAACTGGCTTTCCATCAACGCCGTAAAACCATACGCAATAATTTGAAGGAACTTGCCGACGATGATGATTTGCAGTCAGTCGGCATCAATCCGCAGGACAGGGCAGAACACATTGCCGCTGAGAAATATGTGGAATTGAGCAATTATCTGGTTCAAAAGGCCGTCTGAAACAGTGATGGCAATTTTTAAGCAACCTCCTATTCAATGGGGGTTTCTGGGTGATTCATATTTGTGGCGCGAGTTGGCGCAGTATTTTTCCGGTAAGAATATGCCGCCTGAGCGGCACCGTTTTGAAGCGGCAATTATCGGCGCAGTTTGGTTATTGACCGGGCATCGTCTCGATAGGGAAGAGCAATTTAAAGTCAATCGGTACAATCAAGGCGGAATCTCCGGCGGCATAGTCAGTTGCCGCTTTTGGCTGGAAACGGCCATTCCTTTGCTTTGGCAGCGGCAATCGCAACTCAAGCCCCGAAAATTTTGGCAGTTTGGAAAGAAATAATGATTAAATTCAAAAATGTACACAAACATTTTAAAGATTTGCACGTTATCAATGGCGTGAATCTGGAAGTCAAACAAGGCGAAGTGGTCGTTGTATGCGGTCCTTCGGGCAGTGGCAAATCGACGTTGATTCGTACGGTAAACCAACTCGAGCGTATTGAAAGCGGCGAGATTTGGGTGGATGGCATTAATGTTGCCGATCCGAAAACCGATTTGAACAAAGTGCGTGAAGAAGTAGGTTTTGTGTTCCAAGGGTTCAATCTGTATCCGCATTTGACTGTCTTGGAAAACATTATTCTTTCTCCGATGAAAGTGAAAAACCAAAGCCGTGAAGAGGCGGAAAAGAAAGCAATGGAGCTTTTGGAACGCGTCGGCTTGGCGCATAAAAAAGACGCGCTACCCGGCCAGCTTTCCGGCGGTCAGCAGCAGCGTGTAGCGATTGCACGCGGTTTGGCGATGGAGCCGCGCGTGATGTTGTTTGACGAGCCGACTTCCGCGCTTGACCCTGAAATGGTCGGCGAAGTATTAAAAGTGATGAAAGACTTGGCGGAAAGCGGCATGACCATGATGTGCGTAACCCATGAAATGGGTTTTGCGCGCGAAGTTGCCGACCGTGTGATTTTTGTCGATAAAGGCCAGATTCTGGAAGATGAAACGCCGGAAGAATTTTTTACCAATCCGAAACACGAGCGTGCCAAACAATTCCTGCAACAGGTGATGACACATTAAACTCAGGCCGTCTGAAATTTCAGACGGCATGATCGGTTTGAATGATTTTGAAAGTTGAACATTATGTATTTTGTTGACCGTACTGCTGTCGTGCTGAAGCCGACCGCCCGTTTTTTGGAATGGTTGAAGTCATCCGATGAGAATATGCCCGATTTGACCATCGAGCAACTGCGCACCAACTGTTCCGTATTCCTGGTGCCGCAATTTGACGAACCCGAATCCGTCATTTCCTATTTTGACGAACGCTACCAGCAGATTTTTGAAGCCGAATTGGCAGGCTGGGACATCGATAAAAGCAAATGGCCGCAAGACATGAGCCTGAAGGCTTTTTGGGAATTTTTCGATACCGAAATCCACGATATGGTTTTGGATATGGAAGAGGCGGAATTGAACATTACGCCTGTTTTCGACAATATGATGTAAAGCCGTGCGAAGTTTTCAGACGGCCTTAAAGCCCTCGCGTTCTTTGAAAATTCTGATTGTCTTCTTACACCTTTCGGCGTTGGCCTTATGCCTTGCAGAGTTTTACGGCTGGATGATGTGGCTGGGTTTGGCGGCGTTGGCCGGCAGTTTTGCCTATGCGTGGCACAGCGTTAATTTTCAGACTCGAAATGCGGTCAGAAAAATCATCATCGACCGCCAATACCGTGCGACGGTTTACTTGAATGGCGAGGAAGAGGGAAGAAGCGCGGTTTTACAAGACAGCAGTATGTTGACGGTTTACGCTTTGTTTTTGCAATGGAATGTTGACGGAAAAATGGTCAAACACTGCATCTTGCCCGATATGGCCGACCGCGATGCCTACCGCCGTCTGAAAGTATGGGCGCGCTGGTGTCGGGAAAAAGAAGACAAAGTAGAACTTGCGGCAGATATGGATTAAACGGCTGTTTCAGACGGCCTTTTGAAGCGATCAATACAATGAAAACATTACAAGACTGGCTTTCTCATTTGGAGACTGCCCATAGTTCCGGCCTGATCGATATGGGTTTGGAGCGCGTGGGAGAAGTGAAAAAACGCATGAATTTGGTGCCGCAGTGTCCTGTCGTCGTGGTGGCGGGTACCAATGGCAAAGGCTCTGTATGCGCTTATTTGTCGCATATTTATAAAGAAGCCGGTTTTAAAGTCGGTACGCTGACCAGTCCGCACCTTCTGCGTTACAACGAACGAATCGCCATCAACACTCAGCCGGTTTCAGACGACCTGATTGTTTCCTCATTTGAGCGCATCGAAGCGGCACGCGGTGAGATTTCGCTGACGTATTTTGAGTTTAATGCTTTGGCCGCCGTCGATATTTTCATGCGTGAAAATGTGGACGTCATGATTTTGGAAGTCGGTTTGGGCGGACGATTGGATGCCGTGAATGTATTTGACGGCGACTGCTCGGTCGTTACCAGCGTGGATTTGGACCATCAGGCATTTTTGGGAGATACCGTCGAGCAGGTCGGTTTTGAAAAAGCCGGGGTGTTCCGTAGCGGCAAACCAGCCGTGTGCGGCCAAAACCCTGCGCCTGAATCATTGGTCAAACACGCAGAAGAAATTGGCGCAAAACTGTTGATGGTTCAGCGAGATTTTGATTTTGCGTCAATGGAAAGCGTGCAGTGGAACTACCGCTTCCATCCGCAATCTTCAGACGGCCAAAGCCGTAACCGCAATTCTTTGCCGTTTCCTGCTTTGCGCGGCGCGTATCAGTTGTCCAATGCCGCGTGTGCACTGACTGTTTTAGAGTGTCTGAACAATCAGCTGCCCGTTGACATCGGCGCGATTAAACGCGGTTTGCTGTTGGTTGAGAATCCTGGACGTTTCCAAGTTTTGCCCGGCCGTCCGCTGGTGGTCTTGGATGTCGGCCACAATCCGCACGCAGCCCGTGCTTTGCGCCGCAGCCTGATTAACCTTGCCTTTGCCCAAAAACGTACCGCCGTATTCAGTATGTTGTCCGACAAAGATATTGACGGCGTGCTGGAAATCGTTAAAGACCAGTTTGACGAGTGGAATATCGCGCCTTTAGATGTGCCGCGCGGCATGACTGTGGAGGCTTTGCAGGCCAAATTGGCAGAACACGGCATCGACAATGTAAATGTTTTTGAAACTGTCGCCGCAGCCTACCGCGCTGCTTTGGCGAAAGCAACCGAAAATGATAGAATCGTTGTTTTCGGCTCATTCCATACTGTTGCCGATGTAATGGCTGTTTTGAAAGAACACTAACGAGGAAATTATCATGTCCGACAATAAACAAAAAGAAACTCCAAACGGATACGATTTAGACGGTTACGAACAACTCAAACGCCGCAACCGTCGCCGCTTGGTTTTGGCCTCCGGCTTGGTGGTGGCTTCAGGTATGCTGTTCGGTCTGGCGCTGACATCGGGCGACGATAAAAATTCACCGTTTAAGGAAGCCCCTGTCGGTCAGACTCAAGTCAAAACGGCTGATGAGCCCAGCAAAGCTGTTGTCTTAGAGCCGAATAAAGAGGATGTCGCGATGGCTGAAGAGGCAGCCCGCCATGCGGATGCCGAAGCGCAAAGCAAACCTCAAAATGCCGGCGATGAAGAAGACAATGCGCCGGTCGAAGTGCTGAAGCCGAGCCGTGAATCCGCTCCCGAGGATGTTGGCGAGCCGTTGGTTTTGATTAACGATACTTTGGATGACGGCAATATTAAAGGTTTGGAAGAGTCCGAGCGTATTCAACGCGCCGAGGCCGCCAAACGCGAAGCTGCGGAACGTCGAGCCGAAGAACGCCGCCAACGCCAGGCAGAACAACGTGCTGCTGCGGCCCGTAAAACACAAGCCCAACAGGAAGCTGCAGAGAAAGAAAACGCATTGGCAGCTAAAAAACGCGCACTTCAAGCGCGTGCTGAAAAAGCAGAGCGTGAAGCCGCTGCCGAACGCAATAAATTGGCACAATTGGAAAAGGCAGAGAAAGCCATTGCTGAGCGTAAATCTGCCAAAAACAGCAAAGACAGCGTAAAAGACAAGACCGAACCTGCTAAGAAAGCAGAAGCCAAAGTTGAAAAACCAAAAAATGAAAAGGCTAAACCGGAAACTGCCAAAGCTGAAAAAGCCGATAAGGTAAAAACTGCCGAGAAGCCGTCTGAAAAAGCCAAGCCTAAAGCCGAAAAAGAAAGTGCTGAAGCCAAACCTGCGAAAAAAGCCGCTATTCAGGCTGGTTATGCTGAAAAAGAACGTGCGCAAAGCCTGCAACGTAAAATGAAAGCGGCAGGCATCGATTCGACCATTACTGAAGTGATGACCGATAAAGGTAAGGTGTATCGCGTGAAATCAGCCAGCTATAAAAATGCACGCGATGCAGAGCGTGATTTGAACAAATTGCGTGTACATGGCATTGCCGGTCAGGTGACCAGTGAGTAATTTGCCTGTTGCCGATTTATTGGTGGCCGCCGTCATCGTCATCTGCATCATTATCTCGCTGACGCGGGGGATTATTGCTGAAGCAGGGGCGATGGTGGCATGGGTGGTATCGTTTATTGCAGCCAGAACGCTCGCCGTGCCGTTTGCCGATGTGGTCTTTAAATCGGTTGAGCCGCATGCTTTGGCGGTTGCCATGGGTTTTGCCGCTGTGTTTTTTCTGGCATGGCTGTTGCAAAAACTGGCACGGTCGCTGTTAAGCAGTTTGGTGTCTGCCGTTGGTTTAGGAAGCATCAACCGTTTGCTTGGCGGCGTATTCGGTGCAGTGAAAGGTGTGATTTTGGTGACACTGGCAGTGATGGTTTTTTCGCATACCGATTTGCCGAAGACGGAAGAGTGGCAAAGTTCCCATACAATTCCGTATTTTGAATCGCTTGCCGATGCCGCAATGCCGTATCTGCCGGGAAAAGAAGATACGCATGAGGAAGCGGATGATTAATGTTAACGGTTTCAGACGGCCTGAAGGTCGTTTGAAACCGTTTTTTATTTGTCTGAAGGTAGCATTATATTGTCAACAATTTGGGCAAACTCCTCTAAATTATTTTATAATGACGCCTTACCCATTTAACCCTAAAACTCGGAGAGTCTCGATATGTGTGGTGTATTAGGTTTGGTCAGTCATGAGCCGGTCAATCAGCTGCTGTATGACGGTCTGCAGATGCTGCAGCATCGTGGTCAGGATGCGGCAGGCATTGTGACTGCAGAGGGCAGCACGTTTCATATGCACAAAGGCAAAGGCATGGTGCGTGAAGTGTTCCGTACCCGAAACATGCGCGACTTGGTAGGTAATGCCGGCATCGCACATGTCCGCTATCCGACTGCCGGCAATGCAGGCAGCAGTGCAGAGGCCCAGCCTTTCTATGTCAGCTCTCCGTTTGGTATCGTTTTGGCACATAATGGTAATCTGACCAATACCGAAGAGCTGTATGAGAATGTATGCAACAAACACCTGCGCCATGTTAATACCAGCTCCGATTCCGAAGTATTACTCAATGTATTCGCGCATGAATTGCGCCGCGAAGTCTCTAAAAATACAGTTCCTTACCAACTCACCATCGACAATATTTTCAACGCCGTTTCCGAGGTGCACCGTTTGGTGCGCGGCGCATACGGCGTAGTAGCCATGATTGCAGGATACGGCATGCTGGCTTTCCGGGATCCTTTCGGTATCCGTCCGTTGGTTTTGGGTTCGCAAATTGACGAATCCGGCAAAAAATCTTATGCCGTTGCCTCCGAATCTGTTGCCTTCAATGCGCTTGCCTATGATTTGGAACGCGATATCCATCCGGGCGAAGCCGTATTTATTGGTTTTGACGGCACGATTATTTCCCGTCAATGCAGCGATAAAGCCAAATTAAGCCCTTGTCTTTTCGAATATGTTTATTTTGCCCGCCCGGATTCCGTCATCGATGGCGTTTCCGTTTATCAGTCCCGTATGGATATGGGCGTATCTTTGGCAGAAAAAATCAAACGCGAGCTGCCGGTCGACGATATCGATGTTGTTATGCCTATTCCCGATACCAGTCGGCCCAGCGCGATGGAGCTTGCCGTCCATCTCGAAAAACCTTACCGCGAAGGTCTGATTAAAAACCGCTACATCGGCCGCACCTTTATTATGCCCGGCCAAGCAACACGCAAAAAATCAGTACGCCAAAAACTTAGTCCGATGGAAACCGAGTTTAACGGCAAGAGCGTTTTATTGGTGGATGATTCCATCGTACGCGGTACAACCAGCCGTGAAATCGTCGAAATGGTACGCGCGGCAGGCGCACGCAAAGTTTACATTGCTTCTGCTGCTCCCGAAGTGCGCTATCCGAATGTGTACGGCATCGATATGCCGACCCGTGAAGAACTGATTGCAAACGGTCGCAGCGCAGCAGAAATCGCAGCCGAAATTGGCGCGGACGGTATCGTCTTCCAAAACTTAGAAGACTTGGAAGCAGTAGTCAAAGCACTCAATCCGAAAATCGAATCCTTTGATTCTTCATGCTTCAACGGTGTTTATCAAACCGGCGATATCGACGAAGCATACCTAAACCGCCTCTCCGCCGAAAAATCAGGTTGCGGCGGCTTAAAAGTACATCCAAGCAAAATGGAACACAGCATCAGTATCAGCGATAGCGATGATGAAGAATAAAGTAAATTGACTTACAATAAAGGCCGTCTGAAAATTAACGTTCAGACGGCCTTTAATTATGTTTTAAACACATCATGAGTACCGAAACCAAAAATTACATCACGCCTACCGGCTGGCAGGCATTGAAAGACGAACTTTATCATCTGGTCAACAAAGAACGCCCGGAAATCGTCCAAATCGTTAACTGGGCGGCAAGCAATGGCGACCGTAGCGAAAACGGCGACTATCTTTACGGCAAACGCCGCATGCGCGAAATTGACCGCCGTATCCGCTTCCTAACCAAACGCTTGGAAGCTGCCGTCGTCGTCGATCCAGAAGCGCGCGAAGCCACGGACCAGATTTTCTTCGGTGCAACCGTTGGCTTACTGCGCGGAGACGGTCGGGAACAAACCGTCAAAATCGTCGGCGTAGATGAAATCGATACCGCTAAAAACAAAATCTCATGGATTTCCCCTTTGGCACGCAGCTTGATTAAAGCGCGCGAAGGCGACGAAGTTGTCTTGGATACACCGGAAGGGCAGGAGGTTATAGAGATTTTGTCGGTGGAGTATATTAAGATTGAATGATTATGTATGAATAAAAGCTATTAAGGCCGTCTGAAAAAGAGACTTCAGACGGCCTTTTATATTGGATCTACACTTTTAAGATTTTCCGGCTTTATCCCCGATTTTGCTTTCTTTGCCTTGAATCAGGTTTTGAATATTGCTTTTATGGCGGTATAACACCAATGCGGCAATGAATACGGTTGCCCATGCCCAAGAGGCGTGTGGCATCATGAAGAAGGCGAAGATGGGGGCGCAGACGGTGGCAACCAGTGCGGCGAGGGAGGAAACTTTGAAACCGAACGCCATGACCAGCCAAATCAAGGCGCAGAGCAGGGCGGTTGCGGGGGAGAGGGCGAGCAAGACACCCAATGCGGTGGCTACGCCTTTGCCGCCTTTAAAATTGAAAAATATTGGCCACATATGGCCGACCAGTGCGGCGATGGCGACCAGGGCTATTGTTGCATCCGATAAATCTAAAGCATTTTGCAGACAGCGCGCCAAGATGACGGCAACCAAGCCTTTTACTGCATCGCCGAGCAGGGTCAGTGCGGCCGCTTTTTTCTTACCGCTGCGCAAGACGTTGGTGGCACCGGGATTACCGGAGCCGTAAGTGCGCGGATCGTCCATGCCGTAATATTTTGATACGATGACGGCAAAAGACAGGGAGCCGATAAGATAGGCGGCAATAATGGCGAGTACATTGAACATTTTGGGTGCTTTACTTAAAATGGGAATGGTTATTCTATCAAAAAAACGGACAGGCAAATGGATAAAATCTTTTTGTACGGCATGAAAGCCGATACTTTAATCGGCGTATATGATTGGGAACGCGAGCGTAAACAGACTTTGATTTTGGATTTGGAAATCAGTGTTCCCGAGCGTACGGGCATGAGCGACGATATCGGCGACACCATCCATTATGGCGACGTATGCGAAGTCGTACGCCGCAACCTTGCCGAACAGGATTTTTTACTGCTGGAAACGTTGGCGGAACATATCGCCCAATTGATTTTAAATGATTTTGGTGCGGCCAAAGTGCGCGTCCGTATTGTGAAACCGGGCATCTTGCCCGATGTGGCGCAGGTTGGTATTGAAATTGAACGCGCTCGGGAATAGGGCTTATCTATGCCGTCTGAAAAAGGATTTCAGACGGCCTTTAATATCTAATAATTTGGAAATGAGGTAAAAAAATGGATTTGAAAGAAACTAAATTAAGCAGCGAGCCAATCTACGAAGGTTCTTTTGTTACCATCAGCCGCGATCGGGTGCGCCTGCCCAACGGCAATGAAAGCCAACGGGTTGTGATCCGCCATCCGGGTGCTGCGTGTGTGTTGGCGGAAACGGAAGACGGCAAAGTTGTTTTGGTTCGCCAATGGCGTTATGCCGCCGATCAGGTGACGTTGGAATTGCCGGCGGGTAAATTGGATATTGCAGGCGAAGATCCTGCCGAATGCGCTTTGCGTGAGTTGGCGGAAGAAACGCCATACGTTGCAGACAGTGTTAAATTGTTGTACAGCTTTTACACGGCAGTCGGTTTTTGTGATGAGAAAATGTATCTCTACCAAGCGCAAGGCGTGCGTTTGGGCAGTGAGTTGAGTAATGATGAGGATGAAATTACTGAAACCGTCTTGATGAGCAAGGAAGAGGTGCGCGCTGCATTGGCAAACGATGAAATCAAAGATGGTAAGACTTTGATTGGTTTGCAGTATTGGTTGACTCAGAATTGATATGTTAAGAGACAAACAAGGCCGTCTGAAAAAGCTTTCAGACGGCCTTGTTTTATTTTGTAGCCGGATTTTAACCTAATAAGGCTGGTGCAAACCGTGTGATCGTGTCGCGTAAAACGATGAGTTTGCCGTGGAAGAAATGGGACGAACCGGCAATGGTCACAACCGGCAGGCCTTGGGGTTCTGCCCATGTCAGGGCTTTGTTGATTTCGACGACTTCGTCTTCCGCGCCATGAATCATCAATGTTTTGGCGACATCGGGAACGTCGGATGGTTCCGGGCGGTCTTTGTAGTGATGGACGGCTGCACCCATCAGCAACAGCAAATCAGGTGTGCGTTCTTGGGCGGCAAAGGTGGAAACGTAGCCGCCGAATGAGAAGCCGGCCAGGGCGAATTGCGGTGCGTCTGGATGTTGCGCGCGGGCGTAGTCGATAACGGCAATGCAGTCTTGCGTTTCGCCGCGGCCGTAGTCGTGTTCGCCTTCGCTATTGCCTACGCCGCGCAAATTAGGCAGGTAGCAATGGAAGCCGAGTTGCGATAAGGCTTTAGCGGCGGTTTGGATGACTTTGTTGGTGTTGGTGCCGCCTTGCAGGGGATTGGGGTGGTTGATGACGGCGACGCCGCAGGCGGATTCTTGTGTGCTTGGCAGGTAGATGGTTTCCAGCAAACCTGCCGGGCCGGGGATTTGAATGATGTCGGGTTTGAGCATGAGTGTGTCCTTGTTTGTTTTTTCAGACGGCCTGAAACGGTTTACAGATAAAAATTCTTGCCGTTGTTTTGATTGTTGGCTTTCAAATCAGCAAGCATCCGTTTGAAGTCCAAGCCGTATTTTTCGCTTAATTTTTCGGCGCGTTTTTTCAGGTTGTCGAGATTTTGTTCTTTGGGGCTGCTTTGGAACGCCATAACCGCTACGTTGCCGTGGCTCTCGGCCGGCAGCTCGAGTACGCGGCCGTCAAAGACGTTGAGCAGGCGTTCGACAAAACGTTGATAACGCTGGTCACCGCTCCACCAGTTGGTCACAAATACGCCGTCGGGGGAAAGGGCATTGCGGCAGTCTTGGAAGAAGGGTTCTTCCACTAAAGCATCGATAATCTGTTCGCCGTCAAAACCATCTACCAAAATTACATCGGTATTGTGGCGGAACACTTTAATATATTCCGCGCCATCTGCCTCTATAATTTCAAAATGTTCGCCTTCGTGCGGCAATTCAAACAGGCTGCGCGCCACGGCGATGACTTGCGGATTGATGTCAATGGCGGTTTGCTTGGTATCGGGCAGGTAGCTGTCTATCCAACGGGCAAACGAGCCGCCGCCCAAGCCGATTTGGGTGATGTGTTTGGGCGGGGTTTCTGCAAATAGCAGCCAACCCATCATGGCGCGGCTGTACGACAACACCAGCTCGGACGGATGATCGACATTCATGGAGCTTTGGATGGTGTCGCTGCCCAAGTGCAGGGAACGGATATTGCCTTCTTCGGAAATGCCGACTTCGGGCAGATGGGATTTGGCAGGGCGCAGGCGGCGGTAAGGATGGCGGGGCGGCATGGGCAAAAACGGAAAGATGTAGAAGGCGTTATTTTAACAGAAACCATGATGTTTTGCGCTGGAGCGGTTTTCAGACGGCCTTTGAGTATGTTGGATTGGAAGATAAGGCATGTATTTAATTTTCTTTAAAATCATTGGTTTTTATAATTTCGTGAGTAACTTTGTGTGAAAATGCTTGCCAAGATGGGAACTTATCGGCATAATGCCGACTTCCTTGCCGGTATAGCTCAGTTGGTAGAGCACCTGACTTGTAATCAGGGGGTCCCGAGTTCGACTCTTGGTGCCGGCACCAGTTAAAGACTGATGGTGCTGCAAGGCATTTCAGTAAGCCGGTATAGCTCAGTTGGTAGAGCACCTGACTTGTAATCAGGGGGTCCCGAGTTCGACTCTTGGTGCCGGCACCAATTAAAAGCCCGATTGTGAAAGCAGTCGGGCTTTTTGCTTATGCTTTGATATTTTAAAAGCAGACCTTATAATACCGCGTTTCCATTTATAACAAAGGGCTGCCCACCGGGCAGAACACACAACACCATGATTACCGTAAACACTTTGCAAAAAATGAAAGCAGAGGGCGAGAAAATCGCCATGCTGACCGCTTATGAATCCAGCTTTGCCGCGCTGATGGACAATGCCGGCGTAGATGTATTGCTGGTCGGCGATTCTTTGGGCATGGCGGTGCAAGGTCGTCAGTCCACTTTGCCGGTGAGCTTGCAGGATATGTGCTACCACACTGAATGCGTGGCTCGCGGCACTCAAAATGCCATGATTGTCAGCGATTTGCCGTTTGGCGCGTATCAGCAGAGCAAAGAGCAGGCATTTGCGGCGGCGGCCGAATTGATGGCGGCCGGCGCGCATATGGTCAAGCTCGAAGGCGGCGTCTGGATGGCGGAGACCACTGAATTTCTGCAAATGCGCGGCATTCCTGTTTGCGCACACATCGGCCTGACCCCGCAATCCGTGTTTGCATTCGGCGGCTATAAAGTTCAAGGTCGCGGCGACAAGGCGGAAGCGTTGCTCAACGACGCTAAAGCGCATGATGCGGCAGGTGCGGCAATCGTATTGATGGAATGTGTTCCTGCAGAGTTGGCGAAAAAAGTGACTGAGACCGTTTCTTGCCCGACCATCGGTATTGGTGCAGGCGTGGATTGCGACGGTCAGGTTTTGGTGATGCACGATATGCTCGGCATTTTCCCTGGTAAAACCGCCAAATTCGTGAAGAACTTTATGCAGGGCAAAGACAGCGTTCAAGCTGCGGTCAAAGCCTATGTAGACGAAGTCAAAGCAAAAACGTTCCCTTCTGTCGAACATACGTTTGCCGGATAAAATAAACTCCAGGCCGTCTGAAACTTATTTCAGACGGCCTTTTTAATGAATAAAAGCGTATAATCGGCGCGTGATTTCCGTTGATGAAACGGCGGAAAAGATAAAGGATTTTTCAAACCATGCAAATCATTCATACGATTAAAGAATTGCGCGAGTGGCGCAAAACTGCCGGAAAAGTGGCATTTGTGCCGACCATGGGCAATCTGCACGAAGGCCATCTTGCGCTGGTGCGCGAAGCGAAAAAACGTGCCGATAACGTTGTAGTCAGTATTTTTGTCAACCGCCTGCAATTCGGACAAGGCGAAGATTTCGACAAATATCCGCGCACTTTGCAGCAAGATGCCGACAAATTGGCAGGCGAGGGTGTTGCTGTCGTGTTTGCGCCTGATGAAAAAGAGCTGTATCCGAATGTAGAACAGCGTTTCAATGTCGAGCCTCCGCACCTGCAAAACGAATTGTGCGGCAAATTCCGCCCGGGCCATTTCCGCGGCGTTGCGACCGTTGTGACCAAGTTGTTCAACATCGTTCAACCCGATACCGCCTGTTTCGGCAAAAAAGACTATCAGCAGCTGGCGATTATCAAAGGCTTTGTCGAAGACTTAAATTTCAATATCGAAATTGTCCCGGTCGATACCGGCCGCGCTTCAGACGGCCTGGCACTTTCCAGCCGCAACCAATATTTGAGCGAAGCAGAGCGCGCAGAAGCGCCACGCCTCTATCAAGAGTTGCAAAACATTGCCGCCGCCTTGAAAAACGGCAATCTGGATTACGCCCAGCTTGAGGCTGAATGTATCCGCCGTTTGAGCGATGCCGGCTGGGTGGTTGATTACGTTGAAATCCGCCATGCACACAGCTTGGCAGTGGCGCATGTCGGCGATAAAGAATTGGTGGTGCTTGCCGCCGCCCGTTTGGGTACCACGCGCCTGATTGATAATTTGGAAGTGGCTTTGGCTTAAAACCAAGCTGCTGTTAAAGGCCGTCTGAAACCTGTTTTTCAGACGGCCTGTTTCAAAGGGGTTAAATCATGAAACAAAAAGCTTTAATCTTGCTCCTTCTACTGGCTGGGGCCGCTCATGCCAATGACAGCATGGGTACGGTCAGCACAAGCGGCATCAAATATCTGAAAAATCCGCATATCGATATGCAGAGCGAAGATTTGCACATCAGCGAAAAGCAAATCCGCGTACATTACAAGTTTAAAAATACTACAGCGCAAGACATTACCGAAACCGTCCTTTTCCCTTTGCCGATTGTTCCTGCTGTCACCGATTCCGACTTTGCCGACACCAAAGGCTTGGTTGACAGCTTCCGAATTTACGCCGACGGCAAACCTGTCCGCCCGCAAACCCACGTCCGTGCCTATTTTGAATGGAGTAACGGCTCGCTAGTGGACGTGACCGCCGATTTGAAAAAATGCGGTTTGAGCGATCAGGAGTTGATGCACCCGTGGACACAAAACAAAGATGCCGAAAAGCTTAATAAGAAAATTCGTACTTGCAGCTCGCCTAAAATCAAATCCTTGCTTCCAGCCAGCGAATCAAACATAGTGGGCTGGACGTCTTGGTCGTCGCAGATTATTTACAGCTGGAAGCAAACCTTTAAAGCCAATGCTGTAACCGAAATCAAACACCAATACACCCCGTTGGTTGGCGGCAGCTTCCTGCCTTCGCTCAAAGCCAAAGACAGCAAAGCATTCATAGATGAGTACTGTATGGATGAAAATTTCCTTAAAAACTTTAAGACTGTGGAAGAAGGTTCAAAGCTTTATCACTATTTGGGCTATGTCCTGACCACGGGTGCCAATTGGGCAAAACCCATCGGTAAATTCAAACTGACCATAGACCGCGAGCCCAATACCGTAATTTCACTCTGCTGGGACAAATCCTTGCGCAAAGTAGGGCCGAACCGCTTCCAAGCAGTCAAAGAAAATTTCCTGCCGAAGAAAGACTTAGACATTATTTTCGTGTATAACTAATCTTATTTGGCATACATAAAAGGCCGTCTGAAACCTTATTTTAGGTTTTCAGACGGCCTTTTGTTACAATAACGCTTTTGCGTTTCTAAGGTTTTTCCATGTCCAAACCCACCGTTTCCCCGATGATGCAGCAGTATCTCGCCATCAAATCGCAACACGCCGACAAGCTGGTGTTTTACCGTATGGGCGACTTCTACGAGTTGTTTTTGGATGATGCGGTGGAAGCGGCGAAGCTGCTGGACATCACCCTGACCACGCGTGGGCAGATGGACGGCGTGCCGATTAAGATGGCGGGCGTGCCGTTTCACGCGGCGGAGCAGTATTTGGCGCGGCTGGTGAAGATGGGCAAAAGCGTGGCGGTGTGCGAGCAGGTGGGCGAAGTCGGCGCAAGTAAAGGACCGGTGGAGCGCAAAGTCGTGCGCATCGTAACGCCCGGCACGCTGACCGACGCGGCGTTTTTGGAAGACAAGGAAACCAACCGCATTGTGGCGGTGAACGCAGACAAGAAAAACGTTGCCATCGCATGGGCATCTTTGCAAAGCGGCGAATTCAAAGCCAAGCTGACGACGGCGGACAAACTTGCTGACGAGTTGGCGCGTTTGCAGGCGGCGGAAATCCTGTTGCCCGAAGGCAAAAGCCTGCCTAATGGGTTTCAGACGACCTCCGCCAACATCACGCGCCTGAACTCATGGCAGTTTGCCGCCGACGCGGGCGCGAAGTTGTTGACCGAATACTTCGGCTGCCAAGACCTGCACGGTTTCGGTTTGGACGGCAAGGAACACGAAGCCGCCGTCGGTGCGGCGGGCGCGCTGTTGAACTACATCCGCCTGACGCAAAACCTGATGCCGCAACACCTCGACGGCATTTCACTCGAAACCGACAGCCAATATATCGGCATGGACGCCGCCACGCGCCGCAATCTTGAAATCACGCAAACCCTCTCCGGTAAAAAATCGCCGACCCTGTTTTCCATACTCGACGGCTGCGCCACCCACATGGGCAGCCGCCTCTTGGCACTTTGGCTGCACCACCCCTTACGCAGCCGCGCCCATATCCGCGCCCGCCAAGAAGCCGTTGCCGCGCTGGGTTCGCAATACGAAACCCTGCAAGGCCGTCTGAAAAACATCGCAGACATCGAACGCATCGCCGCCCGCATCGCCGTCGGCAACGCTCGCCCGCGCGACCTCGCTGCTCTGCGAGACAGCCTGTTTGCCTTGTCCGAAATCGAATTGTCCGCCGAGGGCAGCAGCCTTTTGGAAACCCTCAAAGCCGTTTTCCCCGAAACCCTGCCCGTCGCCGAAACCCTCAAAGCCGCCGTGATGCCCGAACCTGCCGTCTGGCTTAAAGACGGCGGCGTCATCAACCAAGGATATTGCGCAGAACTCGATGAGTTGCGCCACATCCAAAACCACGGCGACGAATTTCTGCTCGACCTCGAAGCGCGCGAACGCGAACGCACCGGCCTTTCCACCCTCAAAGTAGAGTTTAACCGCGTTCACGGTTTCTACATCGAGCTATCCAAAGTCCAAGCCGAACAAGCCCCCGCCGACTACCAACGCCGCCAGACCCTGAAAAACGCCGAACGCTTCATCACCCCTGAACTCAAAACCTTCGAAGACAAAGTCCTGACCGCGCAAGAGCAGGCATTGGCACTGGAAAAACGCCTGTTTGAAGCCCTGCTGAAAGAAGTTCAGACGGCCTTGCCGCAGCTTCAAAAAGCAGCCAAAGCCGCAGCAGCCCTCGACGTACTTTCTACGTTTGCCGCCATTGCGGCAGAACGCGGTTTCGTTTGCCCCAAGTTCGCCGACTATCCGGTCATCCATATCGAAAACGGCCGCCATCCCGTCGTCGAGCAACAAGTGCGCCACTTTACCGCCAACCACACCCGTCTCGACCACAAACACCGCCTCATGCTCCTGACCGGCCCCAATATGGGTGGTAAATCCACCTACATGCGCCAAGTCGCCCACATCGTCCTCATGGCGCACACCGGCAGCTTCGTGCCTGCCGATGCCGCCCAAATCGGCCCCATCGACCAAATATTTACCCGCATCGGCGCATCGGACGACTTAGCTTCCAACCGCTCCACCTTCATGGTCGAAATGAGCGAAACTGCCTACATCCTCCACCACGCCACCGAGCAATCCCTCGTCCTTATGGACGAAGTCGGACGCGGCACTTCGACTTTTGACGGCCTCGCCCTTGCGCAAGCCATTGCCGAACATTTGCTGCAAAAAAACAAATCCTTCAGCCTCTTCGCCACCCACTATTTCGAGTTGACCAAACTGCCCGAAGCCCATGCTACGGCAGTTAATATGCACCTCTCCGCGCTTGAGCAAGGACAAGACATCGTCTTCCTCCACCACATCGAGTCCGGCCCCGCCAGCAAAAGCTACGGTATCGCCGTTGCCAAACTCGCCGGCCTGCCCAACCGTGCTTTGAAAGCGGCTCAAAAGCATTTAAACGATTTGGAAAACCAAGCCGCCGCCAACCGTCCGCAGTTGGATATTTTCAGCGCCATGCCGTCTGAAAATAAGGAAGATGAGGTAGGGAAAGAACAAGAAGTTGAGCCTGTCGATAATTTGCAGAACAATGAATTGGCTGAAGCGTTGGCGCAAATTCAGCCCGACAACCTTACGCCGCGCGAAGCCTTGGATGCCTTGTATCGCTTGAAAGATATGTGCAATAAGGCGTCGTAAATAACTCAAAGGCCATCTGAAATAGGGGAACATATTGATGAGTTTTACTGACATTACCGTGGTTGGTATTACCGGTGCAGATTCTTATACCGAGGGCACGATGTATGCCATTGTCCGTAGCTGTGCCGAATTGCCCGGCAGCCGTGGATTGCTGATCAGCCCGAGCTGTCCGCAAGGTTTGCCGGAGAATATCCGACATCAGCCTTGCCGGAAATTTGGTTATCTGGAATACAATCTGTTTGTTTTGTACCAACTGATGTATTACATCGAAACCGATTATTGTTTGATTGTTCAAAATGACGGCTGGGTGTTGAACGGTCAAAACTGGCAGGATGCCTATCGGGAATATGACTACATCGGCGCACCTTTGCCGATTTTGTTGGAAACCGAAGCCGACGGGCAGTTTTTCCTGAAGGGGACCGACCAATATTTGGCCAAACAGCATCTGATTCAGACTTCCCCGAATTTGGACGAGCCGCAGAACGGCGGTTTCAGCCTGCGCAGCAAGCGGCTTTTAACCATGCCTCGGCAACTGGGTTTAAATGTAGAAATCCGGCCGCCTTTGCCGCCGAAAGACGGAAAAATTGCCGGTATGGAATGGCTGGTGCGGCTGCACCACGAGGATATGTTTTTGACGGCGCAACACCGTTATACATTGCAGGACTTGGGTCTGAAATTCGCGCCTCCGAATATTGCGACGCAATTTTCTTCAGAAGTACCGTTTATCAATCGAATGAGGAATGTCCCTTTAGAAAACGTCTTTGGGGCGCACTGGATGGGCAGTGTGGTCTTGACCGGCTGCAACCGTGTCCGGTTTGCCCAATTAAATGGTGATGAGTTGGAAACATTATCCCGTTTTTTTAGAAATTTGGGTTATGAATTAGAATAAATAAAGGCCGTCTGAAAGTTCAGACGGCCTTTTTTAATGGCTGTTAATGATGATGGTGGGCATGGCGTGCGGCCGCGCGTTTGGTACCGACAGGCACAATCAGCGTCGCGTAAGTATTGTCTTTCTGACATACGCTTTTATCGCTGTAATCGGTCTCGTTCACCACTTTGATTTTCCACAAACCATCAATCAGCGTAATCACATTGACCACGCCGTTTTTATCGGTTTTGCCGGAGAAGCCTTGAGGCTCGCGGTGGTCATGGGTTGATTCCAAGTCCATTTCGGCCAAAGTGTCCGAGCTGGCGGTAACGGTGGCTTTAACCAAAGGCTCGCCTTTGTACAGGACTTTGACCGGCAAAATACCGCCGGCTTTGACTGCGTTCGGATTTTTCAGCGGAACCAGTTCCAGCTCTTGGCCGATAGGGCGGGTCAATACCGCTTCATCGACTGCGCCGTTGCCCACTTGGACGAAACTCTTGCCGAACATTTGCGATTGTTCGCAATAGGTGGCACCGGCCAGCTGTTTCAAGGTTTGCTGTTTCCAGCCGTCTTGGTTTTTCGACCAGAAAGTCGGTTGGTAGGTCGCGCTGACCCAGTAGGAGCCTGCGGGCAGGGCGGCTTTGGAAACGTATTGATAGTTTTCGCCCTTATTCACCAAATCAACGGTTTTCTTTGAGCTGTCGGTCAATTGCAGCGGTTTGAAAATATGCACGCGGTCGTCGGCGATTTTTTCGACATTGGGGAAGTCGTGGCTGTAACCCAAATCCGCATGCAGGATTTTGCCGGCAGGCTGATCTGCCGGAGCGGCCACCCAAACATCGTGCGCCTGCGCCGCTGCGCCCAATCCCAGCAATCCTAAAAGCATCCACTGTTTCATCGTTTCTACACTCCATCTTTCTATTATTGAACAAAACGCCTAATGATTCGGCGAATACGAACGGTACTCTTTTTTATTAACTTTGTAAATAATATGGTTTAGATTTTATAGTTATAAATAATTATTTTTTGATTTCAGACGGCCTCGGTTTATATAACCAAAACTGATAAACCCAAAAGCAAACATTATTTCCCGTTTGCCTCCGATACCGATAAAGTATCGCCATACTTTTAATAGGAGCCGATCATGAATATCCGTACCCTTTCTTTTGCCGCATTGACCGCCGCGCTGGCGTTGAGTGCCTGCTCTCCCAAAAACGAACAATCTGCCGACAATGCCGCTTCCGCAGGCAAGGGCGGTAATGTGAAGCTGTTGAACGTCTCTTATGATGTCGCACGAGATTTTTATAAAGAATACAATCCTTTGTTTGTCAAAGAATATGCTGCGAAAAACGGCGGCGCAACGGTTGAAATCCAACAGTCGCACGGCGGCTCCAGCAAGCAGGCTTTGGCCGTGGCCAACGGTTTGGCCGCCGATGTGGTGACCATGAACCAGACTTCCGATATTGAGCTTTTGGTGAAAAAAGGCCTGATTAAAGACGATTGGAACACACGCCTGCCGGATAATGCCGTGCCTTATACCAGCAACGTCGTTTTCTTGGTGCGCAAAGGCAATCCGAAACACATTCAGGACTGGGGCGATTTGGCCAAAGACGGCGTGCAAATCGTTTTGGCCAACCCGAAAACCACAGGCAACGGCCGCTACGCCTTTTTGGGCGCGTACGGCTACGGCTTGAAAGTCAACAACGGTGATGAAGGCAAAACCCAAGATTTTGTGGCCGCATTGCTGAAAAACACGCCTGTGTTTGAAAACGGCGGCCGCGCGGCAACGACGACATTCAGCCAACGCAATATCGGCGATGTATTGGTTACCTTTGAAAACGAGGCCAACTACGTCAGTAAAAAACTGACCCAAGACCAATTTGAAATCGTCTATCCGAGCTACACCATTATTTCGGAAGCACCGGTTGCCGTTGTGGACAGCGTGGTCGATAAAAAAGGCACGCGCACCGCTGCTGAAGCTTACTTGAAAAACCTCTGGAGCGAACCGGCTCAAGAATTGGCCGCCAATCTTTATCTGCGTCCGCGCAATGCCGAAGTGTTGGCCAAACACAAAGCCGATTTCCCCGATATTGAAACCTTTAATCCGAATGAGAAGTTCGGCGCTTGGTCGGACATCATGAAAAAATTCTTTGCCGACGGCGGATTGTTTGATCAGCTTTCCGGTAAAAAATAAGGTTTGAACATAGAGGCCGTCTGAAATTTCAGACGGCCTTTTGTTACAATAAGCCTTTTCCTTATCTACCTTTTTCCATGTCCCAACGCAAAATTATCCATATCGATATGGACGCATTCTACGCTTCGGTAGAACTGCGCGAGCAGCCGCACTTGAAAGGGCTGCCCGTCGTTGTGGCATGGGACGGTGCGCGCTCGGTCATTTGTGCCGCGTCTTATGAAGCGCGCAAATTTGGTTTGCACTCGGCCATGTCGGTGGCGACGGCGAAAAGGCTGTGTCCGCAGGCGGTGTTTGTACCGCCGCATTTCGATTTGTACCGCCAAGTGTCGGCGCAGATTCATGCCGTGTTTCGGCGTTATACCGATTTGATCGAGCCTTTGTCTTTGGACGAAGCCTATTTGGATGTTACCCGAAATTTTAAAAATATCCCGTACGCCAGCGAGGTGGCCAAACGCATTCGCGCCGAAATTTTTGAAGAAACCGGTTTGACGGCCTCCGCAGGCATCGCGCCCAATAAGTTTTTGGCAAAAATCGCTTCAGATTGGCGCAAGCCAAACGGGCAGTTTGTGCTGCCGCCGCAAAAAATCATGGCGTTTTTGGAGACCTTGTCGTTGGGTAAGATTCCCGGTGTCGGCAAAGTCACGCTGAAAAAGATGAATGCCCTCGGTATGCAGACCGCCGGAGATTTACGCCGTTTTGAGCGCGGCGAACTTTTAAACCATTTCGGCCGTTACGGCTACCGCCTTTACGATTTGGCACGCGGTATCGACGAGCGGCCGGTCAAAGCCGAACGCGAACGCCTGCAAATCTCAACCGAAATCACTCTGCCCGAAGATTTGTCTTTGGCGCAGGCTTCAAACCATTTGCCGCACCTTGCCGAAGACCTCTGGCGGCAGATTGAGCGCAAAAATGTCGAAGCCAAAGGCGTTACCCTCAAACTCAAAACCCACGATTTCCGCATTATCACGCGTTCGCTGACGTATTCTTCCGTCCTTCCCGACAGCGCCTCGCTGCTTCAGGCGGCGCATACTTTGTTGCAACGCATACCGCCGCAACGCGAAGACGCCTTCCGCCTGATCGGTATCGGTGTGAGTCATTTACTGCCGAAAAACCAGCAGCAGACGCTTTGGTTATAAAGAAATAGAAAAGCATTCTTTCCTTTTGAAGATAGGGCGCAGGACAATATTGTTCCATAACCATATCGGCAGCCGTTTAAACAGGCCGTCTGAAAATTATTAGGAACAACCAGCCATGTCTTTATTCCGTCCTCAATTCTGGAAAATCCCCGAAATCAGCGATGCCGAATGCCGCCGCCTGCCTGAATTGGCGGCCGCTTTGGAGCGCCGTTTGCAAGACATTGCCGCACGCTATCCGCAAGCCGTGTTCGCATCCAGCCTTGCGGTTGAAGATATGGTCATTACCGATGCCGTGTGCCGTCTGAAACTGCCCATCCGCATCATTACGCTCAATACGGGCAAACTCAATCCCGAAACCGCCGCGCTGATTGCTGAAACCAATGCGCGTTATCAAACCGAATTGGAAGTGTTTTATCCCAACCGGCAAACTGCCGATGAATTTGAAGCGGAATTCGGCACGACCGCCATGTACGACAGCGTCGAGTTGCGCCGCCGTTGCTGCCATATCCGCAAAATCGAACCGCTCAACCGCGCTTTGCACAACGCCCCCGCATGGCTGACCGGACAACGCCGCAGCCAGTCCGAAACGCGCAGCGAATTGAATTTTGAAGAGCAGGATACAGGCCGCAACATCGCCAAATTCAATCCTATTTTCGATTGGGAAGAGCAGGACGTTTGGGCATATGCGCACGAGCACCAAGTTCCGCTCAATGCGCTGTATCATCAAGGCTATCCCAGCATCGGGTGCGAACCCTGCACGCGTCCGGTCAAGCTGGGCGAAAATATCCGCGCCGGACGATGGTGGTGGGAAAGCAAAGACAGTAAGGAATGCGGTTTGCACAAATAATCAAAGGCCGTCTGAAAACGTTTCAGACGGCCTTTTTGACGACTTAACAAGCTGATTTATCAAGCATTTGTTTTTCGCTCGACAAAAGTGGAAAGCAGGGCGGTATCGATGTCCCATTTCCAGATGCCTCGATCCGAGCCGTCCATGCCGCGCAGGAAGAGGTAGCGGATGGCGATTTTGGGCAAGGGTTTGCCGCGCAGGGCATAGTAGCGCGCGATGGCAACGGCGTAGATCAGGGCTTGCAGGTAGTAGTGATGATGCGCCACGGCTTCGTTCATCGCCTGTTGCGTGTAGGCGCTTGCATCGTTGCCTAAATGGTTGGATTTGTAGTCGATTAAAACGACATGGCCGTCTGAATCTTGGCAAACCATATCGATAAAGCCGTTCAAATAGCCTTGTAAATCATGGAAATCAAGCAGTTGCGCGGCTTGGACGCATTCGGGCGGCAGGTTTGCTTCGCTTGAGGCAAACCAACGGCGTAAGTCGTCCAGTTTGAAATCGTCCATGTACAGGGTGAACCCCATTTCGGGCAGGCGTCGGGTCGGCGGAATCTGCGACAGGCTCTCGTTGATTAAAGGCGTCAGGCGGCAGATGTCGAGCATGGCGCTTACCGTTGGCAGCCATTTGTCTTCAAAGCTGTGGCGTTGCAACACTTCGGCAATCATTTCGGATTGGCTCTCGGCAGAGGCGGCAAAGTCGAGTTTTTCCAGCATTTCATGCAAACATACGCCGGCATTGGTGCCGCGGGGGAAATGATGGATATCGAGGCCGTCTGAAAGCGGGGATGGCAGGTTTTCAGACGGCATGGCACGGTCTGCGCTTTCTGCCGGGTCGATGGCAGGTTGCAAAGGCTCGTGTTGTTCGTCGCTTGACTTGGTGTGCCGGCTCAAACCGGTAAAGCTGGTGTGGCGGATAAAGTCAAAACTGCGGTGTTTAATGCTCTGTGCGCTCAAGGCTTGGTCTTGCTGGCGGCTGTATTGATAGACGGTTTCCGGCGGGGCTTCTTCCGTGAAGGTGAATTCCGTATTTTCGGGCGCGTTTGTGATGAAACGTTGCCAGTTGGTTTTGAGCATTTCTACAACATCTGTCGCGCTTTGATAGCTTTGGCTGACGCTTTCGCGGCCGGCCTCTGGCAAACCTTCAAGCAGATAGGCAAAAGGATTGTTCGGCGTACAGTTTTTGTTGGCGGCGGCGTAGATGTTGAGCTGTTCTTCGGCGCGGGTAAGGGCGACATAGAGCAGGCGTAAATCTTCCGCCGTCTTTTCGTCGGCCAGATGGCTTAGTTCCGCTTCCGAGGTTTGCGATTTCGCCAGCAGCTCGGTTTCGTGGTTGTCAGTATGCAGGATTTTCCAGTTTTCTTTGGAATTGTCTTTGGTATCCCATGCGAAGGGGCAGTAAACCAAAGGATATTGCAAACCTTTCGACGCGTGCATGGTAACGATTTTGACCAATTTTTCGTCGCTTTCAAGACGGATGGTTTGCGCGTCTGACGGGAAATGGCCGCTGCGCGCACGGCTGATTTGTTCGTTTAACCATTTATGCAGGGCGGCGGGGTTTCGGCTTTGGCTGTCTTCTTCGGCCAAAAGCTCCAGAATTTGGTAGTAATTGGTCAGACTGCGTTCGTTGCCGCCTTTAAGCAGGCGTGTTTCGATGTCATGTCGGGCGGCAAACTGCTGCACGGCGGCAAAAATGCCGCCTTTCCGCCATTTTTCCAAGGCTTCGGCCGACGACTCCAGCCATTTGAGCAGCTGGTGTTCGTTGTGGTTGAGTTCGTAAATCTCTTTGGCGGTATAGCCGAACAAAACGCCGGTCAAGACAAAGCGCAGCCAGTCGGTTTGCCTTGGGTTGAGCCAAAAGCCGATCAACGCGGACAGCGAGTCGGCCTCGGCGGAATCGAAAACGGACTGGCGCGACAGCAACACGCTTTGGATACGGCGCTGTTTCAGTTTTCCGGCAATCATTGCCGCTTCGTTGTTGGTGCGCACCAAAACGGCAATATCGCCGGATTCCAGCGCGCGGCCTTTGAAATTCAGACGACCTTCGGCTGCTTCATTGAGTGCAAAGGCAATTTCATCGGCGCAATATTCGGCGGCACGGCCGCGCAAAATATCTTTACCAGTTTGGTCGTCCGTATTGAGCCAGCGCACTTGGATGGCAGGGCGGTGTGGCGACAGCCGGCTTTCGGCGCGGCTGGCGGAGACATCGCTGTAATCGATGTTTTCCAAGACGAAGGGGTGTTTTTTTTGTTTGAACAAGGCGCTGATGCCGTTAATCAGCTTGGCATGACTGCGGTAGTTGACGGCAAGGGTGTAATGCCTGTCCGCATCTTGCGCGGCTTGCAGATAGGCGTAAATGTCCGCACCACGAAAGCTGTAAATTGCCTGTTTGGGGTCGCCAACGAGAAACAGCGGGCAGCCTTGTTCGATAAAAATTTGGCGGAAAATTTCGTATTGCAGCGGGTCGGTATCTTGGAATTCGTCAATCAGCGCGATTTCCCAGTTTGCCGCCGCCGCTTTTGCCAACGTATTGCCGTGTTCATGGGTGGTCAATGCCTGATGGACATCCAGCAGCAAATCGTCAAACACGCGCTCGCGGCGTGATTTTTTTTGTTCGGCGATGGATTGGTTGATGTAGGAAAGGAGATCAAGTTGCAGGCAGATGAAGGCCGCTTCTTCCGAGTTTTCCATTGCCTGCAAATCACGACCGAGATTGGCCAAGGCTTGCAGCTGAATAATTTCCGGTGCATCGGCATCGGCTTTATATTCTTTATTTAGTTTGCTGTTGAGTGTATCGACACTGAAATGGCTTAATTTTTTTAGCGTTTCTTTGCTCAGGCGGGGCAGACGGTTGGATTCGGCGTTTGTTTTTAAATCGGTAAAAACATTTTCAAAGGTATTTTTTCTGTAGATACTGCCATTAAGTTTGGGAAAGATTGTCCAAAACGCTGTTTCCAAGTCTTCCAGTTGGCCGCAAACTTTTTGCCATGTTTCTTGAAGGTTGGCTTGGGTTTCTTTCAAATCGCCTTCAGGCCGTCTGAATTTCAGATAGGGGCGGCCGGTATAGCTTTTGATTTCGGCAAGCATTTCTTCAGGCGTGCATTTTCGGTCAAAAACCAATTGTGCCAATGTGGCATCGGTTGCCACTTTCTGCCGCCAAAAGTCCTGCGCTGGAATCAGCAGCCTCTCGCGCGAGTCATCCGACAGCTTGACATCCAAAGGCGCGCCGCACAAAAACGCATAATCGCGCAAGACGCGCTGACAGAAGCCGTGGATGGTGTAAATCGATGCGTTGTCAAACTGGCCCAGCGCGGCTTTGAGGCGGAGAATCAGGCGATGGCAGCTTTCCTGTCCGTCTTTCTCGCCTAAAGCCAAAGGAATCAATCGATTGAGAAAGTCATCGGGAGATTTTTTTTCTTTTTCGTAATATTTGTTCAGGCCGTCTGAAATATGTTCCGGCTTGCCGCCCAAAGTTTGGATTTCGTTTAAAACCTGCAACACTTCGTCCAAACGCGCACGCAAACGGGTTTTCAGTTCTGCCGTCGCCGCTTTGGTAAAGGTAACGACCAGAATTTTCTCGATGTCTTTTTTTTCTAAAACAATCAGTCGGGTAAAGAGCGCGGCAATGCCGTAGGTTTTACCCGTACCGGCAGAAGCTTCGATAAGGTTGGTGCCGTCGATGGAAAGTGTAAGCGCGTCAAAAGGAAGGGCGGAAGACATGGTTGGAACGGAATAATATTAGCGAGGCATTATCATAACAGAGATAGTGTGTTGTTTTGCATTGATGATAAAAATGCCGTCTGAAAACATTCTGTTTTCAGACGGCATGTCTTAATGGCTATTAAATGACTTCAATAGTGCATCTTAGTAGCGCAAACGGCGTTTGGCATAGCTTGGTTGGCGAGAACGGTAGGTATAACGGTTCGCCGCAGGAGCTTTACTGTCGTCATAATAGTACGCAACATTATTACCGTTGATGGTCGTATTGTTGACGCTCAAACCGGTTGGAGAGCCGGTAGTAATAACAACATTGTCGCTTTGGATGGTGTTTGCCGTATTGGTTACGTTGGCTTCGTTTTTACCTTTGGCGTTGATGCCGCCGTTTGGTTTGCCTGAAGCGTAGCTGCCGTTGACATTGACGGTCAGATTTTTTTCGTTAACGCTGCTGATCGAGCCGGAAGTATTGACTTTGTTGCCTTCTACTTCAACGGAGTTGTTGGATACCAAGTTGGTACCGTGCAGGTTGACGTCGCCGTTGTTGGCATTGATTTTAATATCGTTGCCGGCCGCTACATTCGCGCCTGCAGCGGTAGAAGAAGCGTTATCGGTTTTGTTGACGCCGACAGAGCCGTTGACGTGAGGAACGGCCACACCGGTTTCAACATTGATTGTCGCACCAGCGCCGATACCGACATTAACGGCTGTACCTTGGTTGGAGGCAGTATTGGCTGACTCGGTGAAGGTTACGCCGTTGCCTGCGGTAATGTTGACGTTGTTGTTGGCGGTAATGTTGGATGCGATTTCAGCAGAGTCTTTGGTGTTGATGACAACATTGGTCGCATTCATATCGCCTTTGACGGCGGTAGATTCTTTTTTGTTTTCATCAGCGTAGTTGACGTTCAGGTTGGCATTCACATCAACGTTTGAACCGTCTTTGGTGTATGCGCCGACAGTCAAAGATGCGCCGCCTTGTTTGCTGCTGCTGTTGCTGGTGTTGTGAGCGGCAGTGTTGTGGTATGAACCTGCGTCAATGTTGATCGCACCGGTCGCATCGTATTTTGTACCTTCATCAGACACTTTGTCATTTGCCAAAACGATGGCATTGCCTGCGTTGATGGTGGTGACGGTTACAGTGGATTCATTGTGGGTCGAAGAGTTGCCTTGACCTTGCGCAGTGATTTCACCGCCGATGCCTTTGTTGGTGCTGATGCCGGCAGAAACGACCAAACCGCCGCCGTTTTGTTTCACATCGGATTTCGCGCCGCTGTGTGCCGCCGCATGAGTAACGTTTTTGGCAGACTCAATTACATTGCCGGTCGCATTAATCACGGTACCTTCTTGATTAATATTGCCGTTGGCAGTGATGGTGGTGTTGCCGCCGGTGTTGATGTTGGATACATGAGATGTGTCCGTTACGGTCGTTGCATCCGTTTTGGTGCTGGTAATGCCGACAGATACGCCGACGCCTGCGGCGTTATTTTTTCCGTATGCGGTGGCAGATACGCCCAAATCGGTTACGCGGCCGGATTCGGTTACTGTGCTGCTGCCTTTGGAGGCAACAACATTGACGTCATTGGCTGCGGAAATGTTGACGGATTCTTCGCCGTTGACTTGGCTGCCGCTAACGGTAACGTTTGAGTTGGAAGACAACTGGGTGTTTTTACCGGTTAGAATGCTGCCGCTCAGGCCGACAGAGTGGGTGTCGGTGTGGGTATCGGTGAATTTGATACCGGCTTTGGCAGTCACGCTGCCGTTTTCTTTATTGGTTTCAGTACCGGAGTAGCCTTTGATGGAATACTCGTTGACCTGTTTGTTTTCTACCGCTTTGGCAGCATCGATGGTCAAATCGCCTGCGGAAGCCAGTTGCAGTTTTTGTGCCGCAAACAATGCAGAGCCGATCACATTGATGTCTTTGTTGGAAACAACGGTCAGGTCGGCATTGGAAACCAGGGTAGAACCGGTTACTTTTTCAATGCTGCTGTTACTGCTGGTTTTAGAGGTCGTGATATTGAAAATCGTACCTTTACGCGCGCTTTGTGCAGAAGTGTCGGTGCTGGTGGCGTTTTTAATATCAACATTGCCTGCTTTGGAGCTGACGAATGTACCGGCTTGGCCTTCAACGGTACTGCCGTAAACGTTGACGCCGTTTTTTGCACCCAAGACTACGTTTGAGTTGGCAGTAATGCTGCTGCCGTGCAGGTTTTCGGTACGGTTGTTTTGAACTTGGCTTTCACCGCCGAACAGGCCGCCCCAGTATTTTTTCTGGTCGTCGAGGCTGCTGGTGTTGATGGTGGTTTGCGTACCCAAGTTGATGTTGTTGACATCGGTAACGACATTGCCGTTTGCCGCGATGCTTGCGCCGTAAGTGCTCAAATCGCCTTCGGAAATCAAACCGATATCACCGGCTGCGGAGATTTTGGTTTGATGGGCGGTAGAGTTTTTGGAAGATTTTGTAGCGATACCGGTTTTCAGGGCAGCAGTTTCATTTTTGAAGCTGACATAAGTCGAGCTGCTGTCGGTTTCGCTGTTGCTGCTCAATACGATGCCTTGTTGGGCGGCAATGCGTGCATCGGCAGTCGAGTTCAGTTTGGTTGCGTCCAATTGGACTTTGCCGGTGGTCGCAATATTGACAGAGCCGGCATTGATTTTGGTTTGATGCAGGCTTTCGTCAGTAGAGGAGCTCAGGTTGTTGTTGTACCAAAGGCCTTTGCTTTGAGTGTGGTCGGATTCTGTACGGTTGGTGGTTTTTACCGCGTTAGAATTGATGTTACCTGTGGCAGAGGCGGTCAGCGCGCCGGCATTGATGTTGGCCGCGCTTAAGTTGAGGCTGCCGCTGTTGTTCAGAGTCAATGACTCGGATGCATTAATATTGCTGGCGGTAAAGGTTTCCGTTTTGTTGCGGTCTGAACGGAAGTGCTGAACATTTTGCGCTTCTTTGCCGTTGGAAGATTTGTTGGCGGAATGGCTGGTAACCGTGCCTTTGATGTCGGTATCGCGGGCAAACAATTCCATTTGTGCGCCGGTCAGGTTGGCGGACTGGATGCTCAGGTTGCCTTTGCTGTCGATATTCAGGTAGCGGGTGCCGGTAATGGCTGCATTTTGAATGTTTTGTTTGGCGCGTTTGTCAGTCGCGTGGATGCGGATGGTACCGGCGCGCATACTGCCGAAGATATGGCCGTCAAGAACCGGCGCATTTGAGGCTGCGTCCAAGGCTTCGATTTGTGCGGTTTTGTAGTCGAAGTTGCTTTTGCCTGAAGAAACGTTGATGGCGTCGGCGGCATTGACGTTGGCTGATTTGCCGACCACAACTTGCGGCGCGAGCAGGTCAACTACGCGGTTACCGCTCAAATTGCCGTTTACTTGCAGCTGTTTGCCATTGTCGCTGATATGGAAAGATTTCAACGCGCCGTCTGAAACGGTTGGTGTACCGACAACCAAGGATGCGCGGTTGGCATTCAGGATGCTGCCGCCGTTGTGGGTAATGCCGTTAGGGTTTGCCAAAACATAGTCTGCGGCAATACCGAAGATCTCTTGTTGACCTAAAATCAGGGAAGGGTTTTTGCTGACTACTTCGTTCAAGATCACAGATGCGGCCTGACCTTGGAAGTTCTTGTTGGCAGACAGGTTTCCGGCCAGTTGGGATTTACCGGCAGACAGGGCGTTATTCAAAACGGCGCCGTGTTGGGAAACGTTGTACTTGTTGTATTGGTTGTGAGAAAGACCTTGGGCCGTCGGTGCGGCAATGTTGACGATGTCGACATTGTTCTGCTGCTGTACCGAAGTTTGGCCGATGGCTTCGATATTGGCGGCTACCGCTGCATTTCCCAGGAATGCAAAGCACACGGCGACAGTCACTTTGCCGGAAGCTGAGAGCTTAGGCTGATATAAAGTGTCGATTTTCATGGATTTTAATCCTTATTTATCGTGATGGAGATTGAATCAGAAATCCCATATTGTGTATGGGATTTCTGTTGAGAAAACTTTTGAATGTATTAACATTGGTATGGAAATTTTTACAATCATACCACCAGTATGACCTTGTGTGCACTATTTCAAATGCAAATAAAAGCCGCTCATCCTATTGATATTAATAGAAAATTAATAACGTTAAGACGAGCGGTTTATATATTGGATAAAAGGATATATATTTACATAATTTTAAAATGGAATGCGTAAAGAAACGGTTACATGATCCTGTTTTTCGCTGTTTGATTGGTTGGGCATGCGCGCAAAACCTTTGCCGTAGTCGGCAGAAAGCTGCCATTTGTCCGCCTTGCCCAAATTCAAACCTGCCACTAAGCTCATGGCGCGTTGCGAACCTTCGTGATGATTTTTGGCAACGCCGATGTCTGCACCCAGATAAGGTTCGATATAGATGCCGTGGGGCGTATTGCGGCGGAAATAAACGGTATTGCTCAACAGGACTGCGCTGTTTGCGCTCAAAGAAGTCGAACGGAAACCGCGTACATTTTGATAGCCGACGATGTCCATTTCTTTGGTGGCAAACAAATCATGAGGGCTATATTGGGCATCGATTTGGTGATGGTTGCGCACGATCCATTTACCCAATGGGCGGTTTTGAATCAAATTGCTTTGCAAGGATACAGAGGTATAGCGTTTGTCGAACGGCGTGTGTTCGGTATTTTTCGCAAACCCTTGTTCCACGCCGATATTGTTGAGCCAAATGCCGTTTGGCAGGATGGCCGTGTGCGACAGGCCGACTTGTGCCGAATAAATTTCCGGGCTTTGCAATTCCAGTTTGCTGTCGGCAAATTTTGCAGTCTGTTTCACATAATCGATGCCGGCATAGGCGGAGGCAATGTGTTTTTGACTGCGTGAGAATACCCGGTCTGCTTTGATTCCTGCCGCTTTGGATTGGGAGCGGTAAGCATAGCGCGTCACGCTGGGCGTTAGGATGCTTTGCGATTGCGACGCGGCGGCGTAAGTGCTGAATGTCCATGCGCCATAAGGAACTTGGTAGAACAGGCTGCCGCCGCGACTGTAATGGCTGTCGTGGTTGTTTAGAGTGGTGTAGCCGTTTAGATAAAGGGAGTCGCTCAATCCCAACGGGCTGCCGATATTCAGGCTGCCGCGCAGTGTCGTGGTATTGGGTTTGCTGCCTTTATTGTCGATGGTAATGCTGCCGCCCCAATGTTTTTCGGCATCGTTGTTGAGTTGGATGGAGGCGGTGCCGTCATCATGCGGATAAACATCGATGCTGACGTTGTTGCCGGCAACATGGTTTGCCTGTTCGATACCTTGGTCGAGGTATTGGATGTTCAGCGGTTTGCCTTGATGATTGGGGAAGAGGGTGTCGACGTTGACTGTACGGGAGCCGCCGGTAATCTCACGGATTTTGCCTTCGATGACGGCTAATTTCAAAACACGCGCGGGCGTGGTTTCAAATTTGATTTGCGTGTGCGGATAGCCTTGATCGATATACTCGGCAACGATGTCCCGGTTTAGTTGGTTGATGCTATTTTGATTGATGCATTTGGGGAGCTTGGCTTCAATCTTTTTGGAATCGATGAGCGTAATGCCGGAAAGTTCGATACCGGTGTAATCCAAGCATTCGGTATTATTTTCAGACGGCCCTTCTTGTGCAACCGCGTCGTTATCTTGTTTTTTCTGTAAATCCCATGCCGACTGCTCGCGTTTTTGGATTTCGACCGAATGAATCTGGTCGAGATTGTCGCGGAAGTCTTTGTCGAATTGGTTGGATACGTTTTTATCGATTTGATCAGGCGGATTCGGCGTATTGGCCGCATAGGCGTTCAGTGCGGAGAGAATCAATACGGGTAGGGGAAGGAGGCGGGATTTATACATGGTGTCGTAATTTTATAGGGATAATAATCGGGTTTATTTTATCGAAAATAGCTGTCTGGGGCGTATCGGTTTTTATCCTTGTCTGCAATCAGGGTTTATTAAGCAATAATGGAATCAATTTCTATGATGATACCATAAAAATATTAATGGGATTTGAATAACAAAAACCTGCCTTTTAAAAGGCAGGTTTTTTCAGACGGTCTGTGAGCCGTTAAAGATTTTGCAAACGCTCGACAGAAGGCGCGTAGTAGTAGGCGCCTGATACGGCTTTAGACAAATATTTCAGCAGTAAGTCGGTTTTGCCGTCTGCATCGCCGAACATATTGAGCAGTTGAACTTCAATATTGTGCAGCGTGTTGCAATAGGATGTGAACATCAAACCATGTTCGCCACTGAGTTTGCCAAAGGGCAGGCTGCGGCGGACAATTTTTAGGCCAACGCCGTTTTCTTTGACATTGACGCGGCCGAGATGGGAGTCGGGCAGGCGCACATCTTTGCTGAATTCGTCATTGGTTTCTTTGCTGCGGCCAACGCTGGCTTCTTGTTCGGCAGTAGGAACGGCATCCCATTTTTTCAAATCGTGCAGGTATTTTTGCAGCAAAACATAGCTGCCGCCGGCATCAGGCTTGCCTTCGGGGATGATGGCGACATTGCGCACATTGTCATCGCCCTGCGGATTTTCCGTGCCATCGACAAAACCGTCCAAACCGCGGTCTTCATACAGGCGCAGGCCGTGTTCTTCAGTAGCTACGCGGATGCTGTCGCCGAATGCGCTTAATACGGATTGTGCCAAGGCATAGGCGGCTTTTTGCTCGGTAGCTTGGATGTGGATATAGAGGTCGTGTTGGGTGGAAGGTGCAAGGCCGTTGCCCAATTCAGGGAAAGGTTTGATTTCGCTGCCTTCTTCAGTATGGCCGAACGATTGCCATGCGCGGCTGCCGAAGGCAATGGTCAAACCTAAAATATCATTTGGAAAACGGGTTTTCAGTTTGGCCAAGGATTCCAAAGAAAGGCGGCAGGCAGATTTGATGTCTTCGTTGCGGCCGTCTGAAATATCTGCTTCGATAAAAATACCGGCTTGTGCGTGATCAGGAATAATGGCTGATTGAGGGTGGCTCATGATGATTCCTTTCAAAATATTATGGGTTTTTACGCGGGGGATTATACACTGAAAGTTTCAGACGGCCTAAAATCTGCCTTTTGATTTTTTAGGGCGGAAAGGCATGTTTGGCAAGATGTTTTTTGTGAGCGTCATTCTGTTGCAAGTGTTTACATTCGGGCTTGGGCGTTCGCTGCAATGGCTGTTTGCGCCTTGGATCGGCAAAGTCGGCAGACGTTGGCTGATGGGTATTTCCTATTTCATTACAAACGGCTTGTTGGTTGGTTTGCTGCTGGAATTGGGACATATGATGTTCCGCGTGGTGGCGTTTTGGATGGTGATCTTGCTGTTTGTGATGTATGCCGCGCTGGCGACATTTATCCTGTATCTTTTGCTGCGCCGTTTTATGGCGCGTCAACCGCTGTCACGAAGCCTGCGTCTGTTTGCGCCTTTGTTTGTGGCCGGTTTGCTCGGTTTGGGGATGTATAACGCCTATACGCCTGTTGTTCGCCATCAAACCGTATTCATCAATAAGAAAATGGATAAGCCGCTGCGTATCGGCGTGGCCAGCGATTTGCACTTGGGGATTTTGTTCGGCGCGTGTCAATTGGACAAACTGACGGACATCATGAAGCGGGAACAAGTCGACATGGTGTTGCTGCCAGGGGATTTGATGGACGATACCGTCGATGCCTACCTTAAAGAAAACATGAAACCGCATTTGCAGAAACTGACTGCGCCAATGGGCGTTTACGCCACTTTGGGCAATCATGATTGGTTCCGTGATCAGAAGCGCATCAAACATGAATTGGAAGCGGCAGGTTTGACGGTTTTGGCCAATCAGGTTTTGGAAGTGAATGGTGTGTTGCTAGTAGGGCGGAGCGATGATTTGGATCACAAGCGTCCTAGTGCGGAACAGCTTTTGGAAGGTCAAAATACCCAATTACCGGTTTTGCTGATGGATCACCGTCCTACTTCAATCGAAACCCATGCCCGGCTGCCGATTGATGTGCAGGTCTCCGGCCATGTCCACAACGGCCAAGTCGCACCCGCCAACCTTATCGTCCGTACGCTTTATCGTCTTGCTTACGGCTATGAGGCGATCGGCAACGGCCATTTCTTCACCACTTCGGGTTACGGCTTCTGGGGTATCCCCCTGCGTTTGGGTTCGCAATCAGAAGTGTGGGTGATTGACATCAAGTCAAAGCATTGAAATAGAAATATAAACTTCAGGCCGTCTGAATTTCAGACGGCCTTTTTTATGAAAATTGGGAAAAATATTGAAATTGGATTATAATCGATGTAAATAAAATCAGCCACCGATATGAGTGGCATCATAACTAGGGAACTCACTATGGGCATTATCAGTCTTGCACTTATCTTCGTATCAATCGCCGCCGTCTTATTGTATTTCAAACAACAGTTGAAAGACCGCAAAAAAGACTGTCGCGAATCCTTTGTCTCTTTGCGCATTGCGCTTGACTGCCGACATCATGCCGTACGTCATGTATTGGATGCATACAGCAAACACCTGCAAGAGCAGGGCATTGCATCGGATCAAAACGTTCAGCAGATGTGTGCCGAAGTTGAAACCGCATTGGCGCAAACTGCCAAAACATTTTCCGAATCCAAGATCAAACATCTGTGCGAAACCGAAACAGCATTGAATCATGCGCTGAAAAAATTACAAATCGCCGTCAACAGCCTTTTGAAACAACATCCTGATGAGAAATTGGCCGGTTTGATGGAAATGCTGGATGCTGCAGAAGCGGAAGTCGCATCGGCACGCCGTACTTACAACCGCAGAGCCGGAAGTTACAACCATCATTTAAACAAGCTACCCAACCGCCTTGTCGCCAAGCCATTAGGCTTTGACAAGCAGGCAAGATTGGTTCGTTTTACAGAAAACCAAACGCAACGAATGAGCAGCAATATGTTGGCTTAAAAATTAAGCAGTTTGCTGAATAAGCCATAAACAAAAGGCTGAGACCTTTGCAAAATTCCCCAAAATCCCCTAAATTCCCATCAAGACATTTAGGGGATTTTCCATGACCACCTTCTTCCAGCAAACCACACAAGCCATGATCGCCAAACACATCGACCGCTTTCCACTATTGAAGTTGGATCAGGTGATTGATTGGCAACCGATCGAACAATACCTGAATCGTCAAAAAACCCGTTACCTTAGAGACCATCGCGGCCGTCCCGCCTATCCCCTGTTGTCCATGTTCAAAGCCGTCCTGATCGGACATCCGATCCCGAACTCGAAAACAGCCTCATCACCCGCATCGATTTCAACCTGTTTTGTTGTTTCTAAAGCAGGTCTATTCGGCACTATCTTTCAGCGTGTCTTTATAAGTATAAAGATACGATGCGCCGACAAAGGATGCGCCACCGACGACATTGCCCAGGAATACGGGAATCATGTTGAAGAAAAACTGCCCCCAAGTGATGTTTGCACCTGCCAAAATACCCGCTGGGATAACGAACATATTGGCGACAAGGTGTTGGAAGCCGTTTAATACGAAAATCATGACGGGGAACCAAATGGCCAGCATTCGTCCGGTTGTGTTTTTGGCGGCAAAGTGCAACCACGCGCCCATACAGACCATCCAGTTACATGCTACTGCCGATACGAAAGCGCGGCCGAAATCCATATGGACTTTTGCTTCCGCCACAGCAATGGTTTTTTCTGCCACGCTGCCTTCAATCATACCGACATAGTATCCAAGGAAAAACGCCATTGCCAGAGTGCCTACCAAATTGCCCATGCAGACGATAACCCAGTTGCGCAGCAGCATTTTGGAGGAAATCCTTCCGGCCAATCTGCCTAAAGACATAATCATCATGTTGCTGGTTACCAGCTCGCCGCCGCCAAGCAGGATACAAATCAAGGCGATTGGGAATACGGCGGCGCCAAGTAAAGTTGCAACACCGCCCCATTCGTGCGGAATGCCGCTGACTACTTTTAAATAGGCAAGATAACCGAAGCCGATGTATCCGCCGGCCAAAATGCTCAAGATTGCCAGTGTGGGGATGCTGGATTGTGCTTTGGCGCAGCTTTTGTCGAGAACAACCTGTAAAATTTCCTGTGGGTATAAATCGCGCGAAGCCATGATGTTCCTTAAAGTGGGTTGAGGAGGAAACGTTGTTTTAAAGGTGGTACAAACTGTCGCGGTAGAGTGGTGTTATAGGGAGCCGGTGTACGGTCTTTGTCTTATCAATCAGCCTAAATTAAACCTAAAAAACAGATACTTCGCCTTGCTTTAGCTCAAAAGAAATATTATTACATTTTGTCTCCATATTAAAAAAAGGCCGTCTGAACATTGAAATTTCAGACGGCCTAGTTTTGGTTTCTTAAACTGACAAATGAGCCAGCTTTGCATTGCCTTCGCGTGGAATAGGGCGCGGATTGCCTTGTGCATCGATGGCGACGTAAGTGAATACAGCTTCAGTAACCAGTTGGCGGTCTTCCGTTACCATATCGTTCATCAAAGTCTTCACCCACACTTCGATTTTCAGTTGCAAAGAAGTATTGCCGACGCGGACGCAATGACCGTAGCAGCATACAACGTTGCCGACCTTTACCGGTCTGATGAAATTCATTTCTTGAACGGCCACGGTGACAATTCGTCCCTGTGCGATTTCTGCCGCCAAAATACCGCCGCCCAAATCCATTTGCGACATAATCCAGCCGCCGAAGATGTCCTGATTAGGATTGGTATCGCGCGGCATGGCTACCGTACGCAATAAAAGTTGTCCTTCGGGTGCAGCATGGGTTTGTTTGTTGTCAGTCATAAAAAAATCCTGTCAAAAAGTGGTATTTTACGCCATTTGTGGCGTTAAACCTATGTAGGCCGTCTGAAAAATCAGCAGGTAAAGTGTTACAATTAAATATATTCATCAGACAAAGGAGAAAGCTCATGCATCCGATTCAAGAACCACGAAATAGCGGTCTTTTACGCGTATCCGACATTCACGAAATCTACTGGGAGGAATCAGGCAATCCTGATGGCCACCCCGTGATTTTCCTGCATGGCGGCCCCGGAGCAGGCGCATCACCGGCCTGCCGCGGCTTTTTCAATCCAGAACATTTCCGCATCGTCATCATCGACCAACGCGGCTGCGGACGCTCCAAACCCTATGCTTGTATCGAAGACAACACCACATGGGATTTGGTTGCCGATATTGAAAAAGTACGCAAAATGCTTGGCATTCAAAAATGGCTGGTTTTCGGCGGCTCATGGGGTAGCACCTTGTCGCTGACTTATGCCGAAACCCATCCCGATCGCGTCAGCGGCTTAGTTTTGCGCGGTATTTTCCTGTGCAGGCCGTCTGAAATGGCATGGCTGAACGAAGCAGGCGGCGTCAGCCAAATTTATCCGGCTCAATGGCAAAAATTTATTGCTCCCGTAGCCGAAAACAAACGCAAAACCCTAATCAAAGCCTACCATGAAATGCTGTTCAGCGAAGATGAAGCCACGCGCCTCAAAGCAGCCAAATCATGGGCAGATTGGGAAAGCTACCTTATTCAGTTTGAACCAAAAGACGTGGATGAAGACCCGCAAGCCTCCCTTGCCATCGCAAGAATGGAAAACCATTATTTCGTGAACGAAGGCTGGCTACAGGGCGATAAGGCTATTTTGGCAAACATCGACAAAATCCGCCATATCCCAACCATCATTGTCCAAGGCCGCTACGACCTGTGCACCCCAATGCAAAGCGCATGGGAACTCTCGCAAGCCTTCCCAGAAGCAGAATTGAGAATTGTCCAAGCAGGCCACTCTTCTTTTGATCCTTCGCTTTCTGAAGCATTAGTGAAAGCAGTAGAAGATATTAGAAGCAAGTTATAAAGGTTAATCAATAACAATGCCGTCTGAAAAAGTTTCAGACGGCATTTTTTATATTTACATATTAAATTCAATATCATATTATCATTGCATCTGTATCAATTTGAATTTTTTAGAATTTCAATATGAAACCTCTAATTTACTACGCCCATTCTGTGCAAGATGAACTCGGTAATCTCTTGCCTTACAAACATTGGCAAACCTTGCAAAGTCATTCGGTAAATGTGGGCGAAATGGCGGCTGAGTTTGCCCGGGTATTTGATGCGCAGGAAATTGCCTGCCAGATGGGACAGCTTCATGACTTAGGGAAATATTCGGAACTCTTTAATCACTGATTGCATGGTGGCTCTTCAGTTGATCATGCTACTGCCGGAGTCAAAATTGCAAAAACGCTTGCTTCAGGGTAGGTTCCAAAGTATAAACTGTGGTTATCTTACTTAGACTAGATAACTTTATTAATGAATTAAAAGGCAAAAATAATGGAAACGAAACAAACCAATTCAATCATCAAATCGCGTGCAGCGGTGGCATTCGCCCCAAATCAACCCTTACAAATTGTGGAAATCGACGTGGAAATGCCGCGTAAAGGCGAGGTGTTAATTCGTAACACTCATACTGGCGTGTGCCATACTGATGCATTTACGTTATCAGGAAGCGATCCTGAAGGTGTATTCCCTGTGGTGCTTGGGCACGAAGGTGCGGGTGTGGTTGTTGCTGTGGGTGAAGGTGTGTCAAGCGTAAAACCGGGTGATCACGTTATTCCTCTTTATACCGCTGAATGTGGAGAGTGTGAGTTTTGTCGTTCGGGTAAAACCAACTTATGTGTCTCAGTGCGTGATACGCAAGGTAAAGGCTTAATGCCGGATGGCACGGCGCGTTTTTCTTATCAAGGTCAGCCGATTTATCACTATATGGGCTGTTCGACTTTCAGTGAATACTCAGTTGTTGCCGAAGTTTCACTGGCAAAAATCAACCCGGAAGCCAACCACGAACATGTATGTTTGCTCGGCTGCGGCGTGACCACAGGTATTGGCGCGGTACATAACACAGCAAAAGTGCAAGAAGGCGACTCTGTGGCCGTGTTTGGTTTGGGCGCGATTGGTTTGGCGGTGGTGCAAGGTGCACGTCAAGCCAAAGCCGGTCGTATTATTGCTATTGATACCAATCCTGCAAAATTCGAGTTGGCAAAACAGTTCGGTGCAACGGATTGTTTGAATCCGAACGATTACGATAAACCGATCAAAGATGTGTTGTTAGACATCAATAAATGGGGTATTGACCATACTTTTGAATGTATCGGCAATGTAAACGTAATGCGTCAAGCATTAGAAAGTGCACACCGCGGTTGGGGGCAATCCATTATCATCGGCGTAGCGGGTGCAGGACAAGAAATTTCAACTCGTCCGTTCCAGTTGGTAACGGGTCGTGTTTGGAAAGGCACGGCATTTGGTGGCGTGAAAGGCCGCTCTGAACTTCCGAAAATGGTGGAAGACTCAATGAAAGGCGACATCCAGTTAGAACCGTTTGTGACCCACACAATGACACTTGATCAAATTAATGAGGCCTTTGAGTTAATGCACGAAGGTAAATCGATCCGCGCTGTTATTCATTACTAAGGTACGCGATGAAACTGATTGAACAACATCAAATTTTTGACGGTTCGCAACAAGTTTGGGCACACCATGCCCAAACGTTGCAATGCGAAATGAAATTTGCCGTCTATTTGCCGGATAATCCAGAGAATCGACCACTTGGTGTGATTTATTGGCTTTCCGGCTTAACGTGTACGGAACAAAATTTCATTACCAAATCAGGCTTTCAGCGTTACGCGGCAGAACATCAAGTGATTGTGGTTGCGCCCGATACCAGCCCTCGCGGAGAGCAAGTGCCGAACGATGCGGCTTACGATTTAGGGCAAGGAGCAGGCTTTTATCTTAATGCGACCGAGCAGCCTTGGGCGACGAATTATCAAATGTATGATTATATTTTGAACGAGTTGCCTGGCCTGATTGAGGAAAAATTTCCTACCAATGGCAAACGTTCCATTATGGGGCATTCAATGGGCGGACACGGTGCATTGGTATTGGCATTGCGAAACCGGGAACGTTATCAAAGTGTTTCTGCCTTTTCGCCTATTTTGTCACCAAGCCTTGTGCCTTGGGGAGAAAAAGCTTTTTCTGCCTATTTAGGGAAAGATCGTGAAAAATGGCAGCAATATGATGCCAGCTCACTCATCCAACAAGGCTATAAAGTGCAGGGTATGCGCATTGATCAGGGCTTGGAAGATGAGTTTTTGCCAACACAATTGCGTACCGAAAATTTTATCGAAATCTGCCGTGCGGTAACTCAACCGGTCGATGTGCGCTTCCACAAAGGCTACGATCATAGCTATTACTTCATCGCCAGTTTTATTGGTGAGCATATTGCCTATCATGCGGCATTTTTGAAGTAAACCAAAGAAGTGATTTGTGAATCGATCAAACGTTGGTATGAACGTTAATTTTTCATGTTAACGAAAATAAAAGGCATCGGATTGATGCCTTTTATTTTTTATAAATGATGAAAAATAATGCGATTAAAATGAGCTAGCTTGCCCACTCTATTTAAATATCCCCCCATTCCAATCCAAACCGTTGTAAATACTTTCTCAATCGGTCGCTGTCATTGACTTTTGCCCTTTCTGTTCGGGAAACGTTGAACAATGCACGACCGGCAGCGGCCATGTTGGGGTGTTTGCGGCATTCGTCGATGACGTGTTGCAGTTGTAGTTTGTCGAATAAATCTAATGTGTCCCAATCGATTTTATCTGGGTAGTCTTGTGTTTTTTCAGACGGCCTGTTATGTAAGAGGCCGTCTGAAAAGGGTTCTTCCGACCATAACCATTTTAGGCGTTCGATTTCGGCTTGGACTTGTTCTACTTGTATCCTGCCTTGCGGCGCAAGCGTGGCCAGGCGCATGATGCTGGCGGCGAGGTCGCGGAAGTTGCCGCGCCATGGGGCTTGGTTGGAGTGGGCGAAGTCGAGGTAGGCGGCCAGGGCTTCTTTGTTGAAGCGGGTGGTTCGGCCGAGTTCTTGCGAAGCTAGGGCGAGCTGGTGTTCGACGTTGGGCTCGATGTCTTCGCGGCGGTTGGCGAGTGCGGGCAGCGGATAGTTCCAAATATTGATGCGGGCGAACAGGTCTTCGCGGAAGCGTCCGGCGCGGACTTCTTGGCGTAGGTCGCGGTTGGTGCCGGCGATGAGTTGGAAGTCGCTTTTGACTTCGCTGTCGCTGCCGACGGGATAAAAGTGTTTTTCCTCAATGGCTTTGAGCAACATGGCTTGCTCGTCCAAGCCCAACTCACCGATTTCGTCCAAAAACAGCACGCCGCCATCGGCTGTTTTCAGATAGCCTTCACGCTTTTCCGCCGCGCCGGTAAAGGCGCCTTTTTTGTGGCCGAACAAGGCAGATGCTGCGCCGTCGCCGCGAAGGGTGGCGCAGTTTACATCGACAAATGTGCCTTTAATCAGGTGGCGCGCTTTTTTCAATTCAAAAATCCTGCGTGCCAGCATAGATTTGCCTGCGCCTGTCGGGCCGGAGAGCAGAATGGGGGAAGGAGAGTTGAGCGCGACTTGTTCGATTTCGGCAATCATGCGGTTGAAGGCGGCATTTTGGGTGGAAATGCCGCTTTTCAGGTAGCGCACTGCGTCATCGCGTACGGCAGCAAGGCGTTCTGCCAGTACGTCGTAACGAGCCAAGTCTAAATCGATGATTTCATAACTGCCGACATTGCCGTTCTCCATACTGCGTCTTTGGTTTTTGGGCGGAGCGGTTTGTAACAGTACGCCGGGAATTTGACGAGATTCCACCAATAAAAACAGGCAGATTTGAGCAACGTGTGTACCCGTGGTGATGTGGGTGAGATAAGTTTCTTCTTCCGTATCAAATGGATAGCTCGCCGCCCAATCGTGCAGTTTGGTATAAACCTCAGAGAAATCCCACGGGTTTGCCAGCTCCATAGGCACAAGATTGACGACTGTGTGCGGCGACACCTGCTGAATATCGGCTTTTACATGATCCGCCAACTCGCGGTATTTCTCCGCATAAAACAGTTCCATGCGGTCGAGATGAAAATCTTGACGCTGATTCATGGCGACATTCGGCCGCCATTTCTGCCAACGCCCTTGACCGAAACCACTGTCCAATACCGTACCGAGAAAGCTGACGGCGACTTGTTTTTTGTTACTCATCTTTTATTCCGTTTATTCCGTTTATTCCGTTCGAGTCTCAGACAGTCTTGTATTCAAGCTGCCTTCTTCATGTTTGAGATAGCCTGAAAAACTCTTTTTACTCAGGCGGTATCACTAACATAGGAATAACAAGCGTCCATTTTTCCAGCTGTTTAGTACCGATTTTTTCTGGGATACGTTGGCGAAATGATTCACCTACTTCGTCTAAATAACGTACTCTGAAAGTGTTGGCGTAGGCGGTAGTTTTTGTTGGCAACGGTGGTAATTTAACGGTACGGGCAACTTCAATATCATCATAAAGGAAAATATATCTGCCATCCTCCGTTCGTTTTATTTCCAGTGGATCGTCTTTTTTCAGTTTCGCAGCAGTAAACAGGCGTTGTTTCACAGTTTCGACATTGTTGTGACAAACGATGAAGTCGATATCCAAATCACTTTTGCTGTCGACTTTTCCCTCGGCTGCCGTGTTTCGATAAGCCGCCAAACGTCTGTATTCGGTATTCAAATCAGGTAATTCGGTAAAGATTTGAGCTACTCTTTCAATATTATCAGGTAGCTTTGCCATCCAAGGATGCTCTGGGGTAGTTTGCAGTAGGGTCAATGTTTCTATGGCACGAGTCATAGCAACGTAATAAAGCCTCTGTTCGGCTTCGTCAGTTCCCTGCCAACCTCCGTCTAAAATGAAGACGTGCTTAAACTCCAATCCTTTGACTGCATGTGCCGTGCCTAGAAATATACCTTCCGAACGGGTTTCATGTTCATCACCTACATACTCGTAGAGCCAGCTTTTCAGAAAAGAGGACGAATATCGGTTAACAGTGCCACTACCGTTTTTACACGACCCGCTGTCTTCTATGGGCGACACTTTGATTTCTGCCTCACGACTATCTGCAAGGTTATCTGACTTTTCAGGTAGCTTCTCATCTTGCAGTGGATATTCGTTTAAGAAATCAGTTTGTAATTGCCTAAACCAAACACACCAACTACCCCCACTTTTTTTCACTTGTTCACTAATAAGTTCTGCAAAAGCTTGTGATGTAAGGCCTTCGGTTTGTTTTTCCACGCCATCAATCAGGCGGACAAACTCACGGGTGTGGCGCAATTTGATTTTGCTGCTTTTGTCGGCACTCAAAAAATAAGGTATGCCGTTTTGTTCACACCATGCCTGCAGAGGTTTGAGACTAGCATTATGACGGGATAAAACTGCAATCTCATTCCATGCGACTGCGCCCAAGGTTTTCAGACGACTTATTTCAGTGATAACAGCTTGTCCCTGTATGTTGCTGCTGCTACCGAACGGCAGGCTGATGTGGCGCACACGCCCCTGCCGTATGCTGTCTGTTGCAGCCCATACGCCACCGTTGGGCTGTGTTTGACGTTCAGGGTTGATAACAATCGGATGCAGTGTTTTCAGACGACCTGTCAGACCATTTATCACGCTGTTGGCAGCGCTGATGATGTGCTGCGTACTGCGGTAGTTGTAGGTCAAATAGTCAGGTTGGGCAACGTCGTAGTCTTTTTGGAAACGGTGGATGTACTCGTTGCTGGTGCCGTTGAAGGCGTAGATGTTTTGGTCATCGTCGCCAACCGCCAGAATGGTCAGCTTGTCTTCTTCAGCCCGCTTCCTACCCGCAAGCGCAGAAACAAGCCGGTAGTGTTCTTCACTGATGTCTTGGTATTCATCTACCAGAATATAGCGGAAGCCTGCCATGATACGTTCGCGTGTTTCATCGTTACCATCATCGTTTTCAAGGTCGTCTGAAAGCATAGCGGCAGCCTGCCTGCACCATTCTTTAAACTGACTTTTGCCGTATTCTCGGTTGTTGCCGTCAAAGCGCACACCCAAAAGCCGCATTGCCATACCGTCATAAGTCATAACCGTAACGGCAGCAGCAAGAGGGCCGACCAGTCCGAACAGGCGGCGCTTGACCTCCTGCGCCGCCAAACGGTTGAAAGTCAATACAATGATGGCGGATGCGGGAACATGTTGCACCCGTAAAAGGTAGGCAACACGGTGTACAATAACTCGCGTTTTTCCTGAACCCGGTCCGGCAAGAATAAGACGGTTGCTGCCGCTTTGGTCGGTAACAACGGCTTTCTGCATCTCATTCAGCCCGTCTGTAATTTCACGCAGGGTTTGTGGCGATGCAGGCTCGTCCAATTCTTTCAGACGACCTTTAAACCATTTATTCTTAAAATTCTTTTCTTCCAAGCCAAAGTAATCACGCACCAAATTCAACCCTTCAGTAAGATTTTTCAGTGCGCGAAGGGCATATTCCTGCATCACATGGATTTGAAAGCGTTTTTCGCCGTAAAAAATGGAAAGCGGTTTATAGTCCTCCGCAAGATACTGGCGTTTAGCTGAGAGTGCTTTGGGATTGGGTGTAATAGTCATGGCATGTCTTAGAATGGTCATGCCGTGGTTAAGTTTGATAATGCCTTGTTTGTGCATAAACAGCAGTGTCTGCCTGAGCAGAAGCTCGCGACGGTCAGCCGGGATTTGTACCGATAATACCAAATCGTCGGCAAGCTGCTGCACCAATTCACCCATACGGGTTTCAACCATTACGTCTTTTTGACGCACTCCATTGGTTTTTGTCATTAGGAATGGTAAAAGGCACAGACCGATATTACGGCGAAGTTCGGCATTGTTTTGTAGGTTTTCCCAACTGTCGCTTTGGGGATTCTTGAAACGTACTTTCAAAAGGTTGTTGCCAACATCACGGATTTGGAAACTTCCACTGCTGTTTGTTCGCTCTGCTGCTTTATCATCGGCAAGTGACTGCATCAGAAGTTTGATTTCAGCAGGATTGGTTTCTAAACCTACCTCATGCATTTGGTGGCAGACAGCGCTCAATGAGAGGTTTTGCCAAATACCTTGATCTGCTTCTGGAATTTCGTTTTTTAAAATCTGCCAGAGTTTTTCCTCACAGGCGATAACTTGTGCCAGACGTTTGTCGGCAGGCTTTATGTTATCGGTACGCAAAATGATTGTCATATGCGTATCGTTGGTAAGGATACCCAATTCCTCCAGCTTTTTTAGATGACCTCGCAATTCGGTGAAACTACATGCTGTTGCCTGCACCAAATCATCGGTACTCAAAGGCGCGTCCTCTGGCGCTTTAAACACAATTTCGGCAATCGTTTGGTAAATTTCCGAGATACGCTTGCTGAACTTGTTTTTTTCAATAATCGCCAGTGCCTCATCTAGATTCAGACGACCTGAGCGTGCGGGGAAAATACGGGTTTGATTTTCCTTACGCTCCAATAAGTCTGCACGTTCCAACCATGCCAATACGGTTTTGACTTTGTTATCTGCCTGTCTATCATCGCTGACAAAACTCATGTACTCCTCGGTGTCGCGCAAAATTTCGCCACCTGTTGCCACGATTTCACCGCAATGGTCTTTGCCGTATGCCGCCTGATTCAGCCAACCAACTTTCTTCCACACTGATTTCAAATCGCGCAATTCGATTTGCGACATTTTGCTGATGGAAAACTGTGTGTCCACGTCTTTGCCGTCATACAGCAACACGCATTTTGCCTCTGCCTGATCACGCCCTGCTCTGCCCGCTTCCTGCAAATAATTTTCCAGCGAGCCGGTGATTTCAGCGTGAATAACCAAGCGTACGTCAGGTTTATCCACGCCCATACCAAAGGCGTTGGTGGCGACAATAACGCGCAAATTACCGCCAATAAACTGGTTTTGAATATCGGCTTTTTCGTTGTTCCCCAAGCCTGCGTGGAAATGCTCACATGCCCAGCCTTGTTCTTTCAGATAATCTGAATAGGTTTCCGCACTTTTCCGCCGCCCGACAAATACCACTGCACCTCCGCTTTGATGATCAAGTTCACGATGCAACAGTTCGTTGATTTTTTGCTTTTTAAGGTCATCTGAAATTTCCAGCACATCATAAAATAGATTGTCGCGCTCGTTATCACCAATAAATTGGCGGAACTCAATACCAGCCTCCACACGGAAATGGTTAGTGATGTCGGCGAGGACATCGGGTTTGGCAGTAGCAGTAAAACAACTTACTGGAGCCATCGTACCGTTGTTTTTGCTGTGTTCAGCGATAAATTTAACTGCGTATAGATAGTCTGGACGGAAATCATGGCCCCATTTAGACAGGCAATGTGCCTCATCGAATACCCAGCCGTTGATTTGGCGTTGCGAAATAGCGTTAATAAAACTGGTGTTGCGGAACTGTTCAGGCGCGACAAACAAAATGCCGATATCGCCCAAAGCTATTTTGTCTAAAATTTGGGCGCGTTCAACCACCTCAACCAAGCCGTTAAGCATGGCAGCGCAGGTAGCTCCTTTTTTCTCCAAACCATCCAACTGATCTTTCATCAGCGATTGCAAAGGCGAAACAACTATTGTCAAGCCTCCGTTGCGGTAGTAGCGGTTGAGTGCTGGCAACTGATAACACAAGGATTTGCCGCCGCCCGTGGGCAGCACCGCCAGCGTATGCAACCCCTTCATACCTGATTGCACCACAGCACGTTGTCCACCATCAAATCCTTTTACATCGCGAAAAGTCGGTAGTTTGAAATAACGCTGTAACTGCGCCTCAGGATTGAGCGTATCCTGACAATAACGGCATTCCGTACTACCGCAATTATGGTCGCGCAATTCGGCAATCAGCCGAGCCGTATCGGGAAACTGGTGCCTCACCCACGGAGCTAACACAGAATTACCACCAGAGACATTTAACCAAGATAAGGCATAGCTGAGGGAAGGATATATGGCAGGATTGCGGATGTCAGTTTTCATTAACTCCAAAAAACGTGTACGGCAGACTTTCAGACGACCTTGATCATTGTTGTCCTGCATCATCAACCAAATAGTGTCGATCAGTTTCTTGACATCTGGCGATGTATCACGCTCGGGAATCATAATGTCTTCTGAAAGACGATACGGGAGGGGTATATCAGACAGGGCTGTCCACAGCGCAAACTCCTCGGGCTTTTCGGCTTTGATTTTTCCGAACGCAGTGCATTGGTCTTGAAAAAGCTGCCAGCAAGCGTGACAGTCGGCAAGCGGGGAATTAATTTCAGAAGAGATGATTTTATGGTTTTTGATTAGTCGGTGATACGGATTTTGCGGAAATGCCAAAGGCGAGAGCCACAGCGTATCGATAACAGGCACTTTAAGCCATGCGGCTTCGGGCACTACGGCCTTCAAATATTTTAAATCGTGCCCGAGGATGTTGTGCCCCATCAGCCACTTTAATCCACTGGTCAGATGAGCCATTTCACACAAGGCGGTATGAAAACCCTTTTCTCCACGAAAAGCTTTTTCAAAAAACAAACCTGAGTCGGGGCGGAATGCACCAATTTTGAACGGCTTGTCGGTTTTTGGATCGACTTCCAAATCAATGATAAGAACAGCGGGGATTTGTCCTTTTGTAGCAGTATTCATTTTTAGACGACCTCTAAACAATTTAAACAATTCTTTCCAAGACAAACGCGCCGTAATCATCGCCCAACGGCAGCTCGAAATCCGTATGCAGGATTTGGCGTTTGACTTGTACGGTTTCGTTAGTTTTCGGATTAAAACCTTCTTTTAAGGCCGTCTGAAAATATACACCGAAGCCACGTTTCTGCCACGCAGGCAGTTCGTTGAAATTAATGCTGTTTTCAAACAGCAAATCGTGTTTTTGAGCGCGTGTCAGCCCGCTGACGGCATCTGTGGCGCGGGACACGCTTTCGCCTTTTTTGCGCAGCATCCAATAGCAGTGGGCGTTGAGCGCGTTGCGGTATGAGTCTTCGTGCCGCCAACGGAAATAATCGACCACCAGTTTTTCGTTCGGCAAAACGCAAACTCTGGCATCAAAAGCGGCGGTCTGCCCGTGCGCCACGGAAAAGGCGGCACTGGCTTCACCAGCCAATACAGAAATGATTTTGCGCGTTTTGCGTTTGAACGTATCGTCGTCTCGGCGCAGCAACAGTGAAATTTCATCGCTTTCCGAATAGCCGTATGCTACATTGAAACCACACTGCATCAGCTGGCGGACGGTGTGTGCCATCAGGTCGCGGAAACGAATGTCGAACGGGGCCTCAAACTGCCAAATTTCCTTGGTTAGTCGTGTAAAACCGCACCCGTCTAAGCGAACAACAATAAAATTTTCCTGTGGTACGCAAAAATCATAAGCGGTTTTGTATTGTCGCAGGCATTTGTCCAAATCATCGAATCGCATCACATATCCTTTTATATCTTATTTTATATATAACTATCTATAAATATATTTTTTAGTATTCTACGCTTCTTGCCGATAAAAGCTACTTTAAAATATATTTTCTTTATATTCAATCAATTAAAAATTATTTTTATAAAAATTTTATTCTTGGCACACTGTTGGCTATGTTGTGAATGTAACGATACAGCAGATGCTTCGGGAAATACAGTTACCGGAGAAAAATTTTCCGTAAATTTAGTTGCTGTGTGGTTACAGGGCGAATGCCGACAAGACTACATTTGGATTAACAGGTTCGAGTCCTGTCTCGTCTGATAGACGTTGAACGTCTTGTTTATTTAGTCGCCCACCCTTTTCCAATATGGCAGGCAAATGCCTGGGGAAACTACAACATGGATACCCTTGTGTCGCAGGTTCGAGTCCTGCCTCTGTTATCCAAAATAGCAGAGTAGCTCAGTTGGTAGAGTAAAGGCATGTTTCCCTGAAAAACTTGTTGCGTGCCATATTATTTTTACGGCAGCAGGCGGATGCCCGGAAGAGAGTACATTAGCTTTCAGTTAAAACCGTTTCTCTTCATCTTTAGCCGCTATGCTGCCACCTATTCGAGGCCGTCTGAAATATTCAGGCGGGCCGATATAAAAACCGTTTTCGGTATATTTGGCAAATGCCGGAGGAATTACAGCCTGCTAAGCTCGAGGTCACGGGTTCGAGTCCCGTCTCTGCCGCCAACTATGGCAGAGTAGCTCAGTGGATAGAGCGCGTAAAAATTTCTCCATTCTTTGTTGCCCAATGTACCACCCCTTATGGGTGAATGCCATTAGGATTACATTCCTTCCTTGCTACAAACCTGAATGATCCTAATTAAACTAGTCGCCCTACGGCAGTAGGCGGATGCCCGGAAGAGAATACATTAGCTTTCAGTTAAAAACGCTTCTCTTCATCTTTAGCCGCCACACTGCCACCCATTCAAGGCCGTCTGAAAAACAAAGCTAAAACAAGTTCAGACGGCCTCAAACCAACAATATGAAAGAAAATGAAAATGGCTAATACTACCTTGTTTCAATCTATTAAAAACCGTTTGACTAAAACCGACACTTATAATGAAGCCGGCGGCATCGCCTACACACTGACACACAAACAACAGCTGGCCCAGCTTGCCGCTACTGGTTGTCTGAACAATACCTACTATGCCGATGCCCAAAGCCAGCTTGACCAAGTGTTGAAATTGGCAGAAAACCTGGATGCCGAGTTTATCGCCAAAACCGCCGTGTATGCCCGTCAAAAAGGTTTCATGAAAGACATGCCAGCGCTGTTGCTTGCCGTGTTGGCACAAAAAGACGTGAATATGCTCGCCCGCGTATTCGACCAAGTAGTGGACAACGGTAAAATGTTGCGCAACTTCGCACAAATTATCCGTAGCGGCGCAGTCGGCAGAAAATCTTTCGGCAACCGTCCGAAAAAACTGATGCAGACCTGGCTTTTGACCGCCACCGAAAAACAACTGCTTAACGCCGCCGTCGGTAATTCGCCGTCGCTGGCAGACGTGGTCAAAATGGTGCACCCAAAACCGCGTGAAGCATGGCGTGCCGCTTGGTTTGCATGGCTGATCGGCAAACCTTACGACCGCGAAGCATTGCCGCCCATTACCCGCGCTTTTGAAGACTACAAACAAAGCCGAGAAGGCGCATTGCCCAATGTTCCCTTCCAAATGCTCACCGCTTTAGACTTGAACAGCGGCAACTGGGCAGAGATTGCCCGCAACGGCTCATGGCAGCAGGTTCGTCAAAACCTGAATACTTTCCTGCGTCACGAAGTGTTTGCCAAAAGCAAAAACATCAAAATGGTGGCAGAAAAACTGCGTGACGAAACCGCCATTGCCCGCGCCCGCGTCCTGCCTTACCAATTGTTGACCGCGTATCAGGCAACATCTAATCAAATGCCGTTTGAAATCCGCGAAGCGCTGCAAGATGCGATGGAAACCGCTGTACAAAACGTACCGGCCATCCGAGGCAAAGTCGTGGTTTGTCCGGACGTCTCCGGTTCTATGCATAGCTCGGTTACCGGCCATCGCGGCAGCGCGACCAGCAAAACCCGCTGCATCGACATTGCCGCACTCGTATCCGCCGCCATGTTGCGTACCAACCCGCAAGCCCGCGTGATACCGTTTGAACAAATCACGGTAAACGTGAAGCTCAATCCGCGCGACAGCATCATGACCAATGCCGAAAAACTTGCCAATATCGGCGGCGGCGGAACGGCTTGCAGCGCACCGCTCGCCATGTTGAACCGTGAAAAAGCCGACGTGGATTTGGTCGTCATCGTGTCAGACAACGAAAGTTGGGCAGATGACAACCAAGGATGGGGCGCAACAACCAGCCTGATGAAAGAGTGGGACATTCTGAAACGACGTTGTCCGGAAGCCAAACTCGTTTGTCTGGATATCCAGCCCTACACCAAGGCTCAAGCACGAAACCGTCACGATATCTTGAACATCGGCGGCTTCTCCGACCAAGTGTTCACGCTCATCGGTTCCTTTGCCGAACGAGGTATGGGTACGGATTTCTGGGTAGAAGAGATTGAGAAAACGCCGTTGGCAGCTGTGAACTGAAGCTAAGGCCGTCTGAAAAAAAGGGTGGAAATATTTTTCAGACGGCCTATTTATTCAGGACAAGCTGAGAAAAAGAATAAGGAAACAAAATGCAAAAATTTATCTTAATCCGCGGTCATCAAGGTTCGGGAAAATCGACGTTTGCCGAACAAAAAGCCGCCGAATTTAAAGCGCAGTATCCGGATGCGGAAGTGGTCCGTATTGAAAACGATTTGTTCATTACCGATGAATATGGTGAATATCGTTGGTCGGGTGAGGCGGTGGATAAAGCGCAGAAACGCGGCAATGCTTTGATGACTGAAACTTTGAGACTTGGACGTCAAAATCCGAATCGAAATATTTTGATCATTAATTCCAATACCAACCAAAAAGCTTCGCGTTGCCGTCATTTATTGGATCAGGCGGAGAAAAGCGGTTTTGAAACAGAAGTTTATCGACTGCACAATTTCTATCCCAACCTGCACGGCGTGAAAGAGCATGACGTGTTGGCGGCGTATATCAAGCTGAACCAAAACCGTGTGGCAAACGAAATCCACATCGAGGCTGTGCAGCCGGCAAATGCGGAGCAGTTAGAAAAAATCGAGCAGATGCAGGCTATCGAGCATAAGCCGCTGGTGTTTGATGAGGTGCAGCAAACCTTTGTGACCGATCACTATCTGCAACACGGCAGCCGCAACTTTACTGCCAAAGCATCCAAGCGTTATCCTGAATTGCGCGTGTTGAAATATGCACGCAGCGTGTTCTATAACAACCGCTTTGATGATGCTTTGCTGGAAATGCGCGGTTTGATTATCGATGCGCACAACCGCATCATCGTGCGTCCGTTTAAAAAAGTGTTCAATTATTCGGAGCGTATTGCCAAAGGCAGCCGTTATCCGATCCGAATCAGTGACGAGAGATTGGTAGATGCGGTCGTAAAAGTAAACGGCTTCCTCGGCTGCTGCACTTTCGTCTCGCTTTCAGACGACCATCCGTCTAAAGGCGCTTCGTTTGACAGCAAAGTGCTGTATTCGACTACCGGATCGCTTGATAGCGCGTTTGCCGACATGACCGCCGCACACTGCGCGCAATACGAAACCCTGTTCCGTGCTTATCCGAATCATACTTTTTTGTTCGAAATCACAGACGCGAAAGACGTGCACATCATCCGCGAAGCATTGGGCGAAACCTTAATCGGCTGCATCGACGTGGCGACAGGCCGTCAGTTTAGCGAGGCCGAATTGGACGAAATCGGCAAACAATACAGCATCCGCCGCCCCGAAACGCTGAAAAACATTACGTTCGGCGAGCTGAAAGGCCGTCTGAAAAATGTGGAACACGAAGGCTTTATGGTATTTGATGCGCAAAACGGCGAAATGCTGTTCAAACTCAAATCGCCGTATTACCTGATTTCCAAGTTTCTGGGACGAAGCAACGAAGGCAATATCGGCCGCAAACTGGACAAACGCCATGTTGATGAAGAATTTTATCCTTTAATCGACTACATCCACGAGCATCAGGAAGCGTTCAACGCTATGCCGGAATTGGATAAAATCGCGTATATTCAGGCGTTTTTGAGACAGTTGTAAGGCTGTCTGAAAAATACCGTATGATTGTGTTAGTATGACGATGGCGGATGGATTGTTTCATCCTCCATTCTATTAATGAACAAGGAAAAAACAATGAAAAAAACAAGTATCGTTAGGAAACTGATGCTCGCCGTCGCCATGCTTCCGTTGGCTGCTCAAACTGCGCAGGCTGAGGAATTTGGGTCTTTCGGCGCTCCGCCTAAAGGCTTTAAAGTCGGCTATCAATCCGCGCAAAATGGTGTGACATTGATAGAACTTGTGCCGCAGAAACAGACTGTGGAAGACTGGACGCAAATGGTCACGCTGCAATCCATGGCAGGTATGAAACCGGGTGTTGAGCAGTTTTTCGGCAATCTTTCAGCATCATGGCAGAATGCCTGTCCGCAAAGTAGTGTCAACCCAATAACGGCAGGTGAGGAAAACGGCTATCCATTCGCCTTGGTGATGTTGTTTTGCGCCAACAATCCGCAAACCAGCAAACCTGAATTTACTTGGATAAAAGCCGTACAGGGTAACGAAGCTTTGTACGTGAAGCAATATGCTTTCCGTTACGAGCCGACGAAGGCCGAGTTGACCAATGCCGTCATGCATTTGCGCAATTTACGCGTCTGCGACAACAGCGCAGGACATCCTTGCAATAAAAAAGGAAAATAAGCATTTAAATATTTTCAGACGGCCTTACCGGTTTTGCTAAAGCGAAACGTAACAAGGCCGTCTGAAAATATATGGGGCAATGCGTATTTATTTTCCGCGCTCATACGCTTCGATTTCGCCAACTTTAGGTGCATAGCCGCTGCTTGTGTTGTGGCGTAAGTCCAACCAGATATCGACCAATGCCCAAGCAGCCGGCGCGGCAATCACGTTTTGCCCCATACATAAAACTTGCGCGTTATAGTTCTCCACCGAGCCGCGGACGGTGAGTAAATCATGTGCCGTCGCCGCCCGTATGCCGCGCACTTTATTGGCGGCAATCGCCGTACCCACGCCGGTACCGCAAATCAACAGCGCACGGTCGGCGCGTCCTGCCGCGACTTCTTCGGCCGCGGCAAATGAGAGTTGCGGATAGGTCCCTTCGGGCGAGGATAAATCGATCAAGCTGCTGACGCGCGGGTCGTTTTGCAGATGCACTTTGAGCGCGTCCTTCAATATTGCGCCGTTGGCCGGCGCGGCAATAACCAAACGCATACGAACTCCTTGAAGCACATAAAAACATTGTTCAGCATACGCCCACGCGTGATACGATTCAAGCCTGCAATGCAGAAAGCACGGTATGAGCAAAATCTACTTCACATCAGACCTACATTTCTCACATAAAAACATCGCCAAATTCTGCCCGCAATTTCGACCGTTCGATAACGTGGCGCAGATGGATGAATTTTTAATCCGGACGTGGAATGAAACCGTTACGCCTGAAGATACGGTGTACAACTTGGGCGATTTTTCCTTTGCCCACGACCATAAGCAGATAGAGCGCGTTTTGTCGCGTTTAAACGGGCAACATCACTTGATTTACGGCAATCATGATCATGTGATTCGGCAGTATGCCGATTTTTTCCGCAGTCAAACCAAGCATGACGGCCATCCGCTGCTGTCGTCCATACGACCATATTTGAAACTGAAATTGCCGGAAATTAAGAATACGCTGGTTCTCTTTCACTATCCGATTCAGGAATGGGACGGCTGCTATCAGGGCTGGTATCACTTGTACGGCCATTTGCATGACAGGGTGGCGGAAATCAAAGGGCGTGCTTTAAACGTCGGTTTCGATTTGCACGGCCGCTTTTTGACGGCAGAAGATGTTGATAAGTTTTTGTGTGATTTGCCTAAAATTTCGTATTTTGGCGAAGCAGGATTGAAGGCCAACTCGTCGGAAGAAGCGGCAGAGCTGGTGTCTTGGAAACTGGCGCAGTTAAATCAGGTATAATTTCAGACGGCCTTTGCGGATTTCCGGCAAAGGCCGTCTGAATATCAATTTCCCATTTTTGAGTGATACATGGAAAACCTTTTGGCTTACTTACTACAAAAAATCAGCCTCCCTAATCAATCTGGCAAGGACAAGTCATGAGCGGTAAGCCTTTAAAGTATCCTGTTTCCGCTTTGGTCGTTTTGCATGATAAAGACGGCAATATCCTGCTGATTGAACGCACGGCGCCGCAAGGTTTTTGGCAGTCGGTTACCGGCAGCTTGGAAGAAGGCGAGCGTATCGAAGAAACCGCATGGCGCGAAGTGTGGGAGGAAACCGGTATCCGCCTTGCAGACGGACAGCTGGAAAACTGGCACGAAAGTACCATTTATGAAATCTATCATCACTGGCGCCATCGCTATCCTAAAGGCGTTTTTGAAAACCGCGAATACATCTTTTCCGCCCAAATTCCACGCGATACGCCCATCATCCTGCAACCGGACGAACACGTTGCCTACGGTTGGTTTGGTGCGGAAGAAGCGGCGGAAAAAGTGTTTTCGCCTTCCAATAAACGCGCAATTTTAGAATTGGTTAAAAGGCTGAATGCCAAAAAGGCCGTCTGAATACGACAGTTTCACATTTTCAGACGGCCTTGGGTTTGCTATACTTTCGCCGTTTGACTCTCTTTAAAATCAAAGGAAACCATCATGGCAGACTTCAACAAAATCCTGACCCCGGGCGACGTGGACGGCGGCATCATCAACGTTGTCAACGAAATCCCTGCGGGCAGCAACCACAAAATCGAATGGAACCGCAAACTGGCCGCTTTCCAACTTGACCGCGTTGAACCGGCAATTTTCGCTAAACCGACCAACTACGGCTTCATTCCACAAACGTTGGACGAAGACGGCGACGAATTGGACGTATTGCTGGTTACCGAGCAGCCTTTGGCAACCGGTATTTTCCTGGAAGCACGCGTTATCGGCGTGATGAAATTCGTTGACGACGGCGAAGTGGACGACAAAATCGTCTGCGTTCCGGCCGATGACCGCAACAACGGCAACGCCTACAAAACTTTGGCCGACTTGCCGCAACAACTGATCAAACAAATCGAATTCCACTTCAACCACTACAAAGACCTGAAAAAAGCAGGTACCACTAAAGTTGAATCTTGGGGCGATGTAGAAGAAGCGAAACAAGTCATCAAAGAATCTATCGAACGTTGGAACAAACAAGCCTAATCAGTTTGTCCCGTCCAATATCAAGGCCGTCTGAAAGCAAAGTTCAGACGGCCTTTTTATGTCTCAGCAGCCTATTAATTCTTCAAGAATTTTCAAACCGATATTTCAAATGAATCAATCATATTATTTTAAATAATTGTTTCTTAAAGTCAAAATTTCAGACGGCAGAGAATAGGTTTTTTAGATTGCAATTACAGCATCAGCCCCAAAACGCTTTTTCAAATCCTGCTGCGCATTCCGGTGGCAGTTCCCGTTGTAGTAAATCATGCAGAGCAGAATATAATGCTGAAGGTATGTCACAGCTTTCTTCATCGTAAAACTCTCCGCCTGCTTTCCGCCATTCGCACTCAAAATCATAAATTGCCAATAAGGTTTGCATTAGTATTGCTATGGAAGGAGCGACAAGGCGGCGGTTTTCTATCGTACCGTAACCTGTTATCAGCCAATAAACAGGACTGTCAGGGGCGGCAGTATCGGCAAAAAGAATTGAATCGTCGAACATTATGCCAAATATCGCCCATTCTTCACGCCAGCCTTGTGTAGGCAGATATTGCTTGGTCTTCCTATCTCAGCTGAAGGCCCAATCGTGCCAACTGTTGGGCAACTTGGGATAAGTTACCCAATGTAAAAACAGAGTTTCCATCTCCAGCCAATAATCGGCAAGCGGATTGTCGGAATGCCATGTACCGTCCATATGGCGGTAGAAATCTGCTAATGCACCCAAATGCAGATGACGGTTGTCTTCCAGTGGGGGCAGTTCTTGTAACGTTTCTGTATAGGGAAAACTAAAGGTTTGAGCGAAGGTGCGTATAAGGGAGAGAGACATAAAGTTTGTTTGCTGTATTTTTACGGTTTAAGCCCGTGGAATATAATGGATCATAGTAGATTTAATTAGAATCGGGCTTGATGCAGGCTAATGATGTAAGTCATCTGTTCAATTTATTTCTAATCTACCAACGCTCATCAGTCAGAACATAAATATAGTAAATTCAAATTAGCTATAGGTAAGTGCGGCATTTTACCAATATAACAAAATCGTCTTTAAAACAAACAAACCATTCTTTCCCATTTTCAGACGGCCTCATTAAAGTAACGCCTATACCAAAAATAAGGAGTACTTCAATGACTGCTACCACGACCGACCCGCGCGCCAAGCTGCCTGATACACCGCTTTCCGGCAACGAAGCCTTGAAAGAACGCAGCGATTATCTGCACGGCACCATTAAAGAAGAGTTGAAAGACGACTTTACCGGCGGCTTTACTGCCGACAACTTTCAACTTATCCGCTTCCACGGCATGTACGAACAGGACAACCGCGACATCCGTGCCGAGCGTACCGAACAAAAGCTTGAACCTTTAAAAAACATGATGTTGCGTTGCCGTTTGCCCGGCGGCATCATTACGCCGAAACAGTGGCTGGGTATCGACAAATTTGCCGGTGAAAATACGATTTACGGCTCCATCCGCCTGACCAACCGCCAAACCTTCCAATACCACGGCATTCTGAAAACCGATTTAAAACAGGCGCATCAGGCATTGCACAAACTGGGTTTGGATTCCATTGCCACAGCCAGCGATGTCAACCGTAATGTGTTGTGCACCAGCAATCCTGTACAAAGTACTCTGCACCAAGAAGCCTATGAATGGGCGGCACGCATCAGTATGCACCTCCTGCCGCGTACCATGGCATATGCCGATGTATGGTTGGACGGTGAAAAAGTGTTTACAACCGAGCCGACCGAGCCGCGCAATAAAGAAATTGCCGACGACGTAGAGCCGATTTTGGGTAAAACCTATTTGCCGCGCAAATTCAAAACCGCCGTTGTGATTCCGCCTGATAACGATGTGGACATTCATTCCAACGATTTGGGTTTTGTGGCGATTGCAGAAAACGGCAAATTGGTGGGTTTCAATGTATTGGTCGGCGGCGGTTTATCCAGCGAACACGGCAATACCAAAACTTATCCCAATATTTCCTATGAATTCGGTTTCGTTCCGCTGGAATACACCCTCAACGCCGCAGAAGCCGTCGTCAGCACCCAGCGCGACTGGGGTAACCGCAGCGACCGCAAAGCAGCGCGTACACGCTATACGCTGCAACGCGTCGGTGTAGATGTGTTCAAAGAAGAAGTCGAAAGACGCATGGGCATTAAATTTGAACCCATCCGCCCTTACGAATTCACCCACCGCGGCGACCATATTGGCTGGGTACAAGGGCATGAAGGTAACTGGCATTTGACTTTGTTTATTGAAAACGGCCGCCTGCTCGATTATCCCGGCAGACCTTTGAAAACCGGCGTGCGTGAAATTGCCAAAATCCATCCCGGCGACTTCCGTCTGACGGCCAACCAAAATCTGGTGGTTGCCAATGTACCGCCCGAATTGAAAGACACGATTGATAAAATCGCCAAAGATCATGGCCTTATCAGCAAATCGATTACCATCCAGCGTGAAAACTCCATGGCTTGCGTTGCCTTGCCGACTTGCCCGCTGGCAATGGCGGAGGCTGAACGTTTCCTACCGACATTCTCCGATAAAATCGACGAAATGTTCGCCAAATACGGCTTGGAAGACGAATACATCGTTTTGCGCGTCACCGGTTGTCCGAATGGTTGCGGCCGCGCCATGCTGGCTGAAATCGGCTTGGTCGGCAAAGCCGTCGGCCGCTACAACCTTTACGCAGGCGGCAACCGCGAAGGCACCCGCATCCCGCGCCTGTTTAAAGAAAATATTACCGAACCTGAAATCCTTGAAATTGTCGAAGGCTGGGTGGCCGATTGGGCGCAAAACCGACTCGATGATGAAGGCTTCGGCGATTTTGCTGTTCGCACCGGTATCGTCAAACCCGTATTGGACGCACCTCGCGATTTCTGGGCATAACGCATACAGACAGACCCACAAGTCTGCAATAAGAAAATAGAGAAGGACTAAAGGCCGTCTGAAAAATCAGGATAACTGGTTTTCAGACGGCCTTTTATATTGGGAGCGTTTATAGCAAAGATGGGATATAAACCGAATCAGCGGCGACGGCCAAAGCCTCGGCCCATGCTGGGGCGGCGGTAGTTGGAAGACTGACGCGTAGTTTCGCGGTATCGTTGTTGCTGCTGGGCATTTTGTTGCTGGGCACGCAGGGTGCGTGTATTCAGCTGTTGGCTGGTGCGTCCGTTTGGACGTGCGGTTTGATAATAGTTGGCACGGGCTTGACGGGCAATCGGGCTGTTTTGATTGCTTGCCTGTGTGAATTTGTTGGCCAATGCGTTACCGATAAATGCACCGGCTGCCGCGCCCACCAAACTTTGCAGCAGCCAGCTGCCGGTAGATTGGTCGTAGATGTATTGTTGGCCGTCTGTACCGGTTACCGGTTGGCCGTTGTTGCCGTTGGCTTGTGCTTCGGCAGGAATGGTGTCTTTCACGGCTTCAGGTGTGAGCTGGTAAACCGTATTGTCTTCTTGTTGGCCGTTTTGTTGTGCCAACTGTTGTTGCAATGCTTCGATTTGTTTTTGTTGCTGCTCAAGCTGTGCCTGGGTATTGTCTTTGCAGGCAGCGATGGCAAAAGTGGAAAGGGCGGCTAAGGCAATCAGTTTTTTCATTGTTTTTCCTGAGAGAAGTTTGTCTTTGCTGAGATTTCGGCGGAGTGTGTTTGCCTAATATTAAACCATTTCCCTGTTTTTCAAGTGGTTTTACAAAATAATATTGGAAAGTTGCGCGGCAAATGCACGGCTGTTGGCGGCCAGATTGCCCAGTGCAGGCATCTCGTGTTCGGTTTCGATAATCAGCAGGTTGGCAGGGCGGCGGGTGTGCAGGGACATTTGCATTTCAGCGGGAGAGAAGGGCATGTGATGGCGTTTGGCAAAGGCTTCGGCGCGTTTGTTGGCGGTTTTGAGCATGGGCAGCAGGGTAATGTCCAAATGGAAACGGCGTACGCCCAAAACCAAAATACGCGCCGCGAAGAAATCCGCTTCATCAGTAAAAACGCTGGGGCTGCTTTGATTGAAATCGTGACGTTCTGCGGCAATCAAAGTCGCGATGGTGCGCACTTGCGGAATTAAGGCTTCGCTGATGAGGCTGTCGGGCGTATCAGGCAAAGTGAGCGTGTTGGGCATGCTGTGGTGGCTGTTGCTGTCAACGACCATGCGGCAGGTGTGTAACATTTGAGTTTGGCTGTGGATTTTGGTTGAAGCGGTCATGGCTGTATTCCTTATTTCTTAAAAATGGGTGGATTTAAGCGGCCATGGTGGGTATAAAAAAAGCCGCTCAAATGAGGCGGCTCTGATTTGCGTATTTTCAATTTGGTCTGTTTCAGACAAGCGCAAAAAAGTACCGCACGTTTGTGTGGTACCAATAGAAGAAAGTAGCGGAGCATTGCGCGGTTTGCATGATGAAAATACGTCTTTAATGTATAAAAGTATGGAACGTAGTTTAAAACAAGAAGGCCAGTAATTTCAATATCCAATCGACAAAACCCACCAATAAATCTACAAGTTGTTGTAATCCTTCCAATTTATTTTCTTTCGAGTGAGTCAAATTTGCACAATTATAATGCAAGACAAGATAAATTGATAACAATCCGAGCAAGTTCCTTAAAAAGGCCGTCTGAAATTCAGCTTTCAGACGGCCTTTGATTATTTCTTTTTCACAATGAAGAAAAATTAAAAAGCGATATAAAAGCATCATTGAAATGATGAAGTGTAAATTTAATGTAAATTAAATAATTACTGAGTCGAATAATAAGGTAGAATTGCCAAAGTTCATTAATAAATTATAAAAATACGCAAAGCAAAAAAAGAGCGACAGTACCTGTCGTTACTGCAGCATAAAATTTGACCATTACATACGAAAACGAAAATTTATCTACTATGAGCCAGCGTACAAAAGCACAGGAAGCACTCGGCATCCGTTTAGCAGATATTCTGACGCGTCTAAATCAAGGGGAAACCATTGATATTCAAAGTTTGCCTGAACGCTATGGCATTTCATTGCGTACCGCCCAACGTGATCTCAATCGTCTTGCCCCTTTGTTGCAAACTACAGGTACACGTTATTACCGTCTCGATCAAAACCAGTATGGCCGTCTGAATAAAGACGAAATCCGCCGTATCTGTCATTTTGCAGGCTTGCAAGACCTTTTCCCTGAAGCAGACCGCCGCTTTTTTCAAGAAAGTCTGCGTCAAAGCATTATCATCAAAGGCCACCAATACGAAAATATTCGTCATCGCCAATCAGATTTTGATTTGGTAACCCATTCTATAGAAGCAAAGCAAACCATTAGCTTTAATTACACCAAAGCCGATGGCAGTAAAAGCCATCGTACTTTAGATCCTTACCGACTCATTAATAAAAGCGGTATTTGGTATCTTATCGGACTCGAAAATGGTCGAGAAAAGACCTATTGCTTTACTCAAACATCCCAGCTACAAACAACCTCAAAGACATATGTTCCAGATGTAGGATTTGTAGAAAAAATTCAAAATACCGACAGTATCTCATACGGTAATCAAGTCAGTGAAATCATTATCCAAATCAGCCCGCAGGCAGCGCATTACTTTTTGCGGCGCAAACTTTTACCCAATCAGGAGGTTATTCGCCGCCTCGATAACGGTGGCCTGTTGATTGCCTGCAAAAATGTAAACGAAATTGAAGTTATCCCCATTGTTCAGTATTGGATACCGCATTCAAGAATTGTCAGTCCGCAAGAGTTGCAGGAAAAGATAATCGGCAAATTAAAAAACTATATCAATAACCATACGGAGGGCTAATAACATGTGGCAAATCATACTTGGATTTATCATGTTGCCTGTTGCGTTTATGCAAAGAGGCGGAATTAGGGCAATTATAGGGCTAATCTATATGTATAGTACATCTTGGCTTGATTGGAACGTAACGTACAGGGGGAACTTGGAACTTATTTCTTGTTTTATTTTTGGTCTAATGGGTTTTTGTCTGCTAATGAGTTCGTTCAGTAAGGCCTAATCGGCACAAATAGCAGAAAGTAGTCATTTCCATTTAATTTTTTATTCAGGAAAAATTTATTTTATGAACAGCAAAAAGCAATTTTTAGATTATATCGGCGAAGTTAAGAACATCATTTCCCCTTTGGAAATTTCAGATAACAAATTATCGGAAATTCAAGGAAATATTACGGGTGCAGAGTTGATTGTGCCGGTGGTTGGCGGATTTAGTGCGGGAAAAAGTACATTGCTCAATTCTTTTTTAGACAATGAGATTTTGCCGACAGCCGTAACTCCGGAAACTGCATTAGCAACAGAATTGCGTTATAGCGATAGCAACTATATTGAAGCAGTAACGGCTTCGGGTGCGGTTGAGCGTCATCAATTGGCTGATTTTGCACGTTTAAAAGACAATGCACAAAACTTCAAAAATCTGCGTGTTTATTTAAATAATGAAAATCTAAAAGCCATTCAACCTTTGGTATTGGTTGATATGCCAGGATTTGATGCGCCGATTGAAAACCATAACCAAGCTATTTTGAATTACTTGGAGCGTGGTGTTTTCTTTGTATTCCTAACCAGCGTCGAAGACGGCAACATTACATTGAGCATGAAGCGTGAAATTGACAATCTCCAACAAATTGGGAAAGGCTTTGCATTCTGTATCAGCAAAACCAATTTGCGCGCACCTGATGATGTTAAAGCAGTACAACAAAAAATTGCCGAGCAACTGGAAGACGATTTTGACTATACGGGACAAATTGCCCTTTTAGATATGGATGGTGGCAACAACCTTAAAAATATTTTGACTGCCGTCAATCCTGATGAATTGTTTAAACTTTTGTTTATTGATGAATTGCGTGAAAACTATACAGGATTAATACAAAGCATCAACGTCAAAATTTCTACATTTAAATCAAATAGAAAAGAAATCGAAGAAACTTTATCTGCCCTGCAAAACAGCCTGCAAGGTATTGAGGCCAAAAAACAATCTGCAATCAATGATGTCGAGCAGCGTTATTCACGAGATAGCGTATCTGTCATCAATCAGGCTGTCACATCTGCGATTTTGCAGCAAAAAATGCGACTGGTTGATTTGGCAATCAATAACCAAGGTGCATTTGAGCGCGAGCTGAACGACATTACAAAAAATGCACTGCTTTCCGCCGTTCAGACCCGCTTCCGAGCCATTAGCCAAGATTTGATAGAAGAAATGGGCAATGGTATCAATGCACAATTAGCTACTTTGCCGGATGGAGGTTTGGGTGGTATTGCAATGGATGTATTGGCCAATAGCGGGGCAGACGCTTTCGGAAAAGTAGCTAATACAGCATTAAAATCAATATCTAAAGCAATTATGGTTAATGTGACTTCGGCAACAGTGAAAGCATTGCTTAGCGGTGTATTTGGTATTGTAGGTGCCGTATTGCTCTTCCTGCCTGAAATTATTTCTTTATTTACAAAAGGAGAGAAGGAGCGCAGACAGCGTGAACAAGTGGAACAGGCAATTATCAATAATGTCATTCCACAGATTCAACAGCAGCTTAATAGCGTACTGCCTGATTTAATGAATCAGAATATTACAGCCCTGATCAATCAAGTCAGCGAACAGTTTGAGGAGCAGCTGCAACAAAAACGCAATGAGATTGAAGCTGCAGAGGCAGAAAAAGCAGCAAAAGCCGCCGAGTTGGAAAGCACGATTAATGAGTTGGAAAGCGGCAAGCAACAGCTGACTACAGCGGCAAACCGTTATTTGTTTGCCTAATCATTTTCAGACGGCCTCAATGATATCGAAGGCCGTCTGAAAAAAAGATATTTCCAAAAATATTAAGGGTCTATTCATGGATATCATCCAGTTAAACAACCAAATTGAAGAATTCGTAAATAAATATGATTTCAGTCATGATGCCTTGGCATTGAAGCAGGAACATGCAATTCAGAAAAGCGAAGAGTGGCAGAGGGTTTTAGATAGCTTTGCAGAACAAGGCCGTGTGTTGCGTATTGGCATTATCGGGCGTGTGAAGGCAGGGAAAAGCTCCATGCTCAATGCTTTGCTGTTCAACGGTAACGACATTTTGCCCAAAGCCGCCACACCGATGACAGCCGCGCTGACCATTATGGAATACAGTGAAAGTGTCAGCGCAGAAGTGGACTTTTTTACCCAACAAGACATTGATGAAATTAAAGTCAAATATGATTTTTTCCAAAAAGCGTTAGATAGCAAAGTTAAAGAAAAAGAGCTGGAAAATGCCGAAAGAATTAAGAGGAAAAAGGGTGTTAATTCTTTATCCGCGGAAGAGCAGCAAGAATGCCTCAATAAAGCCAAATCTCAAGCCGAACGGGAGATGAAGGACGATCCGTCTTTTGCTTCATATGATCAATATCGCCGCATTAAAGAATCAGGCAAATCATTAAGTGATTTGGAGCAATACCGTACGATTTCAGCGGGTAGTGTGGAAGAGCTGATGAATGGCGTATTGAACCAATTTGTTGGGTCAAGTGGAGCATTCATGCCGTTTACCAAGTCAGTTACATTACATATTCCAGAAAAAGGTTTGCAGGGCCTGCAAATTATTGATACACCGGGGATTAATGACCCTGTTACATCTCGTGGAGAACGTACTGAACAATTGTTGCAAGATTGCGATGTCGTATTGATTGTTTCTCCTTCGGGCCAATTCCTCAGTAGCGAGGATACCGATTTGATGCATCGGGTAACGACCAAAGAGGGGACGCAGCAGGCTTATCTTATCGCCAGCCAGGTGGATAACCAATTGTTTGGTAGTGAAAGCCAAGGCTTGAGCGATCCTATTCATGTTTTGGAACGTATTTCTGACAATTTGACCAAGCATGCGCGTAATGTTTTGGCCAAACAAGTCCAAGAATATCCGTCTATGAAAGTGGCTGCGGACAAGTTGAGCAAAAACAACGTGATTTGCTCTTCAAGCGTGGCATTTTCACTGCAACAGCGTTTTGATGAGCAACATACTTGGGATGCCAATTTGCAACACGTATGGCGCAATTTGAATCAAAAATTCCCTGATGTTTTCAGTCATGAAGAATTGGCTAAAAATGCATTAAACCAATTGGCCAATATTCATCAGATACATCAAATAGTGAGTGAAGTAACCGCCAATAAAGAACAAATTTTGGCGCAACGGCGCATTGATTTTGAGAATGGCAAACGTACCGCACTACAAGGCTATTTAAAAGCATGGGCCGAGCGCATCAATGAGCAAATTCATCAGATTCAGCATGCCGATGTGGACGAATTGCGCAAGCAAGAAGCCGAACTCAAAAAACAGCAAGCCACAATCGATGCAAATGTGGGCGGCGTATATGATGATTTGATTTCGGATATCAAACTGAATTTGAGCAAGCAATTAAAAGACAAATTGAAAAGTGAAATGCGCCGTTTTGACAGTGTTTCTGATGATGCTCAAGGTTCGGAAACCGAATACGAAGAGTATCAAGTTAAAGAAAAGCGCGGTGGGTTGGGTACTATTTTTGATTGGTTTGATGGTGGAAAAACTGTTACCAAAACACGTTCTCATTCCTACATTACGGTAAAAGCCAAACCGATTCGTCGCGCAATTGAAGAAATCCGTTCTAATTTGGAAGATGAATTGGGCCATTTGTCCGAAAGCTATTCACAGGCTTGGAAAAAGAAAATCTACAGCCAAGTTGTCAGCGCGTTGAGGGAGGTAATGGGTGACGGAGAGTTGGATGTCAATATTATTGCCCGCGCGGTAAAAAATGTTTTGGCGCGTATTCCTGAGGCTTCATTCAAATTAGAAGACGATATACCTAAAAGCCTGAAAAAGACAGGTAAGTTAACAGGTTGTGAGGCAGAATCATATATTGATGATGCAGAAGATTATATTTCCAATCTTAAAGACGTGGTGAATAAAGATATTTCTGCCTATATGACAACTTTGGTAAGCAACCTTAAAAAAATTGACTTGGCTAAAGAGTTGACCGCAGATCTGGAAAATAACCTGAAACAACTGCTGAGTGAAATTGAAAATAAAGAAGCGAGCTTATTTTATTATCAAGGTATTCAGAAAGAGTTGGCAGGTTTGATGCAGTCTGCCGCTTAATCAAAATCAATCAGGCCGTCTGAAAATTTCAGACGGCCTGCAAGGAATAAATATGCCTCATCATTCGGTAGATAAATTGAAAGAATGGATCAGTCCGAGCATTCCTTTGGGCTTAATGTTTGGTAAGAAACAACAAGCCTTGGAAATTCTTGAACAAATCAAACAGCAACTTAAGAGCATAGACATTATGCAAGAACAATTGAATCAGGCAGAGCAAGAGCTGCCTGAATTGAAAAAACAGCTTGAGCAAGCGCAACAAAAATTAGAGCAATTACAGAAAGATTTGTCGGAAAGCGAATTGCGTCAGACTTTGATTGCAGACCTTTTATCGGCCAATAATCTGAATCCCAGTGTCCGAGAGTATTTTTCTCTTTTGAAAGGAGATTTTTTAGAGTTTGCCAATCAGGAAGACTCCTTGAAAGACGAAGCGGCGGCATTTTTAGAATTGCAGGCAATTGGTGATGAATTAAAAGTCATTGGCGCCTACCCGGAGTTTTACAAAAAACGCTCGATTGCCATTGCCGGAGGTTTCAGCGCCGGTAAATCCGAATTTATCAGCAGTTTGTTTGAGGATCCCAATATCCGCCTGCCTATCGGCATCGAACCGACTACTGCCATTCCGACTTATGCCTTAAACGGTCAGGAAAACGGCGTGATCGGTTGCAGTCAGAACGGTGGTGTGATTGATTTGCTGAAGATTGATCCTGATTTTCAACAAAAATTGTCTCATAATTTTATCCGGTCATTTGGTTTCAACCTTAAAACCATCATGCCTTTTGTGTTTATGACGACGCCGATGAAGTTTGAGCATTTGTGCTTTATCGATACGCCGGGATACAACCCGTCTGATGTGGCAGACGGACATACGGCGGAAGATGTAAAAACGGCGCAAGAGTTTGTCCAAAATTCCGAGGCTTTGTTGTGGCTGATTGGTTTGGATTCCAACGGTACAATTTCAAAAAGCGATTTGGACTTTTTAGACCATGCAGGGCAATACAGTCAAAAACCGCTCTATGTCGTTCTAAATAAAGCAGATTTGCGCCCATATGACCAACTTGAAGAAATTATGGCAGAAATTGCCGATACTTTGGACGATTACGATATCGAAATTGCCGGTATTTCTGCATACAGTTCTATTACTAAAGAAGAGTATCTGTATCACAAACAGTCGCTGCATGCTTTTCTTGCCAGCCTGGATCAGCCGTCTGAAAAGCAAACCTTGCTTATGCGAAGATTGTTTGCCGTGGATGAAAAATATCAACGTGCTATTTTGCGTACCATCAAAGAAAACAAGCAAATTAATGCGACTTTAAGCGGCTTCAAATTGGATTTGTTAGAAAATGGCTTTGATGACATGAGTTCGGATTTGTATGAAAAGCTCGGCAAAATGAATTCTATCTTTACCATCAAGCAAAAAGAAGAACATCTGAAACAATTGGAAACAGTCACAATGAAGATTGTGGCGGCAATTGAGCAGGTGTTTGGTCAGCCAAGCAAGGTTAAACGTAAAAATTGGACGCAGGATGAAATCGAGCTGGATGAAAAATTCGTTCGGTTGACCCAAAAAGAGCAAATGCCTGATGAATTGATGGATGAGCAGCCTTCAAATAACCAGCCTTCAGATGAGAAGGAAACATATTCAACAGAATTAAGTGCTAGATTTTGGGGGTATTGGGGAAATAGGCTAGTAGGTAATTCTGAAATAGAATTAACTGTAGGTGCACTTTTAAGCGAGAATAAAGAAGTATTTACATCTACAGAATGGGAGGATGTCTATAATAATTTAGAATGGGAGGATGTCTATAATAATTTAGGATGGGGGAATGTCTTTCCTCATGTTCTTAAAAATGACAGCTGTGATGATGATTTGAATGTACTTTGTGAAGCTGGAATAATCCGTTGTATTGATGATGGAAGCAAGAAAAATAAATTTGGTTTTATAAATATGTTATCAGGAGGAAGTAATCCAATTAAAACATACCGATTTGTTTTACCGGATAAAGAAATTTTTAATAAGTTTTTGCAACGGCACAATAATATTAATCTGTCGGATGAGCAACTTGAGGCAATAAAAGCTTTGATAGAATCACAGCACTATTTTGATTTTGAGGATTGGACAGAGCACTATAAGGGGGAACATGCTGCTTTAGCATTAGGTAGATTGGTTAAGGCGGGAGCTGTCCGAAAAGAAAAGGATGATTATTATTCATTTATTTAATTAATGGATTGGGCCGTCCGAAGATTCAGACGGCCTCAGTAAGTGCAATATATCATTTTTAAGAAAATATTATGAAGGGTGTATTATGATTTGCTTCATTTCATTGTAGGATATTCCGTGCATATGAAGTGAATTTATCGGTACGCTAAAAGGGAATGGCAATGAATTTATCTGGAATCAAGACATATTATCAAGACCATAAAAATACTTACTCGGAACACTTCCGCTTGCGTATCCACCGCTCTTTGAGCTGGCTGGAAAAGGCGGAGGAAAGATGGTCGGTACAGGATTGGGATTTTGCCTTCCAGTCTATGTGGATTGCGTTTAATGCGGCTTATGCTTATGAGCTGGACGGACGAACCATGCCTGCGGATAGAAACAAATTTCAGACTTTTTTGAATAAGGTCTGTGCGCTGGATACGGATAAGCAGATTTATGCTTTGGTGTGGAAGGAATTTTCGGGTGCGATTCGATCTTTATTGGGCAATCGCTATGTGTTTCAGGAATTTTGGGATTTCCATAATGGCTATATTTCTGAAGCCGCTTATTTGGAATGCTTTGAAAAAGAGCGGCGTAAAGTAAATGCGGCTTTGGCCGCGCAGGATACGGCAACAGTCTTATTTGTGTTGTTTGACAGGCTTTACACTTTGCGTAATCAGATGGTGCATGGCGGTGCAACTTATAATAGTAGCGCCAATCGCGAACAATTAAAGGATGCTTGTAAGATTTTGGGCAGTATCCTGCCGGTAATGCTGTCGATTATTCAGAAAAATGCCGATAAGGATTGGGGCAAGCCGTTTTATCCGTTTGTGAAGGAGGATTGATATGGCAGTTAAACCCCGTCAAGATGTTTATTGGACTTGTTTGTCTTGCGGTTGGCAGCGTGAGGCTTCTAAGGGATCGGATATGTTGTTGCCCAAGCCTGAACGATGTGGTAAATGCGGAAGTCAAAATTTGGAACTAAAACAAGGTAATATGTTGTCAGGTTTATTTAAGATGTTTTCTGGGAAACGATAAAAATCAAAAGGCCGTCTGAAATTCAGCTTTCAGACGGCCTTTATTTTTGTTTATCCAATCAATAAACATCGCGTTGGTAGCGTTTGTCTTCGCGCAGGTCGTTGAGGTAGCCTTCGGCTTCGTCGCGGCTGAGTTTGCCTTGGGTTTCGATGACTTCGATCAGGGCGTTTTCGACATCGCGTGCCATGCGTGCGGCGTCGCCGCAGACGTAGATATGTGCGCCTTGTTGCAGCCAGTTCCAAACTTCGGCCGCGCGTTCGGTGATTTTGTGTTGGACATAGACTTTGTGTTCGCCTTGGCGGCTCCATGCGAGGTCGGCGCGGGTGAGGAGGCCGTCTTTGCGCCAATCGCTCCATTCAAGTTGGTAGAGGAAGTCGTCAGCCAGGCGTTGGTTGCCGAAGAAGAGCCAGTTTTTGCCGCTGTCGCCATTGGCGGCGCGTTGTTGCATGAAGGAGCGGAAGGGGGCGACGCCTGTGCCTGCGCCGATCATGATGATGGGTGTATCGCCGTTTTGTGGCAGGCGGAAGTTGGGGTTGGGTTCGACAAAGACGCGGACTTCGCTGCCTTCTTCGAGGCGTTCGCCCAAGTAGCCGGATGCTGCGCCGGTGTAGGTGTGGTCGTGGTGGTCGAAACGGACGACGCCGATAGTGAGGTGGACTTCTTCGCCGACTTCGCCTTGTGCGGAGGCGATGGAGTAAAGGCGCGGGGTTTGTGGGCGGAAGAGGCTGTATAGGGTTTGTGCGTCCAGTGGGTGCGGATAGGCCGCGAATACGCCTACGGGCGGTGTGGCGGCGAGGTAGGCGTCCAGTTGGGCTTTATCTGCGGCTATGGTTTTGAGTTCTTCGTTGTTTGTTAATTCGGCGTATTGTTGGACGAAGGCGGGTGTGTTTTGGGTAATGTCTGCAGATTCGGTCAGGGCTGTGCGGATGTCGGTTTCGCGGCCGTCTGAAAGTTGGACGGTTTCGCTGCCGGTCAGTTGGTTGAGGTCGAGGATTTCTTGAACGAGGCCGGCGGCATTCAGCGGCCATACGCCGAGCGCGTCGCCTGCCTGATAATGCAAACCTGAGCCGCTGAGGTCGATTTCGATGTGTTCGACGTCTTTTTCTGCGGTGCGGGAGGTGATTTTTTGGCGCACGGAGAGGGTGGCTGTGTAGGGGTTTTCTTTGGTGTATGCGGTGCCGCTGCTTGGGGTGGCCGGGCTGTGTGCTGCGGTGTTTGCACTAGGGCTTGCTGCTTGGGCGGTCAATTCGGCTACTTTGGGTACGACGGCGGCTACCCATGCGTCGGCATTTGCTTGGAACTCTAAGTCGCAAATGCCCAAGTCGTTCAGACGGCCTGCGCCCAGTTCGGCAAATTTGGCATCAAAGTCTTTGCCTGCTTGGCAGAAGTTGGGATAAGAGGAGTCGCCAAGGCCTAAGACGGCAAAGGTGAGTTTGCTGAGGTCGGGTTTCTTTTTGCTGTAGATGAATTTGTACAGGGGCAGGGCTTCTTCGGGCGGTTCGCCTTCGCCTTGGGTGGAGGTAACCAAAAGGACGATGTCTTCGTCGGGCAGGGTTTTGCTTTTGAAATCGCCTGCGCTGCTGAGGCGGGCTTCTACGCCGGCGGCTTGAAGTTTGGCGTGTAAGGATTCGGCAACGCTGCGTGCGTTGCCGGTTTGGGAGGCGGAAAGGACTAATACGCGGCGGTTGACTGTCGGGGCGGCTGCTTGCAGGATGGTCGGTTCGGCCGCTGCGCCGGATACGCCTTGGCTTTGCGCCCAGCAATAGCCGGAGAGCCAGGCAAGTTGGGTAGGAGATAGGGCGGAGAGTTGGGCGGAGAGTTCGGCAGGCAGTGGATTGGCTTGGCTCATTTGGATTCCTTTGTTGGACGGCTATAACCGATTGTTTGAATAATGGACAGTCGCCACTTTAAACAGGCCGTCTGAAAAAAGGAAAGAATGCTTGGTTTTAATTTAAGATGATTTCGTTATATTCGGGAAAGTATTAGGCCGTCTGAGCATGCTTGTTCAGACGGCCTTGGATTGGATGAAACGAGATTTTCAGTTTCCGCTGGAGAGTTTCATCACTACGACGCCGGAGATGATGAGAAATGCGCCGAGCCAGCGGCCGAAGTTGGCGGCATCGTTGAAAAATACAACGCCCACTAAAAACGCTCCTGCCGCGCCTATGCCTGTCCAGACGGCGTAGGCTGTACCCATCGGAATACTTTTTTGGGCAAGGTAAAGGAAGTATCCGCTACCGGCAATGCAGGCAAGCGCAGCGGCAAAGCCATGCCAGCGGTAGCCTTCCTGTTGTGCCAGCTTTAAGCCCAATGGCCAGCCGATTTCCAGCATACCGGCTAAGATTAAATAAAACCAACTCATAATATGTCCTGATAGTGTGTTAAGGTTTCAGACGGCCTTGGAAAGATTGTTTTCTTCCGAGAGTTCAACGCGTTGTCCGATATCTTTTAGATTGGAGTATTGTTCGACCAAGCGCGGTACATCGTCCAAGCTCATTGCAAACATCCATAAATAAGTGCTGACGGAATAGATATGGCCGGCGCTGCCATAGCCTTTAAGCGTCATGTGTATAAAGGCGAAGCCGAACAATACGCTCATCGCCATGCCGATACTGAGATAGCCTAAGGCTTCGCGGTTGGAAATCAGCACGCGTAGTTTGGCAACCCAGCCGTAGTGGCGGTAGAGCTGATGCTCGTTGCCTTCGCGGATAAGGTGGTTGTCGCGTTCAAGCCGGTTGTTTAAACGGAAATATAGGTTTTCGCTGATGGCGGCAAAACGCGGCAGCAACCATAAAAACAGGGCAAGTATCGCAACAGCCAATACGCCCACCCAAAATTCCAATATCAGTAACATCATACATGCACCGAAGATGGAGACCAGCGAAGTAGCAGCGATGGGCAGGTGTTCTTCAAAGAAACTGACAAACTCACGCGATAGGGCGACGCGTGCGGTAATGGCGGAATGCGGTACTTCTCGCTTACGCTGTTCCAAGACGACCGGGACGGCTATTTCAGTATAGATCTGGGTAAATGTGCGCGTATCGGCTATCCTGCGGGCGGCACCGATTATCCACATTAATAAAACCACCACACCATACAACATTGCCTGCCAGACTTTGCCTTCCATAACGGCATTAATCGCCCAGCCTCCAAACACGGGATATACCAGTAAGAGCAGATTATCCAAGCCGACGAGAGAGAAGGTTGTGATGAGTTTGCGGCGGTGTGTTTGACCGATGTGTTTCAACATTTTCCACATGGTTGCCCTCCTTATTTAGTATTGAGGGTTTGCGCCATTAATTCGGACAACGCGTCCAAATCAGCAAACAGCCGGGCTGCACGTTTTTCACCGAAGGCGGTAAAAATTCGTTTGCTGAATTCCTGCATGTTTTGCACCAATGGTGCGGCGGATTCCTTACCTTGCTCGGTCAGCGACAATAAACGTTCGCGTTTGTCTTGTTCGCTTTCGTGAAATGTCAGCAAGCCTTGTTCCGCCAGCGTTTTGCATGTGCCGGAAACAGTTTGCTTGGGCAGGCTCCATTCTTCGCCTATGTATTTTTGAGTGCGGCTGCCTTCGGTGGCTAAGGTGTAGAGAACGGCGAAGGTATTGTAGTTGGTGTTTTGCTGTTTAATCCATTGGTCAAATGCGCTGTCTATGTGGCTGATACGCATGCCGAGTTGGTCGAGCTGATTCATAAATTGGTCTCAATATTGACTAATTGGATGCGGATTATAGTCATGTTTAGGACTAATTGCAAATAGAGGGCCGTCTGAAACAATCATTTTCAGACGGCCTTGAAACCGTTAAAATAATTAATGTAGAAACAATATATTCAAACTACGATAAACCTAATAAAACCATCTTTAGCACATACGCTATGATTCATTTCTTATCTCAAAACATCTCCTCCAAACAAGCCACTGCCATCGGGTTGCTTGCCGTTGCTTTGTGGAGCTTCGTCATTTCTCTGATACGCTCTTTGAGCCTGCATATGGGGGCAGTGGGCGGCGCGGCAATGATGTACACCCTGTCCACTGTGTTGATTTGGTTGATTTTCGGCAGGCCGCATTTGCGTAATTACAACCGCAGCTATTTGCTTTGGGCAAGCATTTTTTTTGTCGGTTGCGAACTGTGTTTGTCGTTGTCGGTCGGTTTTGCCCAAAATGCCCGACAGACGGTTGAGATCGGCATGGTCAATTATTTGTGGCCGACGTTTACTATTTTAGGCGCGGTCTGTTTCAACGGGCAGCCGGCAAAATGGTGGATAGGCATAGGCTTTGTATTGTCGTTTTTCGGGATTGCCACGGTATTGGGCGGCGACGGCGGATTGTCGCTTTCGGGGATTTATCACAATGTCCGCACCAATCCTGCCGGTTATCTGATGGCATTGGCCGATGCACTTTTTTGGGCGGCATATTGCACGCTGACGGCGCGCGTGAAGGCGGAAGGAAGCAGCGTGGGCTTTTTCTTTATGCTGGTGTCGCTGCTTTTGTGGGCGGAATATTTTATCGGCGGGACACACAGTCTGAATTTTGATGCGGAGTCCGTCGGCTATGCCCTGGCCGCCGCGTCTTGCATGGGTTTGGGCTATGCGGTTTGGAACATCGGTATTTCGCGCGGGAATATGACGGTATTGGCGGGCGCATCTTATTTTATCCCTGTGTTTTCCGCGTTAGTGTCTTCGTTTGTCATCAGTGCGCCGCTGTCTGTACAGTTTTGGCAGGGGGCGGGGATGGTGTGCGCAGGTTCGGTTGTTTGCTGGTTGGCGACCCGGAGAAAACAGATGGTGTGAGGTCCCTGTTTGATGGAAAAGATATGCTTAAGCAAGATGAAGAAAGAGGTTTAATGTATATTGAAAAATAGGTTTGTAGTCGTATGAAAACGTCTCAGCCAAGGTTTTATAGCAAAATAATATGCACTGATATCAGCATGTATGAATATAATATGGTAAGGCGTGTCAACGTCGTATCGTCATCAATCTACTTATATTGTTCAACAATGAAAGGTTCCTAATGAATTTGAAATCCCTATATTTACTGTCAGCTCTATTACTTACCCACTCCGCGTTTGCCCAAGTAAGTGAAAAGGAAAAACAAGATGACCCCCTTTCCGCCACACTCTTGGACAGCAGCAAATTAGGAACAGCTCAAACCATCAACCATGACAACGACCCTGATTTTAAAGATATAGAAATTATTTATCCCGACACTCTGAGCGTAAAAGATGCGCAACGGAAAATCTATTACATTGTTAGGGAAATCAGATACAAAACACCTGTGAAAAGCGATAATAAATACTATGGTATTATGAAAAAAGGTACAAGTTATATCCGCTCAGGAGAAGAGATCTTCTGTGGAAAATACCGATACCGCCAAACTATTGCGGAAGCATCGTTTAATGGCAAAAATCAAGCATTAGGCTTGCACGATCCTTTCCTTGGTTCCCCATTCTCACCGGAGGAAGAGAAGGTTGCACATGATCTATGGCAAGAGGATCCCGTTATTCCAGTTGTTTGCGCCTTAGCAAAGAAAAAGAAATAATGATTTAAAGTTAAATAAAACAAAATTGCGGGTAGTTTGCCGAAACACAGATGTGCCACGATAAGCCATCCTATCCCTACAACGGATACGCTCATGAAATCTCCAATCCTTATCCCATAGCTTTGCGATATAACGAAAACAGCTTTTTTAACAACCAAACATTCTTTCCCATTTTCAGACGGCCTGTTTAAAGTAGAGACCAGTTTGAGAAATCACGAGAAATAGGAAAGAACCATGACCGCAACCACCGCCCCGCTTTTGCGCTTCATCACCGCCGGCAGCGTCGATGACGGCAAATCCACCCTTATCGGCCGCCTGCTCTACGACAGCAAAACCTTGCTGACCGACCAACTCGACAAGCTCAACCGCGCTGCCGAAAACGGAGAAACACCCGACTTTGCCAGCCTGACAGACGGCCTTGCCGCCGAGCGCGAACAAGGCATTACCATCGACGTCGCCTACCGTTATTTTGCCACGCCCAAACGCAAATTCATTATTGCCGACACGCCGGGACACGAGCAATACACGCGCAATATGGTTACAGGCGCATCGACCGCCGATGCCGCCATCGTTCTGATAGACGCAACGCGCGTCGATTTTTCCGGCAGCGAACCTGTCCTCCTGCCGCAGACCAAACGCCACAGCGCAATTTTGAAGCTCTTGGGCTGCCCCAACATCATCGTCGCCGTCAACAAACTCGACCTGCTCGACTTTGACGAAGCCAAATATCAAGCCATTACCGAGGCCTACCGCAAACTGGCGGAACAAATCGGCCTCCAAGCCCAAATCCACTTCCTGCCCATCAGCGCCTTAAAAGGCGATAATATCGTCAATGCCAGCAGCCAAACCCCGTGGTATCAAGGTTTGCCGCTTCTGCCTTTGCTCGAAAGCCTGCCCGTCAACCGTCAAAATGCCGCCGACCAAGCCGCGCATTTTCCCGTACAACGTGTGGCGCGCCAAGACGGCAGCAGCAGCGACGACTTCCGCGGCTATCAAGGCAGATTGGAAGCGGGCCGTCTGAAAGTGGGCGATGAAGTCAAAGTTTTGCCCAGCGGCCATGTTGCCAAAGTTGCCGAAATCTACAATGCCAACGGTAAAACCGAATCTGCCGAAGCAGGGGAAGTATTGACCGTCGTTTTGGATACGGACATCGATATTTCACGCGGCAACAGCATTGTTTCAGCCGACAGCGCCATTGTTCCCGAACAACAATTTCAAGCCGCGCTTTGCTGGTTTGACGATATTCCGCTCAATCTGCGCCGGAAATATTTGCTGAAACACACGACCCAAACCACGCCCGTAAAAATCAGCGAAATTGCCTACGTTTGGGATGTCAATACCCTCAGCCGGGTCGAATCAGCCGAAACGCTCAAGCTCAACGACATCGGCAGTGTCAGCTTCAAAACCCAGCAACCGCTCGCCGCTGCCGCATACGAAGACAACCATGCACAAGGCGCGTTTATTTTGATTGACGAAGCCACCAACCATACTGTCGCGGCAGGCATGATACGCAAAGTCAGCGAAACAAACAGTTTTGAAATTTAAAAGAAAAGTTGAAATAAAAAAAAGGCCGTCTGAAGTTTCAGACGGCCTGTTATTTCATCCAAGGAGAAATGCTTATGCGCCGTAAACCGGATATTTATTGCACAAAGCAGTCACTTGTTCGCGGACTTTGGCGAGGTTGGCTTCGTCTTCAGGGTTGGCCAATACGTCGGCAACCAAGTTCGCCAATACGCGCGCGTCGGTTTCGTTAAAGCCGCGTGTGGTCATGGCGGCGGAGCCGATGCGGATGCCGGAGGTAACGAATGGTTTTTCCGGATCATTCGGGATGGCGTTTTTGTTGACGGTAATGTGTGCTTTGCCCAAAGCAGCTTCGGCGGCTTTACCGGTAATTTTCATCGGTTGCAGGTCAACGAGGAAAACGTGGCTTTCGGTACGGCCGGAAACGATGCGCAAACCGCGTTTAACCAACTCTTCCGCCATTGCTGCGGCATTGATTTTCACTTGTTTTGCGTATTGTTTGAACTCAGGTTGCAACGCTTCTTTAAACGCCACAGCTTTGGCAGCGATAACATGCATTAACGGGCCACCTTGCAGGCTTGGGAAGATGGAAGAGTTCAGCGCTTTTTCGTGGGTATTGTCACGGCACAAAATCACACCGCCGCGAGGGCCGCGCAGGGTTTTGTGAGTAGTGGTGGTCACGAAGTCGCAGAATGGCACGGGGTTGGGATATTCGCCGCCGGCAATCAGACCGGCATAGTGCGCCATGTCGACAAAGAGGTATGCACCGACTTTATCGGCGATTTCGCGGAATTTTGCCCAGTCGATTTGCAGCGCGTAGGCAGATGCACCGGCCACAATCATTTTAGGTTTGTGTTCAAGCGCCAAGCGTTCGACTTCGGCATAATCGAGAACTTCGTTTTCATCCAAACCATAAGTAATGGCGTTGTAGAGTTTGCCGGAAATATTGACGCTGGCACCGTGGGTCAAGTGGCCGCCGTGTGCCAGAGACATGCCCAAAATGGTGTCGCCCGGTTTCAAAACAGAAGCATATACGGCTTGGTTGGCTTGGGAGCCGGAGTGTGGTTGGACGTTGACATATTCTGCGCCAAACAACTCTTTAGCGCGGTCAATCGCCAATTGCTCAACAATATCAACGTATTCACAGCCGCCGTAGTAGCGTTTGCCAGGATAGCCTTCAGCATATTTGTTGGTCAATTGCGAACCTTGGGCTTCCATAACGGCGCAGCTGACGTAGTTTTCTGAAGCAATCAGCTCGACATGGTCTTGCTGGCGTTGGTCTTCTTGGGCGATGGCGGCTGCCAGATCGGGGTCATATTGTGCGAGGGTAACGCTTTTTGAAAACATGTTCTCGGTTCCTTTGTGTTGGGCTGAAAATAAGGGATGGAGTACTGCGGATTGGTTCAAGATGAACTATTTTTCTTACATTGTCAACAATTTCGTCAGGCGTTTGGTTTCAGACGACCTGGAGCTGAAGGATTCATTTGAAAATATCGTCTTGTTTTAAATGAAAATCCATTTTTTCCAAAAGCGCGGCCAAATCGGCTTCGGCTTGGGCGGCTTGAAGATTTTTTGCCAGCTCGGCCATGGCCGCCGCATTTAAACGCTCTTTCTCCAGCCGTAGAGCTTCTTCGCTGAAGATTTTGATATTGTCTGCCGATTCGGCATCTATTTTTTCAAATGGATAAAACGATTCTTCGTGCACGGCCAAACCGTCGGGCAGGGGTGCGGCATGGTTGAAATCGGCATCATTGACCGGCATCCATGATGGATGGTTTTCAAGCAGGATAAATTGTCCGTCCATGCCGTTGATATGACGGAATAGGGTGGTTCGGCCATTGTGTAAACGCATAAGCCCGATTGTATGCCCAAGTCGGCAAACCGTCTATAAACCCGTTTCTTTCCATTGGGACGATGGCTAATGTTGATATTATTAATTTTGACATAAAGCAGTTTCGGCTTAAAAAAGACTGGATAAAACGCCCGTGTTTGTTATAATAAAGCTAAAGATTAATTCGTCCTAGTTTTTGGCAGCAGTACTTTTTTATTTAATTAACAAGAGAGGAAAACAAAATGTTTCCAGAATATCGCGATCTGATTTCTAAACTGAAACAAGAGGATGCACACTTTGCCCGTTTGTTTGAGGAGCACAACGAGCTGGACGATAAAATTACCGGTTTGGTGAATAACGTGGTAACCAGCGGCTCCGAAGAAATCGAGGAGCTGAAAAAAGCCAAACTCAAACTCAAAGACGAATTGTATGCCCTTTTGCAAAAAGCAGCAGGCAAATAATTAAAATTTGAATAAGGCCGTCTGAACGGTATGATAGGAATCTCAGATTCCCTTTCATGCCGGTTCAGACGGCCTTTTTAATTATTAGGCATTTGGTTATTTTTATTGGCTTAATTTAACGAATAATTGTAAATCACTCTTAATTGCATTGAAAACTCTGTTAAGTTTATTTAAAATCCCGAATAATTTTTATTTTGATTTTAATAAACAAAGTTAAAGAGAAACGATGCAATGAAAACATTCACACTCGCCATTTTGCCTTTGGCATTAATCAGCGCATTCTCTCACGCTGCTGAAGAGAAAGCTGCCGAACAGGCTGAAGTCGATACCGTTTACGTTACTGCCGAGAAGCAACTGCAACAGTCGCTGGGCGTGTCGCGTATTTCAAAAGACGACATCGACAAGCGTCCGGCCGTCAACGATATTTCCGAATTTGTCCGCACTATGCCGGGCGTCAACCTGACCGGCAATACAGCGACGGGTCAGCGTGGCAACAAACGCCAAATCGACTTGCGCGGTATGGGCCCTGAAAACACATTGATTCTGATTGACGGCAAACCTGTAAACTCGCGCCAGTCCGAGCGTATCAGTATGCGCGGTGAACGCAATACGCGCGGCGATAGCAACTGGGTGCCGGTTGAAGAAATTGAATCCATCACCGTTTTGCGCGGTCCGGCAGCAACACGTTACGGCTCCGGCGCGATGGGTGGCGTGGTCAATATCGTTACCAAAAAAGTGTCTAAAGAATTTAAAGGCCAGGTCAATCTTTACGCCAATCAACCGCAAGACAGCAAAGAGGGCGCAACCCGCCGTATCGGCTTCAATTTGAGCGGTCCGATTATTCAAGACACTTTGGGCTTCCGCATTTACGGCAACTTCAATAAAACGGATGCAGATGCGGCCGATATCAATGCCGGGCACGGCAACGACAGCGCGGCCGGTGTCGAAGGCGTACGCAATAAAGACATTGCCGGCCGTCTGCAATGGAAAATCAGCCCTGCGCAAACATTGATTTTAGACAGCAGCTACAGCCGTCAGGGCAATATCTACAACGGCGATACGCAAAACAGCAATCCACGTTCCGCTTTAGTTAATTCTTTAGCTGACGGCAAAGCCGAAACTGCCCGTTTATATCGTTCTGCTTTCTCGCTTACTCATGACGGCGCATGGGAATGGGGCGATACCAAAAACGTGATCAGTTATGAGCGTACAGTCAACAGCCACTTGCCTGAAGGTTTGGCCGGTGGTCCTGAAGGCAGCTATACAGGCTTGGATTTTGTTCAAAGCCGTCTGAAAAACCTGCGTTTCAGCAGCGAAGCGAATATTCCGTTTAAACTCGGTGTCGATAATGTATTGACGGTCGGCGCAGAATTTACTGACAGTAAGCTGGATGATCCTGCTTCCAATAGTCAGGGATTTAAAGACCAAGGTAAAACTGATGTGTTTGACGGTATTTCAGCAGTACGCGGCGGCAAGGCATCGCAACGCAACTGGGCAGCTTACGTTGAAGACAATATTTCGTTGACCGACAAAACCCATCTGATTCCGGCCATCCGTTTCGACCACAACAGTGACAGCGGCAGCAACTGGAGTCCGGCGTTGAACTTCTCGCATCAAATCGGCGAAAACTGGTTGGTCAAAGGCGGTATTGCCCGTGCGTATAAAGCGCCAAATCTGTATCAAACCAATCCTGACTTTATCCTGTACACGCGCGGTCAAGGTTGTCCGATTGATGCGCCGGGCAGTGTCCGTTGCTACTACATGGGTAATAATAATTTGAAACCCGAAACCAGTATTAATAAAGAGATTGGTCTTGAGTTCAATAAAAACGGCTGGCAGGCTTCTGCAACCTATTTCCACAACGCGTACCGCAACAAAATCGTGATTGGTGAAAATATCATTGCCACCAGCAATATCGGCAACTGGCTTTTGCAATGGGAAAATACGCCGAAAGCGACTATTTCGGGTATCGAAGGCAACTTGGTGATTCCGTTGCATGACACACTCAAGTGGAGCAACAATTTCACTTATATGCACAAATCTGAAGATTATCAAGGCAATCCATTGTCTCTGGTGCCGAAGCATACTCTCAACAGCACGCTGTCTTGGACACCAAACGAACGTTTTGATGCCAACCTGACCTTTACCCACTACGGCCGTACCAAACCGCGTGGCGTGGCGATTAATAGACTGGAACGAGACGGTAATCTGCGTGCAGGGGTTACTCCTTTGACTTCCGAACATAACCAAACCCAAGTCGGCTCTTACGGTATTTGGGGCATCAATGCAGGCTACAACTGGAACAAACGCGTGGCCGTCCGTGGCGGTGTCAGCAACCTGTTCAATAAAAAACTGTACCGCACAACTGCCGGCGCACAAACATACAACGAACATGGCCGTGCTTTCTACGGCAGTTTGAAAGTGTCGTTTTAAGCAGTTAGCGTATTAAACAAGGCCGTCTGAAACGGTGTGAAATGAAATCAAGGATTTCTGACACAGGGTTTCAGACGGCCTTTTTATTTGGATTTTTAGCAGTCTTTGTTGTTACGGAATTTGCTTCTCTTTTAGAAAAAAATAAAAGGGCGGTATTCGCCGCCCTGAAAACCCAAACCGCTTATTCAACCCAAGTTACCATTTCTTCAATCGGTTTGCGTGCTTTTTTGGTAATTTCTTTGGCGCGATAGCCGAATGTTGCCGCTACGGATACGCCCCATTCATTGGTATCAAACAGGCCTTCTGCCGCCAATACTTCATTCATTTTGTCGTAGTTGAAGCCTTCGATTGGGCAGGAATCGATGCCGATGGCGGCTGCGCCAGTGAGCATATTGGCCAAAGCAATATAGGTTTGCTTGCTGCTCCAGTCAAAGAGCGCGCGTTGGCCATCAGCAATTTTTATGTCGGTTTCTTGGAAGCTTTTGTATTTTGCCAACGCTTTTTCCAGCTGCTCGCCTTGCAAGCCCCTGCGTTCGGCAACGCTGCGGAAGAACGGGGTATCGTAACGGGCATTTTTCTTGGCAAGGATAATGACCAGATGGCTGCAGTCGTCCAGTTGCGATTGCATACCCCAGCTGAAAGGTTTGAGCTTTTCTCTCAAGGCTTTGTTTTGGATAACCAAAAATTTCCATGGCTCGGAGCCGACGGAGCTGGGCGAGAGGCGGGCAAATTCTAAAATCGCTGCAAAATCTTCTTGGCTGATTTTTTTGTCGGGATCGTAATAACGGGTGGAGCAGCGATTTTCGAATACTTGCAGCATTTGTTCGCGTGTAATTTTACTCATTGGTTTTTCCTAATAAATGAAGATGTTATTTTGACCGTTTTGCCGATATCCGGTTTTCGTGAATTGAAGGAGGAAACAGGATAGGGCAGCACCATGTTAAATCAAACCCTGCGGTTAGGCTATCTTTTAATTTTGAACTTCGCAGAAAAAATCGATTAAGTATCAATATGAATATAAAAAGGCCGTCTGAAATTTTAAAAGTAAAGTTTCAGACGGCCTTTGATTTTAAACCCTGGTTACAGGTGCGGATTCATCAGGTTTTCTGGGGAGAGGATGCGGTTGAGCTCTTCTTCGCTCAACAGGCCGCGCTCCAGTACGACTTCGCGCACGCCTTTGCCGGTTTGGGCGCAGATTTTGCCGACCAAATCGCCGTTGTGGTGGCCGATGTACGGATTCAGATAAGTGACCAAACCGATGGAGTTGAAAACGTAGCGTTCGCAGATTTCGCGGTTGACCGTAATGCCTTTGACGCATTTTTCGGACAGGTTGACTGCGGCGTTGCCCAAGAGAGAAATGGTTTCAAACATACATTGGGCGATGACCGGTTCCATAACGTTCAGCTGCAACTGACCTGCTTCGGCTGCGAAAGTGATGGTGGTGTCGTTGCCGATGACTTTGAAGCACACTTGGTTGACGACTTCAGGAATTACCGGATTGACTTTGGCCGGCATGATGGAAGAACCGGCCTGCAATTCAGGCAGGTTGATTTCTTTCAAACCGGCGCGCGGGCCGGAAGAGAGCAGGCGCAAGTCGTTACAGATTTTGGACAGTTTGACGGCTGTGCGTTTCAATGCGCCGTGTACCATCACATATGCGCCGCAGTCGGAGGTCGCTTCGATCAGGTTTTCAGTCAGTTTGCAAGACAGGCCGCTGACTTCGGAGAGTTTCTCAACGACTAAAGCCGCATAACCTTTGGGTGTATTCACGCCCGTACCGATGGCGGTGGCGCCGAGGTTGACTTCAAGCAGCAGGGAGCGGGTGCGGTCGAGGTTGAGGATTTCTTCTTCCAGTAACACTTGGAAAGATTGGAATTCTTGTCCGGCCGTCATCGGTACGGCGTCTTGAAGCTGGGTGCGGCCCATTTTCAAAACGTCTTTAAACTCTTCAGCTTTGGCGGCAAAGGCGTTTTTCAGGATGGCCAGTTTGTCGAGCAATTCGCCGATGCTGTAATACACGGCAAGGCGGAAGCCGGTAGGGTAGGCGTCGTTGGTGGACTGGCTGGCGTTGACATGGTCCATCGGATTGACGATATCGTAGCGGCCTTTTTCGTATCCCAACACTTCCAGCGCAAGGTTGGCAATGACTTCGTTGGTGTTCATGTTGACCGAAGTACCGGCGCCGCCTTGATAAACGTCGGACGGGAATTGGTCGAGGCAGCGGCCTTTGATCAATACTTCATCGCAGGCTTTTTCAATGGCGGCCGCAATTTCCGGCTTGATGGCACCCAATGCGCCGTTGGCTTGCGCGGTGGCTTTTTTAACCATCACCATGCTGCGGACAAATTGCGGTACATCGGAAATTTTTTGCGTGGAAATTTTAAAGTTTTCAATGGCGCGCAGCGTGTGGATACCCCAATAAACATTAGCGGGGATTTCACGGTCGCCCAATAAATCATGTTCGATTCGTACAGTCATTTCTCTTACCTTCTCGTATAGTTGTGTTGGTGTGCGTTATGCGTTTGGAACATTAGCCCAGTTCGGCAAGATTGTCCAGTCGGTAAGGCTTAATCGTCAGGGTGAAAACGTGCCGCTTCGCGCTCTTTTGCGGCTGTCTCTTTATCTTTCAATTTCGCACCCAAGCCCAACATTTTTTCATATTCGGATTGCGGCGTGCCATCCTCTTCCATGCCGAATGCGCTAGCATTGACCCAAAGGGAAAGCAGGGAAACGATGAAGGCGAAAAAACCAACGATATACCAAAACATTTTTTTCTTCCTTGTGTGTCTGCGTGTGCAGATTGTTGTGGTTTGTAAAGATGTGAATGTAGCACAAACGCGGCAAGGTTTAAATTCCCTTACTTCGTCCTTTCATTCATTTACCTGTTATTGTTTAGAAAGGAAAAGGCCGTCTGAAAAGTAAGACTTTTCAGACGGCCTCGGGGCTTGATCGGGAAGATTAGCCGCCGCATGCGCCGCAGCAACCGCCTTCGCCATGGCCGCCGCGTTTTTCTTCGTTGTTGACAACGGGCAGCTCGGTTTCTTCGGTTTGCTCTTTTTTATCTTCAGGCAAATCGTTTACTTTGATTTTGTTTTCTTCAGCCATGATATATCCTTTCAATGGATTAGGGAGTGGAAAGATTCATAAAGATAGCATCTTTAGAGCGATAAACCAAGTAGTGCAAAACTGTCTTGTGATAATGCCATGACTTGGAACAATAAATTTGCTTGTAAAAGCGTTCAGGCTGTCTGAAAAAATCCAAAGAGGAGCGTTGGTTTTTATGGTTTGAAATGGCAGCAGAAAGATTTAAGAATGCTTGATTTGAAGGGATAAACTGACATGGATTTCAAAAAACAATACAATGTTATCATCATCTGGACACCGCCAATTGATCGGAGCATATATGTATTCACACCACAGCGAACGCCATTTCAGCAACCGCAACAACTGGCTTCGGGCAAGCGTATTGGGTGCTAATGACGGCCTGATTTCCACTGCCTCGCTGTTGACGGGTGTAGCCGCCGCCGCGCCCGATTTCCAAACCCTGCTGTTGACCGGTGTTTCGGCGCTGATCGGGGGCGCAGTATCAATGGCGGCGGGGGAGTACGTTTCCGTGTCCAGCCAATCGGATACAGAAAAAGCCGATTTGCACAAAGAACGCCACGAATTGGCAAACAATCCTGACGCAGAGTTGGAAGAGCTGACGGAAATTTACCGCCGCCGCGGTTTGTCCGACCCGCTCGCCGCAGAGGTGGCCAAAGCTTTGATGGAGCACGATGCACTCTCCGCCCACGCGCGTGACGAAATCGGCATTACCGAAACCTCTGCCGCCCGTCCCATGCAGGCCGCGCTGGCTTCTGCCGCTTCATTTTGTGCCGGCGCGATTTTGCCTTTACTGGTCGCATTGACAGCTTCTGGTGCCATTGTTCCGGCCTTGGCAGTCTCCACTTTGTTCGGCCTGGCATTACTGGGTTATGTCTCCGCCAAACTGGGCGGCGCGCCTGTCGTTCCTGCCGTTTTGCGCGTGTGCCTGTGGGGCGTGGCGGCATTGGTGATAACCGGATTTATTGGAAAACTGGCAGGCGTGGCCGTCTGATTGTAAGGCCTTATACTCTTTTAAACCTGTATCCAGTAAAATTGAAAATTAATTTGCTCACTAAAGGCCGTCTGAAAAATTTTCAGACGGCCTGCGGTGCTTGTATTGACTTATTGCACACTGTTTTTTGTCATGACCTACCCTATCCCAAAACCCCGTGAAAAATCCCGTTGGCTCAATCTTTCGCAAGGCTCGCTGCCCTTGGCTTTGGCGCGTTATCTGCCGCATAAGCAGCTCAAAGTCGTGCTAACCCAAGATGCGGAACAGGCGCTACGCCTTCAGACGGCCTGGCTGTTTTTCCGTCCGCACGATACGGCGGTGTTCCTGCCGGACTGGGAAACGCTGCCTTACGAGCGTTTTTCTCCGCATCAGGATTTGGTGTCGGAGCGCTTGTCGGCGTTGTGGCAGATTAAAAGCGGCGCGGCGGACGTGTTGTTCGTGCCGGTTGCCACGGCGATGCAGAAGCTGCCGCCCGTGCCGTTTTTGGCGGGGCGCACGTTTTGGTTGAAAACGGGGCAGACTTTGGATATAGGCCGTTTGAAAACCGATTTGGTGGATGCGGGCTACAACCATGTTTCCCATGTTGTCGCGGCAGGCGAGTTTGCCGTGCGCGGCGGGATTGTCGATTTGTTCCCGATGGGCAGCGAAATGCCGTACCGCATCGATTTGTTCGACGATGAAATCGACAGCATCAAAACCTTTGACACCGAAACGCAGCGCACCATCTCGCCCGTTTCCGAAATCCGCCTGCTGCCGGCGCACGAGTTCCCCACCGACAGTGAGGCGCAAAAAATCTTCCGCAGCCGCTTCCGCGAGGAAGTCGATGGCAATCCGAACGATGCCGCCGTGTACAAAGCCGTCAGCAACGGCCACTTCGGCGCGGGCGTGGAATATTATCTGCCGCTGTTTTTTGAAAACGAGCTGGAAACGCTGTTTGACTATATCGGCGAAGACGCGCTGTTTGTCTCTTTGGGCGATGTTCACGCCGAGGCAAACCGTTTTTGGAGCGACGTCAAATCGCGTTACGCCATGGCGCAGGGCGACGAAACCTATCCGCCTTTGCTTCCACAGCATTTGTATCTCTCTTCCGATGTATTTGCAGGCCGTCTGAAAAACTACGGACAAGTGCTGCCCGATGTTTCCGGCAAAGAACACACCTTGCCCGATCTTGCCGTGAACCGCCAATCCGACGAGCCTTTGCAGGCATTGAAGGATTTTCAGACGACCTTTGAAGGACGGATTTTGCTGTGTGCCGAAAGTTTGGGGCGACGCGAAACCATGCTCGGTTTCTTGCAGCAAAACGGTTTGAAAGCCAAAAGCGTGTCCGACTGGCAGGGCTTTTTATCGGCGCACGAGCCGCTGATGATTACGGTTGCGCCGTTGGCTTACGGGTTTAAATTAGAAGATCAAAACATCGCGGTCATTACCGAATCCGATCTTTATCAATACGTTGCCCGTTCGCGCAAACATCATCGCAAGAAACACGCCGCCGTTTCAGACGGCCTGTTGCGCGACCTTGCCGAAATCAACATTGGCGATCCCGTCGTGCACGAAGAACATGGCATCGGCCGATATATGGGCTTGGTAACGATGGACTTGGGCGGCGAAACCAACGAAATGATGTTGCTCGAATACGCGGGCGAAGCGCAGCTTTATGTGCCTGTTTCGCAACTGCATTTAATCAGCCGCTACTCCGGTCAGGCGCATGAAAACGTCGCCCTGCACAAGCTCGGCAGCGGCGCGTGGAACAAGGCGAAGCGCAAGGCCGCCGAAAAAGCGCGCGACACCGCCGCCGAGTTGCTCAACCTCTACGCCCAACGCGCCGCCCAATCGGGACACAAGTTTGAAATCAACGAGATGGACTATCAGGCGTTTGCCGATGGCTTCGGCTACGAGGAAACCGAAGACCAGGCCGCCGCCATCGCCGCCGTGATTAAAGATTTGACACAGGCGAAGCCGATGGACCGCCTTGTGTGCGGCGATGTCGGTTTCGGCAAAACCGAAGTCGCCCTGCGCGCCGCGTTTGTGGCGGTAATGGGTGGTAAACAAGTCGCCGTACTCGCCCCGACCACGTTGCTGGTCGAGCAGCACGCGCAAAACTTTGCCGACCGTTTCGCCGATTTCCCCGTAAAAGTCGCCAGCCTTTCGCGTTTCAACAACAGCAAAGCCACCAAAGCCGCGCTGGAAGGTATGGCGGACGGCACGGTCGATATCGTTATCGGCACGCACAAATTGGTGCAAGACGACATCAAATTCAAAAACTTAGGTTTAGTGATTATCGATGAAGAACACCGCTTCGGCGTGCGCCAAAAAGAGCAGCTCAAACGCCTGCGCGCCAATGTCGATATCCTCACCATGACCGCTACGCCGATTCCGCGCACCCTCAGCATGGCGCTCGAAGGCCTGCGCGACTTCTCACTGATTACCACCGCGCCCAGCCGCCGACTCGCCGTCAAAACCTTTGTCAAACCCTTCAGCGAAGGCAGCGTGCGCGAAGCCGTACTGCGCGAACTCAAACGCGGCGGGCAGGTATTTTTCCTGCACAATGAAGTGGATACCATCGAAAACATGCGCGAGCGGCTGGAAACCCTGTTGCCCGAAGCCCGCATCGGCGTGGCGCACGGACAACTGCGCGAGCGCGAGCTGGAACAAGTCATGCGCGACTTTTTGCAGCAAAGGTTTAACGTGTTGCTCTGTTCCACCATCATCGAAACCGGCATCGACATTCCCAACGCCAACACCATCATCATCAACCGCGCCGACAAATTCGGACTGGCACAACTGCACCAGCTTCGCGGACGCGTCGGCCGCAGCCACCACCAAGCCTACGCCTACCTGCTCACGCCCGAATACATCACCAAAGACGCAGAAAAACGCCTCGATGCCATCGCGGCGGCAGACGAACTCGGCGCAGGTTTCACCCTCGCCATGCAGGATTTGGAAATCCGCGGCGCAGGCGAAATCCTCGGCGAAGGACAGTCCGGCGAAATGATACAGGTCGGCTTCACGCTCTACACCGAAATGCTCAAACAAGCCGTGCGCGACCTCAAAAAAGGCCGCCAACCCGACCTCGACGCACCGCTGGGCATTACCACCGAAATCAAGCTGCACAGCCCGGCATTATTGCCCGAAAATTACTGCCCCGACATTCACGAGCGCCTCGTCCTCTACAAACGCCTCGCCGTCTGCGAAACCGTGCAGCAAATCAACGCCATACACGAAGAACTCGTCGACCGCTTCGGCCTGCCCGAACAACCCGTCAAAACCCTCATCGAAAGCCACCACCTACGGCTTGCCGCAAAAGAATTGGGTATCGATGCCATTGATGCGACCAGCGAAGCGGTAACGGTAACCTTTGGCAAAAACAACAATGTCGATCCAACCGAAATCATCCTGCTGATTCAAAACGGTAAAAAATACCGCCTTGCCGGAGCCGATAAGCTGCGATTTACAGCAGAGATGGAAAATATCGAAGTGCGGATTAATACGGTGAAGAACGTATTAAAGACTTTGAAAGAAAGGGTGATGGTGAAGTAGAAAAGTTAAGGAAAGGCCGTCTGAAAACCTGTTTTCAAGTTTTCAGACGGCCTTTGGGCAGACTCAGCAACGGTTATTGGCGTTTTGCGCCGTAGCCACCAATCATGTGTTCGCTGCCATCTTCTTTTTTCAAACCGTATGTACCGCCAATTTCTGCGGCAGACGGACCGAAGAATTTACCGCTCAAATTACCTTTCAAGCCGGCTGCGGTAGCTTCGACCTTGCCGAGGAATAGGTTGCCGTTTTCCCATTTCGCCGTACCTTTCATATCGTAGTCAGCACCTTTTACGGTTACACGGCGACCGTTGGCGTCGAGGGAATGGAATTGGGAATTGGTAGTCTCAAAGCGTACGCCTTTCAAGCCGAAATCGACAATGGCTTTAACATCGGCAGTCAGTTGACGGCTTTGGTCGTTGTTCTTCACAACATAGGCTGTGGTCAAACCATTGTAAGTCGCTGTGCCGCTAACAGGGAGGGCAGTAAACTTGGTTTCGTCGCCTAGGCTTTGATAGCCGTGAATGACACCAGACTTCGGATCGATATAATGGGCAAAAGTTTGGTAAGTCCAACCGGCTGCAGCAGGGTCGTGCATGACGATTTGTGTGCCGTTGGCAAAGCGGATGATGTAAATGCCGTCAAATCGTTTGTCAAATACAGTTCCATTCTTATCTTTAGCAATGTATGCAAGCTGGTTGGCATGGTTTTCAGCCAATTCTGTTAAATCTTGGCGTACTTGTCTTGCATCGTCATAAGCTTTAGCAGCTGTGTTTTTAGCTTTTTCAGCGGCATCTCTTGCGTCTTTGCTAGAAGTGCGCGTTGCTTTTGCGGATATTACGTTTTGGTTTGCAGTTTGCAGGTTTTCCTCAGCATTTTCCCAATTATTTTTAGCTGCTTTGAATTTGGCCAAATCCTCGTTATTCAAATTTTTTGTTAAAGTAGAGATTTGTTTATCCAGTTCATCTTGTGCGGTATTTAAGGCTTTATTGGCATTTTCTAACTCTTCTACACTGTCTCCTGTCGTCTTTTCTATGGCTGCTTTAAAGTTGGCTTTGGCTTCTTCTAATTCTTTTTTTGCTTTTTCAAAAGATGCCGTTTCTTCAGAGTGCGTACCAAGTGTCTCCAACATTGAGTTATATGCCTTAGCAGCTTGTCGTTCTGCTTGGGTTTTGTTTTTCAGCGCCTCGGCAAAAGCATTTGTATCATTTGCCAGTTTTCGTTCGGCAGAAGCTAAAGCACTTTTTGCGTTTTCAGACTTTTTATACAACTCAACGATTTTTTGATCGAGCGTGGATTGTCCGACTTTGAACTCATGATTCGGTTCTTGTCCCGTTTGTCCGCTGACATCACTCTTGGTTTTACCGCCTGAAAATGCTTTGGCAATGATGGAGTCTGTAGTAGTAAATCGAACCTGTGTTGCATTGCCTTCTTCTGTTTTGTTATACAACACGATTGCATCTAATTTAACTTCATCATTAGCTTTAAAATCCAAAGAGCTGACTAAACCGTTTTGATTATTTGTTTGATTATCCGTATAAAACAGTCTGTTAGTATCATTATTGCGGCGCAGCTGAACATTTGGATTGCCTTGTTGCGCGCTTGTTGAAGAAATGAAGCTGGTAGATAACGGAGTATCTGTATTCAACGGAGAGATCGGTTTTTCATCCGTCAATTCTTCGAGTTTGTCGGCTTTATTGTTAGTGGTTTCAGCAGGAGATTCGCTGTTACTGTTATTGGTATCACTTGGGGTTGTATTGTTATTATTGTTTGTACCACCATTTTTTTCAGGACTGCTGCTACCGCCGGTATTGGTTGAGCCAGTGGAAAGTGCTGCATTACCACCGCCGCCACCTCCACCACAGGCTGAAAGGATTGCGGCGCTGATAGCAGTTAAGATGAAGGTTTTGATTTTAGTGTTGATTGCAGACATATTGTTCCCTTTTCTGTAGATTAGCATAGTGTGCTTTGTCAAACGGCATAAAATCATTATCATAGATATAATTATGGTAAAAATAAACTGTTTTTTACGTTTTGCACAGCATAGTTTGCCTAATGAAAGATTGTGTTTGATTTGTGCGACAGGAGGTTGTTAAATGATATCGAGCGGTTGGTTGTGCACCAATCATAAAGGACTAAAAACAAAGTCTGCATGAAATCTGTATAGTACACACGTATGTAGGCATTAAGTGAAGATATTATAGAATAAAGGCCGTCTGAAAACTGAATTTCAGACGGCCTTTGGTTTCTTTATAACGTCGTTCGTATCATCAGAAACGATAGTTTACGCCCAAGGCAAACTCTCGGCCGCGCTCGTAGAAGGGGGTGCGTCCGTTGCCGTCGGGGAAGCGTTGGCTGTGCGAACGGTATTGCTTGTTGCCGATGTTGTTGATGGCGAAGTTGACGTTCAGGTTGTCTTTTTTCAGCGGCTGCCAGTTGGCGTAGATGTCGTGTACGCCGTAACCGGCTTTTTTGCCGTGTATCGTGCCTTGTCCGCGGGCGACGTCGGTGTATTTCACGCTTTGGGCGTAGCGGCCGCGCCAGCCGATTTCGAGTTTAGGGTTTTCAAACTGATAAGACAGGCCGGTCAGCCATTGGCGGCCGGTGTTCCAGAAGGTGAACGAGCTTTCGTGGTCTTCCGCTTGAATCGGGCTTTCGCCGTAGTACATTTCGCCGTTCAGATGGGGTTTGACGTAGGACACGCCGGCGCGCGCGGTCAGACCGCCCCAGCGGTAGGATGCGTCAAGTTCGTAGCCGTAGGTTTTGAGCGTGCCGCCGTTGTAAATCTTGCCGCGTTCGGTGATGGAGGCGGTGTTGTTGTTGATTTTTGCCCAACGGTAGACGATGAGGTCTTTGATGCGTTGGTGGAACACGCTGCCACTGACGTTGAAATTGTCGTTGCGCCATTTGAAGCCGAGTTCGGCACGGCGGGCGGTTTCGGCTTTGAGGTTGCTGTCCAAATCGGCGGCGGCGCCTGCGCGTTCGTTAGCCAACAGGGCTTCGTTCAGGCGGGGCGCACGGCTTGCCTGATTGAGGTTTGCCAAGAGGGAGAAGTTGTCGTTGATGTCCCAAATCGCGCCGATGCTGGGGTTGAGCTGACCATGTGACGCGCTTTGTTTGCTAGCGGCGTTGTATTTGAAATGGTCGTAACGCAGGCCGGTGGTCAGGGTAACGGGGTGCAGGTTCCAAATGCCTTCCGCGTACACGCCGTATTCGGATTTCTTCTCTTTGTCGCGGTCATACAGGCCGAGAATCTTCAGCCATGCGCCTTTGTCGGACGGCTCAGAGGTTTCGTGACGGTAGTTGACGCCGTATTTCACCATGTGTCCGTCGCCGAAGGAGCTGGCGAGGTTCAGATTCGCGCCGGTAGCTTTGATTTTGCTTAACTCAAGCTGACCGATGGGAACGCCGCCTTGCGCCGTGCCGGAGGCGTGGGCTTTCGGGGAAGGCGCGCCTTTAGGCGGCTTGGTGTCGTCGGTGTTGATTTGGAAGACGTTGGCGTCGATTTTGTCGAGGAAGCCGACGTTGCGGCCGCGGTATTCCAGATTGTAGGATTGCTCTTTTTGATAAGTGCCGTCCACGCCGACGTAGCTGTCAACGTTTTGGAACTCGGCTTTGTCGGTGCGGTTGCCTTTTTGGTATTCCTGACGGTAGGTCAGGCGGATGCCGTGGTCGTCGTTGAAGTCGTAGCCGATTTTGGCGAGGTAGCTGTGCTGTTTCAGACGGCTGCCGCGGTTGACATCGCCGTTGCCGTCTTTGTAGTCGCGGTTGTTGAGGAAGTTGCCTGCAAACAAGGCATCGAAGCCGTTTTGATAGCCGTAAACCGCCGCGTTGCCGGTTGAGCCTTTATTGCTGCTCAAGCCCGCGCCGAGTTTGAAACCGAAAGGTTTGCCGTCGGTCAGCAGGTCTTTCGCGTCAACCGTCGTTACGCGGATGGTACCGCCGACCGCGCCCAAGCCCGCGCTCGCTGCGCCTGTGCCTTTTTCGACGTTGATGCTTTTCACCAAAGCGGGGTCAAGCTGGAAGCGGCTTTGGTGGTGGAAAATTTTGGTGGATTGGCTGGTGCCGTCCACTTCCAGATTAATCTTGTCTTCGCCGACGCCGCGGATGCTGTAAAACTGCGCCACGCCGTTGCCGCCGCCGACATCCATACCGATTTGGTCTTTCATGACTTGTTTCAAATCGGTCGAAGTTTCGCGGTCAAGCTGGTTGCGGGTAACGCGGGTCGGTACGGCAGTACCGGTAACCTTAATTTCATTCAGTTCGGCAGTTTCTGCGGGGTGCGTATTTTCTGCATGGGCGAAGCCTGTCGATAGTGCAAGTGTAATGAGACTAAGGCGGAATACAGGAAAAGAGGTTTTATTCATGATTTTTCCCAAGGAATAAAAAATTGACCGTTTATTCTAATTATTTTAATAATGATTATCAAACTACAAATAAATGTAAAAGAACATATTGGTCTCATTTTGATTTGTAGTTTGGATATTTTTATAAATATCAATTGGTTTATTTATGGTTAAATTTTGTAAAACTATTTTGAGAGAAAATATGTTGAGGCTTACTTTTTTGAAACTGAAGAAAAGGGATGAGTTGAATATTTATCGATGATAAATATTGTGTATAAGTGTTTTAAAAGGCCGTCTGAAAAGTGTTTTTCAGACGGCCTTTAAGTTTAACAAGCTTAACTATGCAGTTTGTGAGGCTTGTTTATTTGGAAGGTGGTTGGGCATATCCGTTATCGGCTGGGAATGCGTCAGGTTCGCTATTTTTTTGCGTCGGGTCGTATAGTTCAAAAATAGCCGTACCAATTACACCTGTATTTTTGATGGAGCCTTTATCCGAGTTTGCAGCGTAAGAGTCTTCTGGGTTGCTGAATACAAAAGATGCTACAGCATCATCACTTTTACGGAAACCTTCGATTACCAGTGAATCATGTGGGTACAGAACATAGCCATCTGAGTATCTGCTGGCAGCCTGGCCTGAGATGACATCCAAACCATCTACGCTGGCTATAATTTCCAAAGTTTTATTGCTATTGTTCTTATAAACCAAACGGTATGACTGACCGTCTTTACCTTGCAAAAAGTAGTTGCTACCGTCGCGGAAGATTGGAAACAGGTCACCATTGTCAGATTGCACGGATAATTCCACTTTGCCTGCTGCTAAAGAAATCAAGTTGATTTTTTTACCCCGATAATCTTTAGCAGAGTAGTTCAATACGCCTTCTGCCAAAGGGTTTTTCGTGACACGGCGCAAATCTACGGAATGAACGGAAGACTGTACTTCATCTCCCCAGCTGGTTCCTAGTTTTTCTGCTGTTTCTACGCTTTGATTGGCTATTTCTGAATCTGCTGGTGCAGGAGCTTCAGATGAAGGAGATTGCTGGGAACAAGCAGCTAAAATTGCAGCCAACAGCATTGGCAGCCACAATTTGAATTTTATTTTAAACATAATTGCTCCTGAGATAATTTAATAGGTTAACAATCTGAATATATTAAATATTATGAAAAATTATCCGTATTCTATACTATTAATCTAATTGGGTAGAAAGCAGAGCTGTAAAAACAAGATAAATTATTTATAGTAATTAAAATAGATTTGAAAACAAACCGGACTTTGATTTTGTGAGTTGGTATCGCTGGTTAATCTGTTTCTGTATAAAAAGGCCGTCTGAAAAGTACGTTTCAGACGGCCTAAATATTTATGTTTTACAGCAAAGGGCTCATCAGGCGGACGGCATTTTCTACGAGGCCGCGGAGTTTGGAGCGTTGTTGCCATGATTTGATGGCAATGTAGCTGCTGTTTTTGAGGTAGTCACGTTGGAGGTTGCAGATTTGTTTGGTGGTGTCGCGATCGTAGATGGCGAGGCTGATTTCGAGGTTAAGGAAGAAGCTGCGCATGTCCATATTGACCGTACCGAAGAGGGAGTAGTCTTCGTCTATGGTCAAGGTTTTGGCATGCAGAAGGCCGCCTTCAAACATGGCGATTTTGACACCGGCTTCCAGCAGCATAGGGTAGTAGGCGCGTGAGGCGTAGCGTACCATCAGTGAATCGACTTTGGCGGGCAGTATCAGGGTTACTTTGACGCCGCGTTTGGCGGCAACGGTTAATGCCATGAGAAGCGGCTCGTCAGGGACGAAGTAGGGGGTGGTAATTGTGATTTGTTTGGTAGCGGCATAGATGGCGCTGATGATGGTTTCGTAGATGACGAAGCTGCTTTGTTCGGGGGCGGAGGGAATGATTTGGGCAACAATATTGCCTTGCTGCATTTTTTCGGGAAGGATTTGGGGCAGCAGGTTTTTTGCTTGGTTGAGGTATGTTTGTACGTTTTGGAGGTTTTTATCGGTTTCGACGGCAAGGTCGGCGAAGAAGACGGCTGACAGCTCCAGTACCATAGGCCCTGTGCAACGCATCATGGCATCTATCCATTCGCCGACGCCTGAGTTTTGTTTGAAGTAGCGCGGATCGACGAGGTTGAAGCTGCCGGTGTAACCGATTTTGCTGTCGATGACGAGGAGTTTACGGTGATTGCGCAGGTCGGTGCGTGTGAATAATGTACGCCAGATACCGACAGGTAATGAGGTATGTACTTCAACGCCGGCTTGGCGCAGTTTCTCTACCCAATCGCTTTCAAGAAAGCTCCTGCTGCCGACGGCATCGGCCAGTATGGCGCAGTCTACGCCTCTGGCTTTGGCGGCAAGGATTTCATTTAGAATTTCTTCGATGCGGCCTTTGGGTTCGATAATGTAAAAGGCCAACAGGCAGGAATGGGCTGCGCCGCGTATGTCGGCAAGCATGCTGTCGATGATGGTGTCGGTGGTTGAGAGCAGGCTCATGGCGTTGCCTCGGGTTGCACCCAGCCCCGTTCCTTTTTCGGCAACTTTACTGATGCCGTGGTAACGCGATTTCACTTGGTCGGCAATATCGAGATACATATCGGTAAGGTGGGCGGCGGCAAAGTTGCGGTAGAAACGGTTCATTTCACCGGTACGTTTGGCGCGGGCCGTACCGAGACGCGGCTCGCCGATGAGGATGTAGGCGATGGTTCCGAATACGGGGAAAAGGAAAAGGATAATCAGCCAGGCAAAGGTTGAGCCGATGTTTTTTTGTTTGTACAACACGCGCAGCATGCAGGCGAGTGCGGCGCAGGTGTGGGCGAAGATAAAAATCTCGGTCCAGGTAATGTCTTTTAAGAAATTCATATTCGGTGGGGAGTGGTTGGGTTTTTCAATTTGAAGGTTGGGGCCGACAAGCTTCAAATATTAAGTATATAGAAAAACCGTCTGAAAACAAATTTACACGATAATTGTGTTTTTGTTTTCAGACGGCCTTTGAGTTGCTTTCATTAACGGTGATACTGACGGGACAATTCGTGTACGGTATCGACCAAAATTTTAGCGTGTTCGGGGTCGGCGTGTTGGTTGATGCCGTGGCCGAGATTGAATACATGGCCGCTGCCGTTGCCGTAGTCGGCAAGGATGCGCGCGACTTCGGTGCGGATAGATTCGGGCGTACCGAAGAGGGCAAACGGGTCGAAGTTGCCTTGCAGGGCAACTTGTTCGCCGACGCGACGGCGGGCTTCGCCGATGTTGCAGGTCCAGTCCAAGCCTAATGCGTCTGCGCCGACTTCTGCCATGCTTTCCAGCCATAAGCCGCCGCCTTTGGCAAACACGATAACAGGCACGCGGCGGCCTTCGCTTTCGCGTTTGAGTCCGGCTACGATTTGACGGATGTATTTCAGGCTGAATTCTTTAAATGCGGCATCGCTCAACACGCCGCCCCAAGTGTCGAAAATTTGTACGGCTTGTGCACCGGCATCGATTTGGGCATTGAGATAAGCGGTAACGGCTTGGGCATTGGTGTCGAGGATTTTATGCAGCAAATCAGGGCGCGAATACATCATGGTTTTGATGGTGCGGAATTCTTTGCTGCTGCCGCCTTCGACCATGTAGCAGGCGAGTGTGAACGGGCTGCCGGAGAAGCCGATGAGCGGAACGCGGCCGTCCAGTGCTTTACGGATGGAAGTTACCGCGTCAAAGACATATTGCAGTTTTTCCACATCGGGAACTTGCAGTTTGGCGATGTCGGCTTCGTGTTGCAAGGCACGTTCAAATTTCGGGCCTTCGCCTTCGGCAAAGTACAGACCCAAACCCATGGCGTCGGGGACGGTTAGAATGTCGGAAAACAGAATTGCCGCGTCTAGATCGAAGCGGTCTAAAGGCTGGATGGTAACTTCGGTCGCCAGCTCGGTGTTTTTGCACAAATCGAGAAAGCTGCCTGCGCGTGCGCGCGTGGCTTTATATTCAGGCAGATAGCGTCCGGCTTGGCGCATCATCCAGATAGGCGTGTATTCGACAGGCTGTTTGAGCAGGGCGCGGAGGAAAGTATCGTTTTTCAGAGCAGTCATGATAAATAGGCTTTCTGATTTGGTATGTTGGAACAAAGTTCAGACGGCCTTAGTTGTTTATTCAGGCCGTCTGAAATAATTAAATAGAAGCTGGTATGAAAGATTTCATGAGTTGTTAATGCGAAATCAGCACATCAATTTGGTTGAGGAAGGGCTGCCGGATGTTCTTCCTCGGCCACGCTTTCCAAAACCAGATTGCGTTGTTCTTGAGCTTTTTGCGGCTGATCGGTTTCATCAAACACGCGGGCCAAAACCAAATGCGCAGATACGCTGGGTTGCAGGGCGATGCTGGCTTCGAGGTAGCCTTGGGCTTTGCCCCAAAGTTTGCGGCCGTAAGCCAGTTGGCCGAGATACATCAACAGTAGCGCATTGTCCGGTTGTTCCTCCAACCAAGAATCTGCCAAATCGATGGCTTTTTGCTGGTCGCGTTCGCTTAGGAAACGAACGGATTCGACAAATGCTTCCAAAAGCTCGGGCTGGCGGTTTTGCGGATAATGGGTTTTTACCCATTTGACCGCTTCGGCATACAAGCCCAAACGCTCGTATTTCTCGGCAATCGCGACGCACAATTCGCCAGATTTCACGCTTTCGGGAATCTGTTTTAAACAGGCTTTCAGACGGCCTGCATCGGTTACTTCGCTCAAGAGGCGGCGATATGCCCAGTTTTGATACTGTTCGGCTTCGTAATCGTTGATGGCGCCGGCTTTGACCAGTTTTTCCGCTTTTGCCAAGACATCCGAGGCATCGCCGTGATCAAAGGCATAACGCAATTGCAGGCGCACCAGGCGGCTTAAGTTGCCGTTGATTTTTGCTGCTGCTTCAAGGTTTTGTGCGGCAGTCGGATAATCGCGGCGGCCCAGTGCAGATTCGGCCAGCAAAAGATGACGGGAAAGCTGTTGTTTTTGCGGAAGGTGTTCGATTTCGTGCAGGTAGCGGTCGCGCAGTTCGAAGTTTTCCATTTGGTCGGCCGCGTGCGCGCCCAACATCAAAGCCAGGGTGCGGTTGTCGCCGGCTTCTTTGTTTTGCAAGACTTTGGCGGCTTCTTGTTCGGCTTTTTCAAAACGGCCTTCAAAATATGCCAAACCTGCGCTGTTCAAAGAGGCAGAAGCCTGACGGCCTTTGCGGGCAATGCCGAAGCGTTGCATACGCGCCGGAAGGTTTAAGAGGCCGAACACGAATTTAATCAGGAAATACAAGACGAATACGCTCAACAGCAGGCCTAAAACAAAGGCATGCAGATTGATGCGCAGCATGGTTTGCTCAACCACGACGTACACGTTGCCTGTATAAATGCCGGAAGCCAACGCTAAACCGACGGCGGCAGCAAACAGAATGACAATCCAAACGACGGTTTTCATGCTTGCTCTCCTTTAATTTTGGCAGCAGGCTTGGTTTGGTTTTGTGGTTTGGCAGTTTCGGCAGCCGGTTCTTTTTTGTTTTCAGACGGCAATGCAGGTGCTTCCAGAGATTGAGGGGCAGAAGCAGCGGCCGGTGCGGCAGTCGTGGCTTGCTCGGTAGCTGCCGCCGGAGCAGAAGCGGTTTTCTCGGCGGCTTGGGTTTGTGCAGCTTCTTCGGTCGTCATTTGTGTACGCGAACCTTCTTGATAAGCGCGAACGGCGCTCAAGCTGGCTTTCAGGCTGTCGTCTGAAATCATGCGGACATCAAGGGCTTTGAGTTCGGCCAACTCTTTCAGCCATGACTGGGTAGCAGGGGATTTGCTGTCAAAGTATTGCTTCACGGTTGCTTCAACGTTGTTCAAATCGCTTTGATACACTTCGCCGTTGTGTTGTAACAGGGCAATACGTGCATCCAGAAGGCGCAGGCGCAGGTTTTCACGGATGAAGTAGGTTTGTTCGGGCGAAATCAACATGGCGTCGTTGCTGTCCAGATGACGGACTTCAACCAAGCCTTTGAGGGCATTGAGGGATTTTTCCCATGTGTTTTCCCACCAAGTTCCTGAATGGGCGGTTTCGACAGGCGCGGCACCCGGTTTCAATACGCCGTCCAAGACCAAAGGCAGGCCTGAAATACCGGTTTCCAAACGGTCGATACGCAGGGCGGTAGCGGAAATATCGACATAAGGACGGTTTTTCAGCGCGGCCAAATCATTGCTGATGGCTTGTTTGACGGGGATAAGCTCGGGCTGGTCAAAACGGCTCAGGCGGCTGTCGATGTGTTCCAATACGCTGACTGCGCCTTGGAGGTTGCCTGACAGCATCAATTGTTGCGAAGCAGTGTTCAACATGGATTCGGCTTCGTCAACCAGCCAGTTGACACGGCCTTTGAGCAGCTCTTGATAAGCTTTTTGCGTTTGCAGAATTTGATCGCTATTGCTTTTTTGACCGTTGTTCAAGCGGTCTAACTCGGCCTGAATAGCGGTTTGGCGGTTGAGGTTGTCTTTTAAAAGGCTGGCGTTTTCAGACTCGCCCAACGCAGCTTTGTCGATTTTTTGATTGAATTCGAGCTCTTGGTTTTTTAAAACATTTTGACCCTGTACAAACAGGAATCCGCTCGCGCCCAAGCCAAGCAGTGCCAAGACGGTTGCACCTGCGGCCAAGGCTTTGCCGCCGGATTGTTTGATGATAACAGGGGCGTTGTTTTGTGGGAGATTGTTGGACTCGGGCATGCTCGCCTCCACTCGCTGAGGTTGGGTAGGTTTGATTGGTTCAGACGGCCTGGTGTTTTCAGAACGTTCAGGCGCCGAAGCTGCCGTATTGGCAACTTGTCGGGTATCTTTATTGTCTTCGACTTGGGTCACTGCTTGGCTCCTTTGTGGCATGGATGAAAGTGCAGCGGATAAAGAAGTGACGGTTTCTACATGTTTGGCGCCGACGATGCGAAGTGCATCGGCAATGCGCGGATGGTGGGTAAAGTATAGCAAGGATTCGAAGAATCGGGAAAATTGCGGCGGAATCTGATGGAAAAATTCTCGTGCAAGTTCGCCGGATGTAACGTAGGCGGCGGCGATGTCTTCGGTTTTAAAGTGCTGCCAATCGATGGCGTTGGGCCGTCTGAAATAGATTTCGGCGAAGTCGATTTGAAAACCCAGTGCGCTTAATTTGTCTGCCAAATAATCGCGGCCGCCATGACCTCGAATAATGAGAACTCGGGCGTTGGGCGGCAGGTTTTTCCAAATAGGCATTCTCAAGACGGCTTCGCTGTCGTTGCCGTCTTCGGGGGAGAATACGGGATAAGGGGAGAATTGCGCCAAAGTATGTTGGCTGGTTTGGCCGACGGTAATGTGTGCTTTGGGGCCGTCTGAAAAGTTCAAGTGCGGCGCTGCGGTTTCAATAGCGGTCGGGCTAACCCAAAACACGACATCGGCTTGCTTGAATTGTTCGGGAAGTTTGTTTAGTGCCGAACGTTCTGCCTCTATTTCAATCGGACTCAATACTTGAGCCTGCCAACCGGCTGCATGGCAGGTTTGGATATCTTGTTGCGGACGGTTGGACGGACGGATAATGAGTAGAGTAGGCATAATGTGGGATAAATTATTAAGGTTTTAGGCCGTCTGAAAGAAGGGTTTCAGACGGCCTGTTGCCGGGGATACGTTATTGATCGACGAATGCGCGCTCAATCAGGTAGTCGCCGCGGACACCGGTTTTCGGAGAAACGGTCAGGCCGAATTCGTCCAAGACGTTGCAGGTGTCTTTCAACATGGCAGGGCTGCCGCACAACATGGCGCGGTCGTCTTGCGGATTGATTTTAGGCAGGCCGATGTCTTCGAAGAGTTTGCCGCTGCGCATCAAATCGGTCAGACGGCCGTGGTGTACATAGTCTTCGCGTGAAACAATCGGGTAGTAAATCAATTTTTCTTTAACCAAATCGCCCAAGTATTCGTGTTCGGGTAATTCTTTGGTGAAGCGGTCGTAGTATGCCAAGTCTTTTTTGTAGCGTACGCCGTGAACCAAGATGATTTTTTCGAATTGCTCGTAAATTTCAGGGTCTTTGGTAATGCTCAAGAAAGGGGCGATGCCGGTACCGGTGCTCAAGAGGTAGAGGTGTTTGCCCGGATTCAGGTCGCCGGCAACCAGTGTACCGGTCGGTTTTTTACTGATGAGGACATCATCGCCGACTTTAAGGTGTTGCAGGCGGCTGGTCAATGGGCCGTCTTGTACTTTAATGCTGAAAAATTCCAGATGCTCTTCCCAGTTGGCCGAAGCCACGCTGTATGCGCGCATCAGCGGTTTGCCGTCAACCATCAGGCCGACCATGACGAATTGGCCGTTTTCAAAGCGCAAAGATTCGTCACGGGTGCAGGTGAAAGTGAAGTAAGCGTCGGTCCAGTGATGTACGGACAAGACTTTCTGGGTATTGAATGCTGCCATTGATATTTCCTGTCGGATGGGGCCGTCTGAATAGGATAAGTCGGGGCGGCCGAGGTTAATAAAAAGAGTGGAATACGGCTCAGTTACTTGCTCGCCGGTACGGCTGATTTTTCGCTGAGGCTGTGCAGGTCGGCATAGCGTCCGCCTGCGCTGATTAATTCTTGGTGTGTGCCTTGTTCGACGACATTGCCTTCATGCATGACAACGATGTTGTCGGCTTTTTCGATGGTGGAAAGTCGGTGGGCAATCACCAAAGTGGTACGGTTTTGCATCAGGTTTTCCAATGCGGTTTGCACTAAACGTTCGGATTCATTATCCAATGCGCTGGTGGCTTCGTCCAAAATTAAAATCGGCGCGTTTTTCAAAAGCGCACGCGCGATGGCGAGGCGTTGACGTTGGCCGCCGGACAGTTTTAAACCGTTTTCGCCGACTTCAGTGTGCAGGCCTTGCGGCATTTTTTGGATAAATTCCCAGGCATTGGCTGCTTTTGCGGCATTAATAATTTCTTCTTCGCTAAATTTGTCAGCTTGTGCATAGGCAATGTTTTCAGCAATCGTACCATTAAACAGGACAACGTTTTGGCTGACGAATGCCATGCGGCTGCGCAAGCTCTCGAGCGTATATTCATTGATGTTGATGCCGCCGATCAAAACTTCGCCTTCATTGGGATTAAGGAAGCGCGGCAACATATTGGCCAAGGTGGTTTTGCCGCAACCCGATGCGCCGACCAATGCAGTCACTTTGCCTTGTGGGACAAGCAGGTTGATATGGTTCAAACTGTTGCGTTCGGCTTCGGGATAACGGTGTACAACATCGCAAAATTCGATATCGCCAGGGTTTGGGCTGAGGATCTGTTTGCCTTCGTTGCTTTCTTCGGGCTGGTCCAAAAAGGTGAAGACGCTTTCAGCCGCCGCCAAACCACGCTGCAGGGATTGCATCACGCCGGTCATGCGTTTGATGGGGTCAAACATCATGATCATGCTGGACAAAAACGACATAAAATCGCCTGCACTAAAGCCGGAAAGCCCTGCTTGGCGGGCGGCTGCATAAATAATCGCAGCCAGAGCAACCGAAGCCATCAATTGCGTAATACCGGTACCGGCAGAGCTGGCGGAAACCTGTTTGAGCAAGTTGCGGCGAACATCATTGGCAATACGGTCGAAGCGGCGGTTTTCATAATCTTGACCACCGTAGATTTTTACAACGCGTTCGCCATTAATGCTTTCGCCCAAGACCTGCATCAGCTGGCCAAGATAAATTTGATTGTTGGCAGACAGTTTGCGCAGGCGTTTACTGACTGTTTGGATACATACGGCGACGACCGGTAAGATGATAAAAGTAATCAGGGTCAAACGCCAGTTCAGATAAGTCAGCAAGCCCAACAGGCCGACTACGCTCACGCCGTCTTTGGCAATCACGGTAATGACGTTGAACCCTGCATCGGTAATTTGATTGACGTCGTTCAAGATACGAGACATCAAACGGCCGCCGGTATTGCTGCTGAAATACGAAGTCGGCAGGTGCATCATTTTGTTGAACATTTCACCGCGCAAGCGCTGCACCAAGTGGCTGGACAGATACGTCGTGCAATATTCGTTGATGAAGTTAAACAGGCCGCGAACGAAAAACAGCGCCACAATTGCCAGCGGCAACCATGACATGCTTTTCATGTTTTTATCGACAAAACCTTCATTGATCAAAGGTTTGAGCAAGTAACCGAAAGCCGGCATCGTACCGGCGACAATCAGCATGGCCACTACGGAGACGATAAACATCTTCCAATAGCTTTTCAAATATCCAAGCAAGCGCTTGTATAACTCCCAGTTGGATGTGGCTTGTGTTGTCTGCATATCAATCCAAATTTAGAGCAAACATGCAATTCTAAACGAAAATATCTGTCATTACAATGTTTGCAATTGAAAGTCAAAAGGAGTCGGTATTGTTTTAACGCCTTGATTTTATATTGGGAACGACTGTGGTTTGGTGGGTTTGGCAATAATGTTGCACACTTCTCAAATATCGGTTGAGGCCGTCTGAAAAGTTTCAGACGGCCTCATCAGTCGTCAAGGACGGCCGGTTAAGCCAGAGCTTCCTTAATGATGTCTTTCACTGCCGTCGCATTATTAGGGACAACACGGACCCGTTGTGGCAGATTTTCCAAGCCTTCCAATGCGGCAGGGCGGGGGATGGAAACTTCGCCGACCGCTTCATGGATGGTGGCTTCAAATTTGGCGGCCAGTGCGGTTTCGAGGCAGACGATGGTTTCGCCGGCTTCGCGGACTTCACGGGCAACTTTGACGCCATCGGCTGTATGCGGATCAATCAACTCATGATCTTGCTCGTAAACCTGTTTGATGGTGGCAAGGCGGTTGGCATGGGTTGATTTGCCGGAAACAAAGCCATATTGTTGATGTACTTTGTTTAAGGCAAATTCTAAATTAAAGCCTTTGCCGGAGGCTACTTCCGCCCATAAGGTTTGGATTTCGTCCGCATCGCGGTCCATCAGGTCAAACACAAAACGCTCGAAGTTGGAGGCTTTGGAAATATCCATGGACGGGCTGGAAGTAACGTGGGTGTGTTCGCTGTTGCGCGGACGGTATGCGCCGGTTTTGAAAAATTCGTCCAATACGTCGTTTTCGTTGGTGGCAACAATCAAGCGGTGAATGGGCAGGCCCATTTGACGGGCGATATGGCCGGCGCAGATATTGCCGAAATTGCCGCTTGGTACGCAGAAGCTGACTTTTTCGTCATTGCTCGAAGTGGCGTTGAAATAACCGGCAAAGTAGTACACGACTTGGGCGACGATACGGCCCCAGTTGATGGAGTTGACTGTGCCGATATGGTATTTGGCTTTGAATTCGGCATCGTTTTGTACGGCTTTGACGATGTCTTGGCAGTCGTCAAACATGCCTTCAACGGCGATGTTGTGGATGTTGGCATCTTGCAGGCTGAACATTTGCGCGCGTTGGAATGCGCTCATTTTGCCTTCCGGAGACAGCATGAAGACGTTGACGCCTTTTTTACCGCGCAGGGCATATTCGGCGGCAGAGCCGGTGTCGCCGCTGGTGGCGCCTAAGATATTGAGTTCTTTGCCTTCTTTGTTCAATACATATTCAAACGCATTGCCCAAGAATTGCATGGCCATGTCTTTGAATGCCAAAGTCGGGCCGTTGGACAGGGCTTGGATTTTGATGCCGTCTGAAAGTGTGCGCACCGGCGTGATGGCTTTGGTACCGAATACTTCTTCGGTGTAGGTGCGGTTGATGATGTCGCGTAAATCATCAGCAGGGATGTCGGTGGCAAACAGGCTCATGACTTCAAACGCCAGCTCGGGGTAGCTGAGCGTGCGCCATTGGTCTAAAGTAGCACGGTCGATTTGAGGGTATTGCTCAGGCAGCATCAAACCGCCGTCAGGAGCCAAACCCATCAATAAAACTTCGCTAAATTGCTTGCGTGCGGTCGCACCGCGGGTGCTGATGTATTTCATGGTTTCTTCTCTATGTATTTAAAATTCAAATAGAAAGTCAAAACGAATTCAGACGGCCTTGATGTGAAAAAAGGCCGTCTGAACGATTATTTGTAGAGTCGTTTGAAGCAGGCGGTAACCGTTTTTGCGGTAACGGAAGCAATGGCCTGTTCGCGGGTTGCCGGACTCAATACCTGCATCATTTCGGTTGCAGTCAATTGGTTTGGCGCTTCTTCGCTGGCGCAGCCGCAGATTTTATTTTCCCATTCGGCTTGTTTTTCCGCGCTCATGGCCAAAGCAATGACGCGCCATTCGTTACGTTTGTTTAATTCGGTACGGCATTGGCTGTCTACCGCCATTTTCACTACGCTGCTGCCGATACCCGTACCGCTGCCCAAACCGCCGAAAGAGTCGCCGCCGGTAGCGCATGCACCCAATAAGAAAGCTGATGTAACAGCTACCAAAAGAGCTTTTAAAGTCATGATGTTTCCTGTAAACAAGGCCGTCTGAAACGTCCGAAGAGTTCTCAAAATAGCATGTATTATACCGTAATGCGGCCCGATATGTGAGTTTGCGAAACTGCCGTATAATGCTAGCGAGTTTTCTTTTCAATCAGCCAGCACGAAAGCCTCTATGTCCGACCTTTTCGCCCGTCAACCCGAAGCCCCTTTAGCCGAACGCCTGCGCCCGCATTCTTTAGATGATGTCATTGGGCAGCAGCACTTGATCGGCGAGGGCAAACCTTTGCGCGTGGCGGTGGAAGGTGGAAAGCCGCATTCTATGTTGCTGTGGGGGCCGCCGGGCGTAGGTAAAACCACGCTGGCAAGGATTTTGGCGCAGAGTTTCAATGCGCAGTTTCTGCCTGTTTCCGCCGTATTTTCAGGTGTGAAAGACATACGCGAGGCTATTGAAAAGGCTGAAATTGCCCTGCAACAAGGGCGAGCGACGATTTTGTTTGTTGACGAGGTACATCGCTTCAACAAAGCGCAACAGGACGCATTTTTGCCTTATGTCGAAAGCGGCTTATTAACCTTTATCGGCGCGACCACGGAAAACCCGTCATTTGAAGTCAATCCGGCATTGCTCAGCAGGGCGCAGGTTTATGTCTTGCAATCCTTGTCTTCAGACGACCTAAAAAAACTGATTGCCAAAGTATTGGCCTTGCCCGAATACCAAGAGTTTACGATTGAAGCGGATGCGCAAGAATTGCTTGTGAATACCGCCGATGGCGATGCGCGCAGATTGTTGAACTTGATTGAGCAGCTTTTACGTGCTGCCGATACACGCCGTCTGAAAACCTTAACTGCCGAATTTCTCGCCGACAGTCTTGGGGCGCAAATCCGCCGTTTTGATAAGGGCGGCGAGAGTTTCTACAATCAAATTTCTGCATTGCACAAATCCGTGCGGGGTTCGCATCCGAATGCCGCGCTGTATTGGTTCTGCCGTATGCTCGACGGCGGCACCGACCCGCGCTATCTTGCCCGCCGCATTGTCCGCATGGCATGGGAAGACATCGGCTTGGCTGATCCGCGTGCCTTAACGATTGCCAATGATGCCGCCGCGACTTATGAGCGCTTAGGCTCGCCGGAAGGGGAGCTTGCTTTGGCTCAAGCCGTGTTGTACCTTGCCGCCGCCGCCAAATCCAATGCAGGCTATAAGGCATACAACCAAATGCGCCGTTTCGTCAAAGAAAACGCCAGCGACGAAGTGCCCGTCCACCTGCGCAATGCACCGACCAAGTTAATGAAAGAATTGGGTTACGGACGCGAATACCGCTATGCCCACGACGAACCAAACGCCTACGCCGCCGGCGAAAGCTATATGCCCGACGGCTTGGACGAACCCGATTTCTACCAACCCGTCCCTCGCGGATTGGAAATCAAAATTGGCGAAAAGCTGAAATGGCTGAAATCCTTGGATGAAGATGCTTTAGATGGTTGAAGCGATAAATACACATAACATTAATCACAGAATAAATTAAATTTTTCAGACGGCCTTTGATGTCTGAATGTTTCTAACCTATACCACACATAATTTTTTATGAATATTCTCGAAGCCTTACTATTATTGTGCCTGCTGATTGTCATTAGCGCGTTTGTGTCCTGTTCCGAACTTGCGCTTGCTTCGGCGCGCAAAATCAAATTGCAGGTCATGGCGAAAGACGGCGGCGATACGCGCGCACTGGATGTGCTCAATATGCAGCAGCAGCCGGGCAGTTTTATTACCGTCGTCCAAATCGGTTTGAACGCCGTCGCCATTCTTGCCGGTATCGTCGGCGAGGCGGCGGTGCGCCCCTATTTTGACGGCTTGTTGGCAAACGCTGGCAGTTGGGGCAGTACGGCTGCGTCGCTGCTGACATTTACGTTGGTAACAGGCAGCTTTATCCTGATTGCCGACCTGATGCCCAAGCGCGTGGCGATGACCTACCCTGAAGCGGTGGCGGTACGCATTGTGCGGCCGATGATGTTTTTAATTTTTATCTTAAAGCCGTTTATTTTGATTTTTGACGGATTGGCAAACGCAATATTCAAGCTCTTCAAAATTTCCACCGTCCGTCAGGAGCAACTGACTTCGGAAGACATTTACGCCGTCGTCGATGCCGGTGCGCAGGCTGGTGTGTTGAAAGAACAAGAACACTATCTGATTGAAAACATTTTCGATATGCAGGAGCGCAAGGTAACTTCCACCATGAGTACGCGCGAATACATTGTCTATTTTGATAAAAACGACAACAGCGATACCGTGTTGGAAATGATGTCGGACAAACCGCACAACAAATTCCTCGTATGCGACGGCGATTTGGAACGCGTCATCGGCTACATCGAATCACATACGCTGTTGACCTTGTTTTTAAAAGAAAAAGAAGTCCGCCTGACCGACAAGCGCGTGTTGCGCAAAGCCTTGTTCATCCCCGACACGCTGTCGCTTTACGATGTCTTGGAAACCTTCAAAACTTCCGGCGAAGACTTTGCCGTCGTAGTGAACGAATACGCGCTGGTGGTCGGCGTGGTAACGCTGAAAGACGTGATGAGTATCGTCATGGGCGAGCTGGTTAATACCGAAGAAGAGCCGCAAATCATCCGCCGAACCGAAGACACCTGGCTGGTGGACGGCGCGACCCCGCTCGCCGATGTCATGCGTGCGCTGGATATCGAAGAGTTTCCCGATTCGGAAAACTACGAAACCATCGCCGGCTTTATGATGTATTCCCTGCGGAAAATCCCGAAACGCACGGATTTTCTGGTTTATGCCGGTTATAAATTTGAAATCATCGATACTGAAAATTTGAAAATCGACCAGCTTTTGGTTTCAAAACAAGGAAATATGGTGGGGAAAATGTAACGGGTTGCTGGGAACACATGACAAGAAAATTAAAAAATAAATAAAAAGGAAAAAATATTATGACGACTAACGAACCTCAAAAATACGCCCGCAGCCTGCATGCGCCCATCAGCCTCTGCACAACCTCTGACGACCGCTTTATGCCGCGCGGCTTTCTTTCATATTTTGCCGAGCTGCCGAAATTGGTTTTAACCGAAAAATTAGATGGGCAAAACAACTGCTTTGCCGCACACGGCCTCTATGCCCGTAGTCATGCTGCTCCCTACCCAGCATCCGTGGGATAAACCTTTGCTGCAACGATGGCAGCAAATCAAAGATGATTTAGGCGACCTCGAACTTTTTGGCGAGAAGACGAAGTCATCCACCGCGACAATATGGCGTCGCATGGGTAGGGAAGGGGAAAAGTAAATATATAAGGTCGTCTGAAACTCAAAAATGCGGTTTCAGACGACCTTTGATTTAGGCCTATGCAGGCTGTAGCGTGGGCAACGGCAGTTTGGGCAAGCCCGCTTTCCATAGGCAAATTATGAACCAATATCCGAACATTGCCTCATGGGGGACACGATATTCAACGGGCAGTAAAATAATCTACGCCGACGACTGAGGAGAGTTCGAGCCGCCAAAATACTGCCTGTACTTCATAGACAGAAGGGTCGGGCAGAAGGGATAAATCGAAAATCCTCAACCAGCTTTTGAAAGCCAATGTCCGCTACGGCGGACTGCAAACAGGTAAAAATAGCTTTCCAGTTGCGAATAGGCAATCGAATGAATGCCATACATAATATAGATGTTTTAAATTATATATCCATTAACTCATAAGAAACATTTCCGGTTTCTAGTAACTCAATAAATACTCTTTTAATAAAATCAAAGTTTTCTATCACCGAACAAGCTGGATAGGGTTCTCCCTCAAAGTAAACCAATCCAGGAGTACCATTAAAGTCAGATTTTGTTCTAATTAGGAACTCCCCATCTTTTCCATACTCAATTAAAGTAAATAAATATCTTTCACCGTCACATTGAACTGATAATCCTGAGATTCCAACTTCTGGCTCTGGGATAAACTCTAACCCCGCAGCCCCCTCATTTAGTTCAATATTATTAAGTATAGATATCATTTTATCTTTATCAATAGAAGATACTCTCTCCCTATTAGATGCTATAATCCAGTCCTTTCCTCTTTGAAATCCACAGGTAAAAAATAAATTATTTGTCATTTTTTTTGGTTCCTTTATTGTTCGTTGACCTTTAGACCAAACGTACACTTTGGGTAACTTAGTTCTATTATCTATTGCATGAACAGTAACAGATTTTAACCCAGCTTTTTCAGCAGCTGTAGCTATATCATTTTTACAATAATCACAAACATCCTTACCTTGAACATTAATGACCATACTTTTACCTTTAGTTACACCTCGGTCATAAGCCTGTTGAATAGCTCCTATTTCTGCATGAGCATTTTCCATATTACTATTTGGATAAGGCGAGCCGTTTTTTAAAGGCGGTTTCGCTGCCACATTTTCTGCAATTAGTGTCAGTTTATTTGGTTCTGAAAATTTATCCGCCCTAGCCATCTGATTGGTATCAACATAAACCCTGCCATTAACATCCACTCTCGCAATGACATCAATCTTCTCAAGTTTTGTGCCTTGTGCTTTAAGCATTTCGTTTGATAGCTGCTCTTTTAATGGGATAGATTTAGCATTATTCTCCGTACCAGAAGAAATTTTAATCTTATGGTTTTCATATCCTTTTGTTTTCCCAACAATCGGCAATTTTTCGTTTGCATTGGCTCCTTTTGGCAACTTAGTTAAGGCTAGTCCCCCTAACCCCGCAGCTTCAGCAGCACCTTTTCCTACATTAGCTGCGAGTTCTACCAACACACCAAAATAACCAAAGCATTGAAAGCGGAGACTTATTTTTGCCGCCCTTACCATTCTTGGGAGAAAGGGCTGAATGAGAACACCAACGGACTCATCCGGCAATACTTCCCCAAACAAACCGATTTCCGCAACATCAGTAATCGGGAGATACGCAGGGTTCAAGATGAGTTGAACCACCGACCAAGAAAAACACTTGGCTACGAAACGCCAAGTGTTTTATTCTTGAATCTGTTCCAACCACTGATACACTAGTGTTGCACTTGAAATCCGAATCCAAGGCCGTCTGAAACAATCCAATGTTTCAGACGGCCTTTTTATGAAATCAAAAATTGCTAGAGCTAAGACAGAGGTCTTTATTCGCAATTTAAGCCTTTTGTTTTTTCAGCGAATGTATCCATGGCAATTTGGCACATGCGTTCACGTTGGCCTACGTCGGCGGCAGGCAGGATTTGGCGCAGGTATTTTGTGTTGTCGCGTTGGAACGATGCTTTATCGCCTGCTTTTTGGTAACACGCATCTGCGCGGGTAAAGTATTGCTGGCAGATTTTCGGCAATTCTTCAAAGGACAAGGGTTTGCTTTTGTGCATGCCGTGTGCGGAGACGGAGAGGGAGGAAAGGGCGCACAGCGCGATGATTAAGGTTTGGGAAATGGTTTTCATGGTCAGCCTATTTATTGAAGTGGTGTTTAAATCAATTGTTCGCCCCAATGCAGCTTTTGGCGCAGGGTTTTGAAGTATTGGTAATCGGTGGGATGGAGGACGCGCAAGGGGTTGTGATAGCGGCGGATGATGATGCGGTCGAAGTTTTGCACGTCGATATGGGATTGTCCGTCAAAATGTGCGCGTGCATCGCCGCTTTTGGTAATGAGGATTTCGATTACGCTGGTGTCGGAGATGGCAATCGGGCGATTGGTCATGGATTGCGGGCAGATGGGCACGAGTGTGAAGGCGTGCAGACCGGCCTGCATGATGGGGCCGCCGGCGGCAAGCGCGTAGGCAGTCGAACCTGTCGGTGTGGAAATAATCAGGCCGTCCGAGCGTTGGGTATAGACAAATTCTTGATTGATAAAGACTTCAAATTCAATCATTTGGCCTGCGCCGCCACGAGACAGTACGGTGTCGTTGAGGGCGAGGGCGCGTTCGATGGTTTCGCCGTCACGAATGATGCTGGCTTCGATGAGGATGCGTTCTTCGGGCAGATATTTGCCTTCCAGTACGGGGCGGATGCCCTCAACCATGGTGTCGCGTGAGATTTGGGTAAGAAAGCCCAAGTGGCCTTGATTGATGCCGATGATGGGGACGGCGCGCGGGGCGACTTCGCGGGCGGCGGAGAGGAAGGTGCCGTCGCCACCGAGCACAATGACGAGGTCGCAGTATTTGCCCAGCTGGGCTTTGTTGACGGTTTCGCAGTAGGCGGAATCTTGGATATAGACGCAGTGTTCTTCTACGCTTAATTCATCCAGATAGATGGTAAAGCCGTTTTCGCGCAGAAAAGAAACCAATGTGTGGACGGTATCTTGAATCTCGGGCGTATTGGGACGCGTAACGATACCGATGTTTTTAAATGGGCTTTTCATGTAATAGGCCGTCTGAAATTAAGTATTTAATCTATCCAGATATCGCGCTCGAGGCGGTCGAGGCGTTCGTTTAGGCGGGCAACGTCGTCGCGCAGTTTGTCCACTTCTTCCAGCCATGCGGCAAGCGTGGCTTGGTCGATAACAGGGGATTCGGGTTCGCGTGAAAAGTCGCTGATTTGCTCGGCAATGCTTTTGCCGATTTTTTTCATGGTGCGGCCGATGTCGCCGGCACGCGAGCTGATGCTTTCTGCGGCCACATGACCGAATACGCGCGCCAAATCTTCGCTCGGATAATAGCGCAATCCACCCAAAATAGGAAGGACGGACATGCCCAATACCAAGTCGCCTTCAAGGCTGATATCGCCCACGCCGGGCTGGCCGCCTTGGAGGATTTTTTGGATGGCGCTGTTGTGGAATGTGATGTTGGTGTCGGCGGTGTCGTTTGCGGTTTCAAGAAAACCTTGTTCGCTGATGCGTCCGGTCAGTCTGAAACCGGTCAGGCTGATGCAGATGATGCTGCCTGCAAATTCAGACAGCTCGCGCTGTTGCTCCGGATTTTGCTGTATCAGGTGGTTGATAATGGGAAATAGGGCGGACATGGTTTACTCTAAATGCCGTCTGAAACGGATGAATGGGTTGAGTCGCAATTTTACAGGCTTAGCCCGTCTGCGCAAACGGTATTTACAATTTTGCCGTTGCTTTCATCATCAACGATGAAATCAGGAGCCGGCAGGCCGAGTTTGGCTGCTTCGGTAGTATAAAATTCGGCCCGGCTTGGGTGACGGGGTTCGACAATATTGCGGATACGTTTGCCGTCTGCTTGGCAGGCCGTCTGAAAAAGGACTTGGACGGCCAAGTCTTTATGAAGGATATTGACGGGTTGCTTGCCGCCTTGAATGCGTGTTTTCTGAACCAGTTTGGTGACGGGATGACGGTCGGCAGAATAAAGTCCGCCCAGTCGCAGTATGTCGATATGGGGGACGGCACTTTCCAGCAAGGCTTGCTCAACCGCGAGAATTTGATGGGCGGATTCGGTTTGCGGATCGGGCGGTGTGGTTTCATCGCATATGCGTGCTTGGTTGCCATACACGCTGGTGCTGCTGGTAAAGATGATGTGTTGTACCTTAGATTGCTCGGCAAGTTGAATCCATTTTTTCAGGGTATCGGCATAATGGTTTAATGACGAAGGAGGAAGCAGGCAAAACCATGTCGGCTTGTTGATGTGGTTTTGCCACAAGGCCGAACTGTGAAAAAGATCGTTTTGATTCAAATCGATGATGTCGAGCTCAATCGGCAGATTGATGTCGTCGGAGGTCAGGTTGCGTTTGACGGCGGCTACCTGACTGCCTTGCTCATAACATTTTTGTGCCAGCGGCAGGCCGAGATAGCCTAGGCCGAGAATGGAAATATCGGGAAGGTGCATAAATAAAGCATCCGAAAATTAACAGGCCGTCTGAAAATAGCTTTAACTTGGTTAAAACCACGTTTTCAGACGGCCTTTGTATGGAAAAATTAATGGTTGCTGCCGATTTTTTGGTCGAATTCGGCACGGTGTTCCGGCAGGAGGTAAGGGCGCAACAGGCTAAGTGTGCGGCTGATACCCCGTACTTTGGAATCTTCGGTCAACTTGGCGCGGCCGCGCAGGGAGCTGTCGAAGTCGAACCAGTATTTCGTTACCATCCACATATTGACGGCAAGGTCGTTCATGGCGGTTTGGTCTGCGCTGATGATGTTTAGGCCGTTGAGCTGGGTCAGCAGGTTGACCAACAGCGGGGATACTTTGGCTTGGGTAAAGGTATTGTGTTCGCCCAATAATTCGGCACTGCGGGCAAGCAGGGTGTTCACATCGCTGAAAAGGAAACGGTATTCCCACATCACATCATAAATACCGGCCATGTAGTTAATGGAGTCTTCGACATTGGACGGTAACACGGCTTCGTTAAGGTAGGCAAGCAGGGCCTCGCTGTAACGTTTGAACAATTGAACGATGATTTCGTCTTTGTTGCGGAAATGGTAGTAGAGGTTGCCCGGGCTGATGCCCAAGTGGGCGGCAATATGGTTGGTGCTGATATTGCGCTCGCCTTCTTCGTTGAACAAGGCGAGGCTGGCATTGATGATTCGTGTGTAAGTGTTGACTTTAGCAATGCGCGGCATGGGATACACTCCTTTGTTTTATAGGCTGTATGAAGTCGGCAGCCAGTTGGGTTCTGCGTGTAATTCTACCTGAAATTGAGTAAATACTGTATTACAAACATATTGTGCCAGTTGGTGGACATCTTGCGCGGACGCGTTGTTTTTATTCACCAAAACCAAAGCCTGCCTGTCATGCACGGCCGCACCGCCGATCTGATGGCCTTTCAGACGGCATTGGTCAATCAGCCAGCCGGCTGCGAGTTTGACCGAACCATCTGGCTGCGGATAGCGTGGCATATCAGGGTATTGCTGCAACAAATCGGCTGCTTTTTCAGCACTGACAACTGGGTTTTTAAAGAAACTACCGACATTGCCAAGTACGTTAGGATTAGGTAGTTTACTGTTGCGGATTGCACACACTGCATCGGAAACATCTTTGGCTGTCGCCTCGCGGCCTTGGCTCAGTTCGGCAACCGCGGCCGCCAAATCGCCATAGCCCAAGTTCGGCACAAAATGCTCTTTCAACGCAAATACAACCGAAACAATCACATAACGGCCTTTGCCTTCCTGTTTGAACAGGCTTTCACGATAAGCAAAATCGCAATCGGCATTGGAAAGCTCGACAAAGGTTTCCGTATTCAAATCAAAGCAGCGGACGCTATGGATAACATCTTTGACTTCAACGCCGTATGCGCCGATGTTTTGTACCGGAGACGCACCGACCGTACCCGGAATCAGGCTGAGGTTTTCCAGTCCGCTTAAACCCAGTTCAACCGTATGCAAAACAAAATCATGCCAAATTTCTCCGGCCTGCGCTTCGATATAAACTAGGCCGTCTGAACGCTCAATTTTGCGTATTCCCTTGTTTTCCATATGCACAACCAGACCGGCGTAGTCTTCCATCAAAAGGATATTGCTGCCGCCGCCGAGCCATAAAACAGTATCTCGGTCGAACTCGGGCAGCTGGACGATGTCGCGCAATTCGTCGGCGTGTTTGAGCGCGATAAAGGCTTGGGCTTGGGCTTTGAGGCCGAAAGTGTTGTAAGGGGTAAGGTCGGTTTGGTATTGGATGGGTTGCATGGGTTTGACTTTAAAATAGGAATTCGTTGATTAAAGGATGTAGTCAGTGGAGAAAGACGGCTTGTATTGTTCAGACGGCCTTATGCGATTTGACCCTCTCTTTACTGCAAAGCTCCAAGCACCATACCAATGCAATGGCGGCAATCGTCAGCGAAACGGTCAGCGCGGTCCAGAAGCCGTAAATGCCCATATCGGCATGATAGGCAAGCAGGTAGCCGGGCAACAGGCCGCAACCCCAGAAAGCCACGGCATGGATAAACATCGGCATTTTGGTCACTTTATAGCCGCGCAGCGCATATGAAGCGATACATTGGGTGGCATCTGCCAGTTGGAATAGAGAAGCGAAAAATAAAACGGTCGCGGCAATGCCTAATACGGCCGCATCGTTGGTGTACATACCGGCCAACTGAAAGCGAAAGATGACCAAGAGCAGCGCGGTGCAGGCAGCAAGCATCCAGCCCAACACCAGCGACACGCCTGAAATATAACGCGCCCGCAAAAAATCGCGCCGCCCGAGCGAAAAGCCAACGCGGACCGTGCTTGCCGAGCCGACGCTTTGCGGAACCATATACAAAATACCCGACAGGCTGATGACGACTTGTTGTGCGGCGACATAATCCTCGCCGAATGGCGCCACCAAAAAGACGATAAACGAAAACGCGCTGGCTTCTAAAAAATAAGACAAGCCGATGGGTGCGCCGATTTTCCAAATCTGTTTGAAAGCCGCCAAATCGGGTTTGCCGATTTTTGCCGTCAAGCCAAACGGACGGAAGAATTTTTCTTTGGCGATATAAAGCCACAAAGCCAATGCGCTGAACCAAAATACCGCCGCCGTTGCCACGCCGCAACCTGCTCCGCCCAAAGCAGGCATACCAAATTTGCCGTAAACGAACACATAGTTTAGCGGCACATTCAACACAAATGCCGCGAAGCTGACCAACATAATCACGCGCGGACGGTTCAAGCTGGAGGCATAAGCGTGCAGGGCGCGGTGTATCATGGCGGCCGGCATTGCCAAGCTGGTGAAGAACATATATTGCGCCATCGTGTCTTCGACATAATCGTTCAATGTCAGCCAATGACGGAACGGCGTAATCATCGCCCACATCAACAGCATGCCGAATATGCCCAAACACAAGCCAAACCAAATGCCCTGCATTCCTGTTTTGCCGACTTCTTCGGTTTTACCTGCGCCGTACAACTGGGCAATCATCGGGTTCAACGCCGCCATCACGCCCATAAAGGTAATGTAAATTGTTGAGAAGGCGCTGCTGCCCAAAGCCACCGCAGCCAAATCTTCCTTGCCTGCGCCACCGGCCATTACTGTATCGACAAAACCAATGCCCACTTGTGCCACTTGCGCCAACAGCATAGGCAGGGCGAGGGCGGTAAGCAGGCGGGTTTCTTTTAAGAAAACAGGAAAGGCAAAGCGGTTGAGGTTCAGTAGCATAATGTGTGCGGTTTGAGGACAAAGGCCGTCTGAAAACGGAAATTTAAAATTATAAAGGGTAATGTTTGTACATAGACAAAGATTGGTTTAATCGTTAAATTTTTCAGACGGCCTTAAATGTCGGATGTCTTTTGACGGCTTCCAACCAGCTGTCCGGCGTTTGAAACTGCATCAGGCCGTCTGAAAGCGAAACCGCGGCTTGGGTAGTCGAAGCGCGGGTCAGCTTTTCATTGGTTTCGGCATCGTAAATGGTGTAATCGATACGCAGGCAGCTTTCGATTTCGACAATGTCCATATCAACGCGGATTTTTTGGCCGAAACGGGCAGGGCGGATGTATTTGAGGTTCATCTGCACAATCGGCCAGCTGTACCCCTGCCGCCCCATTTCGTTGTAGTCATAACCGATGGAAGACAGAAAAGCGCAACGTGCGGTTTCAAGGTATTTGACATAGTTTCCGTGCCACACGATGTGCATGGCATCTACGTCAAAAAAAGGAACTTCGGTTTCAAAGCTGTGTTGGCAGTAGATGTGTTTTTTCATGGTTTAAAAGAGTAAGTGTGATGGTTTCAGACGGCGTCTTCGCCCCAAAAATCATAAAAATTGAACCATTGTAGCGGATTTTGCGCACATTCTTGCGCCAAAATGTCGGCAAAACCCTGCATCGCGTCTTTGACGGCGGCTTCGCGGTTGCCGCGTTTCCAGCTGGAAGTATCGGTAAAGCGGCGCAGTTTCAAATGATGGCGGCCGTTTTGTTTCACGCAAAACAGCGTGTTTACTTGCGTTTTTAAAAGCGAAGCCAATAACCATGCGCCTTGCGGCATAGGGGCGGTGTGGCCTAAGAAATTAATGTCGGCGGTTTTCTCGCCGCGGACAGGTACTCGGTCGGCCGCGATGGCAATCCATTCGCCGTCTTCGATACGGCGGTTCAATTCCATCATCAGGGTGGTGTCCAAATCGGTTACCTGAATCAGGCGGATATGTTCTGCGCCGGCTTTTTGCAATGCCTCGTTAAATGCCTGCGCGTGTTTGCTGTGCACCAATACATTGAGTCTGAAATCTTTATGGTGCGACACCAGCGCACGGCAAACTTCGGTATTGCCTAAGTGCGAACAGGCAAAAATCTGGCCGCGTTCGTTGCGTTTGACTTGCGAATAGATGTCGTCCGGATCTTCAATCACCAAATCTTCATAACGGATTTTGCGTTGCCACACGGCAAAACGGTCGCAAACCGCTTCGCCAAATGCAACGAATTGTTTGAATACGCTGTGTTTCGGTAGGACGATATGGGGAAAGGCCGTCTGAAGACGGGTTTGATAGCGTAAGACATGACGGCGCGGTTTGGGCGCGGTTGTATAAAAATACAGCACCACAAACCAAATGCACGGCTTCATCAAAAAGGCCGGCAGATAGCGCACCATCAATGTGGTCAGGGCGAGAAACAGGCGGCTGCCGCGTTCGGGTTGCGCTGCCCAATGAGTTTGTTTATTGTCGGTCATGGTTTCAGACGGCCTTTCCGAAAACTTTGCCCAATCGGTGTTTTAACATACCGCAAAACAGCCGTGTGTGCATTTTGCTGATGCGGACATTGTCGGCAAAGGCATCGAAGTGGGACACGCCGTCGGCGGCGTATTGGACGGGTGTTTTAATCCAAACCGGTTTGATGTCGCGCCAGTACAGGCGGATAAGGATTTCCGTATCAAAGTCCATGCGGTCGCCTACGGTTTCTTCGCGGACGACGGATAGCGCGGGTGCAAGCGGATAGAGGCGGAAGCCGCACATGCCGTCTTTGATGTCGCATGACCAAGTGTGCAGCATATTCCAAAAGTCAGTAATTTTGCGTCCGTAAAGCCGTGCTTTGGGCGCGTCGTCGCCGTATTGCGGCCAACCGCAAACAACGGCTTCGGGATTTTGTTCTGCAGCAGCAAGGAGTTTGGGTGTGTCGTTTAAGCAGTGTTGGCCGTCTGCATCAACCTGCAAGACGTGGGTATAACCATGCTCTTCGGCGTATTCCAAACCGGTTTTGACCGCTGCGCCTTTGCCGCCGTTGATGGGGCGGTAAAGGACATCGATGCCGTCTGAAACCAAAGCCTGCAATACAGGTTTGCATTCTTCGCGTGAACCGTCGTCCACAATTAAAACGTTTAAACCGAAGCTACGCATGGTTTCGGCAACGTGGCTGATGGTGGTCGGGTGGTTGTAATGTGGAATGAGGGCCAGGGTTTTCATCAATATTCTTTAGGCGACGTTAACACAATGCAGAGTATAACAAATAAACATGCCATAGCGTTTGAAAAGGCCGTCTGAAACGGCGCTGACAAAATCGTTTGATTTCGTTTTTCACTGTTTCAGACGGCCTTTGGTATGCCCTTAATTCAGCATTGTACATAACCGACATCAAGGCATAAATCATGGAACTCGTTGAGTGTGCTGCGGTGTCCGATGCTGATGATGATGCTGTCGGGCATTTTTTGTTTCAGTGCGCGGTAGAGCAGGGCCTCGGTCGGTTCGTCCAAGGCGGCGGTGGCTTCGTCGAGGAGGATGACTTTGGGCTGCGAGAGCAGGGCGCGGACGAAGGCGACGCGTTGCAGTTCGCCCGGGGAGAGTTTGTGCTGCCAGTCATCGATTTTATCTAATTTATCAACCAGATAACCTAATCGGCAGGTGTTCATGGCTTCGGCTAACTCGGGATGCTGTTTGTCGATGTCGGGGTAACAAATCGCATCGCGCAGGCTGCCTTGCGCCGTGTACGGGCGTTGCGGCAGGAAGAGGATGTCTTGATGCGGCGGATGGCTGACTTTACCGCTGCTGCCGAAAGGCCAAAGCCCTGCCAGCGCGCGCAACAGCGAGGTTTTGCCGCAACCGCTCGGGCCGCGTATCAACAGGGAATCGCCGCTTTTAAGGTTGATGTTGATGCTGTCCAATAAAACTTCGCCGTTGTGGCGGTATAGGGCGACGTTTTCTAAGATCAGGCCGTCTGAAACTTCGGTAAGGTCGGGTTGTCGTGCGGTGTGTTTTTCTTCCGTGCTCAGCAAAAAGCCGTACAGACGCTCCAGTCGGGCGCGGTAGGCGGTGAATTTGTTGTAGAACATCCGGAAGAAAGACAGCGCGTTTTGCAGCCGTGCGAAGGCTTGGACGGTCTGCTGGATGTCGCCGATTTTGATTTGTCCGGCAAACAGGCGCGGGGCTTGCAAAATAATGGGAAAAAGTTTGATGCCGTTGGTGAACATATCGTTAAAGCCGCTCAGGCAGACGCTTTGCCGCGCAATGCGCCAACGGTTGCGGATGATGGCTTTGAAGCGGTCGGAAAGCTGGTCGTGTTCGTGTTTTTCGCCGCTGTAAAACGCCACGCTTTCGGCGTGGTCGCGCACGCGGATGAGGGAGTAACGGTAGTCGCCGTTAAGCTTTTCGTTTTCATAGTTGTAACGAATCAAAGGGTTGCCTATCCACATGGCGATAAAGGTCGCCAAAATCACAAACATATAGACAAACCAAACAATGCCGTGCGGAATGTCGAAGCCGAATACGGTCAGGATGCCCGCCAAGCCCCATAGAACAACGGCAAATTCCAGCGAGGTAACGACCGAATTGACCATGCCGCGCACAAATTCGATGGTCGAGGCGATGAAATCCTGTGCGTCCTGTTGGATACGCTGGTCGATGTTGTCCGGCGCGTGGCGGCGCATTTGCAGGAGGTAGTAGTTTTTGTCGGCAAGCCAGCGCGAAGTCAAAACTTCATTGAGCCGCTCCGACCATTTAATCGCCAAGCCTTGATCGAGAAAGTCGTTGACGACATTGTTAAACGCCCGTATCAGCACCACGCCCGCGTTCATCGCTGCAAACATCCAAAACGCGGAGGCGTTCAAATCCTGCATCGAATCGTAAAGCCCTTTGGACATAAAGGTGCTCAACACATTCAGCCGGACTTCGGTCAGCAGCAGCGTAATCATCGCTGTAATCAGCAGCAAAACTTTGACGGTACTTTTCGGCGTCAGGCACAGGCGCAGGATATAGCTAAACTCGCGCCCGAAGCGAGTGTTGCGTGCAAAAAACAGAATTACCGCCGAGGCTGCGGCGACCATGAATAAGGTCTGCAACAGCCAAGACGGCGTGGAATAAAGCTCGATTTGCCATTTTTGCATGGAGTGTTCTCTGAAAGGATGTAAAGGCCGTCTGAAAGGACGGCAAATTTATTTGACTATGGTAACTGTAATAATAGTTTTCTGAACTGTTGTATTTTTTGTATGTACAAACGGTTCTTATTTGTTTTTGTGGAAAGCGAAAATCTTATCAAATATAATCGCAAAACCAAATTACTTTGTAATTTTTTACTCGATATAAGAATTATTAATATTTCAAACCAGAAGGTATTTTATGAACAGCAAATTAGCCCTGATGCCGCTTGTGGTTGCAAGTGCATTCGCCTATGCCGCCGATGAAGCCACTTCTGCTCCCGAAGCATATGCAGAAGTGCAGGAAGTCAAAGTCCACGCCGACGCTAAACGCGTGAAGGCCGCACGCTCGTATTCTATTGCCAGTGATGGCGATATGCGCGACCGTGTGAATTTGGGTGTGTTGGGTAAAGCGAATGCCTTTACCGCTCCGATTACCGTGGTCAATTACGACGAAAAAGCCCTCAACAATACCGAAGCGCGTACTTTGGTGGATGCCGTAGCGAAAAAAGACGCTTCGACTTGGCAGTTTGGCGGCGAAAGCAACACGCTGACCGGCCTGTATTTCCGCGGCTATCAGCTTGATGCGCGCCAATTCAGCGTCAACGGTTTGGCAGGTATGTACGGCACGCAAGGCACGGCCAGCGTGCAAGTCGGCTCGGCGCAATTGATTAAAGGCGCGTCTACCGCCGTAAACGGCATGGACCCTGAAGGCGCGGTATCCGGTTCCGTCAATATCGAAACCAAAAAAGCCGCGGACGAAGGCAACCGCAAAATCGGTTTGGGCTGGTTCAGCAACAACCGCGCCCAAGGTACGTTCGATTTAGGTCAACGCTTCGGCGAAAACAAAGAATTCGGCGTGCGCGCCAACGGCAAACTACGCCACGGCGATACGCCACGCGATGGTTACAGCGAAGACAACAAAGAATTTGCCTTGAATGCCGACTATCGCGGCGAAAAAGTGCGCGTGGCGTTTGACTCCATCTACGCGAAACGCAAAACCAACGGCGGCCGTGCACGTATTCAGGATATTCAAAACGCCAACGGCCGCTTGTTTGACGCACCTGAAGGCAAAGTGAATTTGGCGCCGAGCTGGCAGGCTCAAAACACGCGCGGTCAAACGAATATGCTGACCTTCGAATGGGATGCGTTTGAAAATGCCCAAATTACAGGCGGTATCGGCTACAACAATGCGCGCTATTACGGTAATTTCGCCTCTCCTACCGTTACGAGCAGCGGTTTGACCTACAATTCAGGTCGTGCACGTTTGACCGACCAGCGTTTCAAAACGCTCAGTATGAATCTGACTGCACGCGGCGAATTTGAAACCGGTCCGGTAAGTCACAACTGGAGTACCGCATTTGACCGTATCGACCGCAAACGTACTACTTATCAAGGCGCACGCCAAACGAAAAGCAGCGTTATCGATCCGAGTCTGGATATTCCAACCCAATTGGCAAAATCGGATTCCAACTTAGGCAGCGCTTGGAGCCCAACCCCTTCATTGGATACCGTGATTAAAGTAAACAGTTTGGCAGTATCTGACACGCTTGGTTTTGTCGACAACAAATACCGCCTCACTTTGGGCGGACGTTTCCAAGCTGTTGAGCAGAAAAACAAATTAAACGGCCGCAAAGCGGATGCGAGCCGTTTCAGCCCGATGTTGATGGCGGCATGGGTTCCGCAGCCTGATTTGGTGGTTTACGGCAACTATATGGAAGATTTGGAGCCGTCCGACATCCGTACCGATGATGACGGTCATGTAACGATGGCAGATCCGCGCGTCAGCCGTCAGTTTGAAGTCGGCGTACGCAAAAACTGGGGCGATTTCGTAACGACGCTGAACGCATTCCAAATCAAACGTCCGGGCTACTGGTTCGGTAAAACGACTTCAGGTACTGATTTTGCAACGCGCAAAAATGCGGGCTTGGCTTATAGCGGTTCTGAGCAAGGTATGGAACGCAGCCGCGGTATCGAATTCAATACCTATGCCAACTTGTTGAATAAAACCTTGCGTCCGAGCTTTGGTTTGATGTATCTGCAATCAACCGTAAAAGATTATCCGAATTATGCTGACAATCTTGTTAACGGCGTACAAGTCGCCAATCCGCGCGTAATTGCCAAAGCAGGTGTTGAGTGGGATACCCCGTTTGCCAAAGGATTGACCTTGAGCAGCAATGTTTCGTATTTTGGCAAGTCTTACCAAGACACGCAAAAACAATACGCTTTCCCATCTTACACTTTGGTTGATGTAGGCGCGCGCTACAAAACCAAGCTCGGCAAAAATACTTTGACCGTCAGCAGCTCGGTAGAAAACCTGTTCAACAAAAACTACTGGCAGGTACAACGCGGCCAATACGATCGCAGCTTCGCCGTTGTCGGTATGCCGCGTACTTATTGGCTGAAAGCGGAATTGGATTTCTAATCTGATTTCGGTTTGAACGTAATAGCAGGCCGTCTGAAAGGGAATGATAAAAAGCAAGAATTTGTTTTTTATCCCTTTTCAGACGGCCTGATTTGATTGCCTTATGTTTTTTGCTTGAAAAATCTTACATGTTTTTTATGGATTTCACGCGAAACAAGGTTAATATTCCATTTTCACAATACATCATTCGAGAAGACATATGAAAAAATCCATCAAACTGACCCTGTGCGCCCTCGCACTGTCACTCTCCGTGCAAGCGCAAGCGGTTACCCATGCCGTGATTGAAACCAATATGGGCAACATCCAACTGGAGTTGGATGAAGTCAAAGCGCCGAAAACCGTGGCAAACTTTGTCAATTATGCCAAAAAAGGTTTTTACGACAACACGATTTTCCACCGCGTTATCGACAATTTTATGATTCAAGGCGGCGGATTTACCGAGAAAATGGTTCAAAAGTCCACCGATAAAGCCATCAACAACGAAGCAGACAACGGCCTGAAAAATAATGTCGGCACCATCGCCATGGCGCGCACCGGCGATCCGAATTCCGCAACCAGCCAGTTCTTTATCAATACGGCCGACAACGACTTTTTGAATTTCAAAAGCAAAACCCCTCAAGGCTACGGCTATGCCGTTTTCGGTAAAGTCACTTCCGGCATGGACGTTGTCCGTAAAATCAGCAAAGTGAAAACAGCGACACGCGGTTTCCATCAAGATGTACCGACCGAAGCCGTGATTATCCGCAAAGTCAGCATCAAATAATTTTGATTGCTTGAATCCAAACAACAGGCCGTCTGAAACATTCAGACGGCCTGAATTTATTTATTTGATAATAAGCGGCAATTTGGGAGATAATTCAGCATCTACTATTTAAGGAGTCGATTATGCAAACCCACCTGCCTTTTTTCGGCGTTGTCCGTGTCAGCGGTGAAGACAGAGCATCATTTCTTCATGGCCAATTATCCAACGATATTAATAATTTAGCTTCCGGTCAGGCATGTTACGCCACATACAATACGCCTAAAGGCCGTGTGTTGGCGAATATGCTGGTCGTCAATCGCGGAGAAGATTTACTGCTGGTCATGGCGCAAGATTTGACCGAATCCATCGTCAAACGCCTGAGAATGTTTGTCTTGCGTGCAAAAGTCGTCTTCGAGCTGATGCCCGATTTGGCAGTCAGCGGCGAGTTGGCAGACAATGCAGAACCTCATCCTGCTACCGAACCGAAACTGTCTTTCCCGGCTCAGATTCAAGAACACACCGTAGAAATTGCCTTGCCGCACACAGGCCGTCTGAAAATTTCAGCAGCAGAAAACGCATCCGAATATCAAGCAGAAGCCGAAAACGCATGGAACCTACACGAAATACGCAGCGGCTATCCGTGGATTTGCGCCGCAACCAAAGAAGCGGCTGTTGCCCAAATGCTCAACCAACACATCATCGGCGCCGTCCATTTCCGTAAAGGCTGCTACCCCGGCCAAGAAATCATCGCCCGCGCCCAATACCGAGGCCAAGTCAAACGCGGTCTGGCCGTATTAAGCGGCGACTCTTTAGAAGCTGCCGGTATTGTTGTCAAAGTCGGCGAAGAAGAAGCAGGCGTCATCCTCAACACAGCACTGACTGAACAAGGCAGCCTCAGCCTAGCCGTTATCAAGTTTTCCGCAGCAGAAGCAGCATTGACCGATGCAGACGGTAATGCTTTGAAACAGGAAAAACTGTTTTTTACGGTAGAGAAAGATTGATTGTCAGATGATTGAATAAAAAGCTTAAATATTAGCTTGAAATGAAAACAGAAAGGCCGTCTGAAATTCAGACGGCCTTTGATATTGAGTTTTGTTGGTACATGACCCAAGCTGCGTTTGCTGCTGACTGGATTACGGCATGGTTTGGAATCATTCGGTAGCAACAAAAACTGCGTGCGTGCGTACCGCACACACCCTACACCTTAATCTTAAGGTTTGCGTCACCCGCAGGTAGGGTGTGTGGCGTAGCCACGCACGCGGTTGACAGGGGTGCGGGCTACGGCTTGCTGAAAATGGGAAATGGCGTTTTCAGGCTGCCTAATAACAGAATAAATATATTACTTATCCAACAACCTTTTTTTAATTTCTTCACTCACCAAGTTGGCTCGCTCCTTAAAAAAGGTATCATAATCATCATCCCAGATACCAAATTTCTCTAAATCAGGAATTAAATGGGTCTTCATTGTTTGATCTAATTCATCATTTTCTTGTTGGAATTTTTTCATGTATTTAGACGGTTTTTGTGCTCCGATTTCTCTTTTATTCAAGAAGTCATCCACAATAGTAATATTAAGAATATGATTGATATAGAACTCTTCTTCTCCTTGTTTATTCAGATATGATTTAGGGAAAAAGTGGTGGTAATTTTTGCTATTTGCCTGTTTTAACCAGTCATTTCCAATATTAATATTGGCATTATTGCTAAATGATTTTGGTTGCTGGTAGGCATAAATACATAAGATTGCTTTAATATAGCTTTTCCCAGCACTAAACCATCCATTTTTTTCAATGGCTTCTACTGAGCTATCAACATCCCAATCATAATTAGGTTTCTCATTTTTAATAATTTTATTAATTCTTTTTATATCTTGTGCTAGCTTACTTTCAACCGCTGAGGAATACCGCTCTGCCAACGCACATCGCCAGAAAAAATCTTGTAGATATTTGGCTTGCTCTTTTGATGGTTTGGCATTCGGTTCTTTATAGAAAAAGTAAGAAAATGGAACAAGTAATGCGTTATAGGGTAATAATTGAGATACTGGAATGCGATAACTACTACGGAAGTAATCCACGGCATTTTTCACAGCTTCGACTAAATCATTCCACGTATCGATAAATTTTTGGCGAGGAATTTTTAAAATATCATGTCTTGTGCATTCATCTTGTAAAATTAACGACATAATTTGTAGGATAGAAGCATCAGATATGGTTTCGTATCCAACTTCACTTAATTCTTCTAGCAATTTTTCAAATTTTTCAGACAAGTCAAAATTTTGTTTTTCATCAAAAGTTTTTGCAACCATAATTTCAAATAGCGTAAGAGATTTTCCTCCTGTGTTAATCCGAGTGAAAACCTCAGTTGCAATTTCTATTGGCGCTTCTTTAAATTGGACAATAGAAAACTCATAAGTCTTGATACTATTTCTGTATTTATCTATTTTGCCAACATGGCTAGCATATTCTGAAACCAATTTTACTAAATCAGCATTAAGTAAATCTAGAATACTAATGTAATTGGTAGCATCTAATTTTGATACATCAGTAATAACAATATCTTGATTGTAATCGGCTGTTAGGTCAATATAAATTTTTGAAAAGTCATCTTCTTTGTTATCACGTTTAATAATTGCACCACGCAAACAAGCTAATAAACTAGTCAAACGTTGTTGCCCATCTAAAACATAATCAACGTATTCCCCATCTTCGCTATTGGGTAATGTGATATTGCCCAAGTTACGCACGGAACGCAGCTGTTCTTTCGTGCGCCAGAAAATAAATGTTCCTATGGGATACCCTTTGATAATACTATCCATCAGTTTGGCAGAATCAGAAACTGACCAAACAAAATTTCTTTGAAATTGTGGAATTTTAATTTGCCCTTTTTCAATTTCTTGTAAAAGTGATGGATAAGATTGACTTGAAGGTTTAGGTAGATACATTTTTGTCTCCATGAATATAAAAATAAAATTTTTAAAAAGGCAGCCTGAAAACCAATTTCCCATTTTCAGGCTGCCTTTCTACATCAAGCCAGCTTCGCACCAACCCAATCTTTCACGCTATTCAGCACTTCGGGCAGTTTCGCGACATCCGTGCCGCCGGCTTGAGCTAAGTCAGGACGGCCGCCGCCTTTGCCACCGACTTGTTCGGCTGCAAATTTAACCAGATCGCCTGCTTTGACTTTGGCGGTCAACGGTTTGGATACGCCTGCGCACAGGGAGACTTTGCCGTCGTTGACTGCGGCGAGCAATACGATGGCTTGTTCTGATTTGCCGGTCAAGTCGGTTACGATTTCGCGCAGGGCTGCGGCATCGGCTTCGATTTGTGCGGCAACGAGTTTGGCTGCGCCCAAGTCTTTTGCATTGTCCAAGAGTTTGGCGCCTGCATGGACGGCGAGTTCGGCTTTGGCGCGTGCCAATTCTTTTTCCAATGCTTTGGTGTGTGCCGCGCCTGCTTGGATTTTCGCCAGTACGTCTTTTTCGGTTTGGGCTTTGGTTTCGGCAATAATGTCTTTAACCAAACGCTCTTGTTCTTGCGCCCATTTGAGTGCGTTCAGGCCGGTGATGGCTTCGATACGGCGCACGCCTGCGGCAATACCGCCTTCGCTGATGATTTTGAAGAGGCCGATGTCGCCGGTGCGTGAAACGTGTGTACCGCCGCACAATTCGGTAGAGAAACCGCCCATTTGCAATACGCGCACTTCGTCGCCGTATTTTTCGCCGAAGAGCATCATGGCGCCGGTTTTTTGGGCATCTTCCATGCTCATAATGGCTGCGTTGACAGCAACGTTGGCCAAAATGGCTTCGTTGACGCGGCGTTCTACTTCGGCGATTTCTTCGGCAGTTACTGCTTGAGGATGGGAAATGTCGAAACGGGTGGATTCGGCGGTAACCAAAGAGCCTTTTTGTTCAACGTGTTCGCCCAATACATCGCGCAGGGCTTTGTGCATCAAGTGGGTGGCGCTGTGGTTGCGCATATTGGCATTGCGGATTTCGTCATCCACTTTGGCGGTAACACTGTCGCCGACTTTCAGACGGCCTGAAGTTTGTACGCCGAATTGGCCGAATACGGCCGCTTTGATTTTTTGGGTATCACGTACTTCGAAGCGGTTTTCGCCTGCGAAGATATAGCCGACGTCGCCGACTTGACCGCCGGATTCTGCGTAGAACGGGGTAAAGTCGATAACGACGGCACCTTCGTCGCCTTCGTTCAATTCGTCGACTTGCTCGCCGTCTTTGTAGAGGGCGAGGACTTTTGATTCGGTTTGGCGTTCGCTATAACCTTTAAACTCGGTATCCTGACCTTCGTAAGGCAGTTGGGCGTTGGCTTTGAAACTTTGTGCGGCGCGTGCGCGTGCGCGTTGGGCTTCCATCTCACGCTCGAAGCCTGCTTCGTCAAGCTCGATATTGCGTTCGCGGCAGATGTCGGCAGTCAAGTCGTATGGGAAACCGTAAGTATCGTAGAGTTTGAAGATGATTTCGCCGTCGAGTTTTTTGCTGCCTTTAGCCAATGCGTTTTCCAACAAAGCCATACCGGTTTCCAAAGTTTGGGCAAAACGGCTTTCTTCGTTTTTCAACGCTTCTTCGATTTGGGCTTGTTTTTCTTTCAATTCAGGGTAGGCATTGCCCATCTCTTTAACCAAATCGGCCACCAGTTTGTGGAAGAATGGTTTGCTTTGACCCAGTTTGTAACCGTGGCGCACGGCGCGGCGGATAATGCGGCGCAATACGTAGCCGCGGCCTTCGTTGGAAGGCAAGATGCCGTCTGCAATCAGGAACGAGCAGGAGCGGATGTGGTCGGCGATGACTTTCAGACTGGGTTCTTCCATGCTGAATGGCGCGCCGGTTTCGCGGGCAACGGCTTTGAGCAGGTCTTGGAACAAGTCGATTTCGTAGTTGCTGTGGACGTGCTGCATGACGGCGGCCATGCGCTCCAAGCCCATGCCGGTATCGACGGAAGGCTTGGGCAGCGGATTCATATTGCCTTGTTCGTCGCGGTTGAACTGCATGAATACGCAGTTCCAAATTTCGATCCAGCGGTCGCCGTCTTCTTCAGGGCTGCCCGGAATGCCGCCCCAGATTTCTTCGCCGTGGTCGTAGAAAATTTCGGAGCAAGGGCCGCAAGGGCCGGTGTCGCCCATTTGCCAGAAGTTGTCGGATGCGTATTTCGCGCCTTTGTTGTCGCCGATGCGGACGATGCGCTCGGCAGGCATGCCGATTTCGTTCAGCCAGATGTTGTAGGCTTCGTCGTCTTCTGCGTAAACGGTCGCCAACAGTTTGTCTTTGGGGATGTTCAACCATTTGGGAGAAGTGAGGAATTCCCAAGCGAAGTGGATGGCGTCGCGTTTGAAGTAGTCGCCGAAGGAGAAGTTGCCCATCATTTCAAAGAAGGTATGGTGGCGGGCGGTGTAGCCGACGTTTTCCAAGTCGTTGTGTTTGCCGCCTGCGCGTACGCATTTTTGCGCGGTAGTGGCACGGTTGTAGGGGCGTTTGTCAAAGCCGAGGAATACGTCTTTAAATTGGTTCATGCCTGCGTTGGTAAACAGCAGGGTCGGGTCGTCGTGTGGCACGAGCGAGGAAGAGCGGACGATGGTGTGGCCTTTAGATTCGAAAAATTTCAGGAATTTTTGGCGTAGTTCGGTGGTTTTCATAATGTCTCGATAAAATTTTGTACAAAGATTTCAGACGGCCCGGACGGCGCGTTGAGATTAAAAACGAATGGGCGTTATCTTACCGCAAAACCATATTTCAAGCTATCGGCAGAAAGGTTTTAAGTTGGCGGCAAGCTGTCTTTCAGACGGCCTCAAGCAGGTCGATATCTTTTAACAATGAAGCCTATCCGCCCCGGCTTGCCTGCTTTATAATGCCTTTCTCTTTTCAACCGGATACGCAAGGAATGATAATGGCCAAACATCTGCCCCTCATCGTACTGACTGCGCTGGCATTGGCCGGCTGCGGCGGCTCGGACAAAAACTCTGCCGACAAGGCGGCGCAAACCGATAATCAAAAGGTATTGAGCATTTACAACTGGTCGGAATATGTCGATCCCGAGACGGTTGCCGCGTTTGAGAAAAAACACGGTATCTCAGTAACTTATGATGTATATGACAGCGATGAAACGCTGGAGAGCAAGGTGTTGACCGGTAAGTCGGGTTACGACATCGTGGGCCCTTCCAATGCGTTTGTCGGTAGGCAGATTAAGGCAGGTGCGTATCAGAAAATCGACAAATCCCTGATTCCCAACTATAAAAATCTCAATCCACAATTAATGAAGCTGATGGAAGGCGTTGATCCGAATCACGAATACGCTGTTCCATTTTATTGGGGGACTAATACTTTCGCCATCAATACCGAGCGTGTGAAAAAGGCTTTGGGTACGGACAAACTGCCGGACAATCAATGGGATTTGGTGTTTAACCCCGAATACACGTCCAAACTCAAGCAATGCGGCATCAGCTATTTGGACAGCGCGGCGGAGATTTATCCTATGGTGTTGAACTATATGGGTAAAAACCCAAACAGCAGCGAAACGGCGGATATTAAGGCGGCTACGGAAGTCTTGAAGAAAAACCGTCCGTACATCAAGCGTTTTACCTCGTCCGGTTTTATCGATGATTTGGCGCGCGGTGATACGTGCGTAACAATTGGTTTTGGCGGCGATTTGAACATTGCCAAACGTCGTGCCGAAGAAGCAGGCGGTAAGGAGAAAATCCGTGTGATGATGCCGAAAGAAGGCGTGGGGATTTGGGTGGATTCGTTTGTGATTCCGAAAGATGCCAAACATGTGGCCAATGCCCATGCGTATATCAATGATTTCTTAGATCCCGAAGTTGCGGCGAAAAACGGCAATTTTGTTACTTATGCGCCGTCCAGCAAACCGGCTCAGGAGCTGATGGATGAAGAGTTTAGAAACGACAATACGATTTTCCCAACTGATGAAGATTTGAAAAACAGCTTTATCATGGTGCCTATCCAGCCGGCGGCGTTGAAATTTATGGTCCGCCAATGGCAAAGTGTGAAAGCAGGAAAATAAGCTGATTTGAACGTATTAAGGCCGTCTGAATGGTGTAACCGAAATTTTTAATTTCGTTTTACGGCTGTTCAGACGGCCTTTGGTTTGTGTCAGACTGGCTTGAATAAGGTTTGAAAAAAACAAAGGGCGTGTCTATCAATCACGCCTTTTGTGTTTGGTTCAGACGGCCTTAGAATTTCACGCCTTTATGCAGGGCGACGATGCCTGCGCTCATGTTGTGATAATCCACGCTGTCGAAGCCTGCATCCAGCATCATTTGTTTTAAGGTTTCTTGGTCGGGGTGCATACGGATGGACTCGGCGAGGTATTGGTAGCTGTCGGCATCTTTGGCAATCAGTTTGCCCATAATCGGCAACAGTTTGAAAGAGTAGAGGTCGTACACGCCTTCCAAAGGTTTGTACACTTTGGAGAATTCCAACACCAGCAGGGTGCCGCCCGGTTTCAATACGCGGTACATTTCTTTCAGCGCGGCATCTTTGTGCGTCATGTTGCGCAGGCCGAATGCGACGGAAACCAGATTGAAATAGTTGTCGGGGAACGGCAATTTTTCAGCGTCTGCCAACGATACGGGCAGAATCATGCCTTCGTTGAGCAGGCGGTCGCGGCCGACGGTCAGCATGGAGGAGTTGATGTCTGTCAGCCAAACTTCGCCTTCTTTGCCCACACGTTTTGCCCAGCCTCGGGACAAATCGCCTGTACCGCCGGCGATATCCAATACTTTGTCGCCTTTTTTCAGGCGGGCGGTATTGATGGTGAAATGTTTCCAAACGCGGTGCAGACCGCCGGACATTACGTCATTCATAATGTCGTAGTTTTTTGCCACGGAGTGGAAGACTTCGGCAACTTTGCCTGCTTTTTCGTCTTCGTCAACGGTAGTGAAGCCGAAATGGGTTTTGTGGTCGCTCATAGTGTCTGCCTTCTTAAAATAATACGGATTCAGATATCGAATACGTCGAAATCGCCAACCACTTTCGACGCGGGAAATATAGTTTGTGCTTGCCGCTCCAGCATCAGGCGTTGTTCTTCTTCGGTATAACGTGCGCTGATGTGGGTCAGGTAAAGTTGTTTCACATTGGCCTGCAAAGCCAGCTTGGCGGCATCGGATACGGTCGAATGGAACACTCGTTCCGCTGTTTCTTCATCACCTGCCGCAAAGGTTGCTTCATGCGCCAAAACGTCTGTGTTTTGCGCGGTGCGTACTGCCTGCGGACAGGCTTTGGTATCGCCGAAGATGGCCACTTCTCGGCCTTTTTTGGGCGGGGAGAGGGACGCTTTGCCGTCAATCGTCCTTCCGTCATCCAAACTTACGGTCTCGCTTTTTTCAGACGGCCTTTCCGCCGCAACCACCGCTACCGCAGGAATGTGTGTGTTTGGGTTTTAAGTCTTCGGCACTTGGCGTTCTGGACGCGCCGGCTTTTTCGAGGCGGTCGAGATAGTCTTGCCAAAGCGCATCTTGATTGTGCGCCAGTCGGTAGAGATAGTCCCAATCATAAAGGCCGCTGTCGTGGCCGTCTGAAAAAGTAATTTTCAAGGCGTATTGGCCGACGGGGTCTAAATCGGTAATGCTGACTTCGGCTTTGCCTGTTTGCAAAACATCTTGGCCGGCACCGTGTCCGCGCACTTCCGCGCTGGGCGAGTACACGCGCAGGTATTCGGCAGGAAGGCTCTTGGCACCGTCAACATAGACCAAAGTCAGTACGCGCCGTTCTTTTTGGAGGCGGATTTCTTGTGGAATTTTATCGGCTTGGGTCATGTCATGCTCCGTTCTTTTTACGCAAATAGGCAACGCGTACAGAAAAAATACCGCCAAGTACAGCAAACAGCACGATTGCGTAGAGTGAAAACCGTATCAGGCTCACTTGTGTGTCCGCCGTCAGCCCCAAGGGCAGCAACATCACGGCAACGAACAGTAAAAATGCGGCCAACATGGCGGCAATGCTGGCAAAGGCATAGCGGGTATTGGCTGCTGTTTGCGGATGTTTGGTCATATTGGATAGCTTGCCGTAGGGTAATGAGGCGGTATTTTATCAGTTTTTTGGTGCTTCATGCCGTCTGAAAACGGCTTTATTTCCATAAATAAAGTGTAATGGCGCGCCTGTCTTCGCCTTCGGGCATTAAGCGGATGCTGCTGCCTTTGCTTCCGTTGACACGGATAATGATACCGCCGGCCTGCCGCTCGATGATGTCGAGTTGGGTGTCGCGGTTCATGCGGTAGTTGTAGCGTTCGCATTGCTTCAAGCACCAAAAATCTTGCCAATGGATAAAATATTTTTGTCCGGATTCGATGGCCAGCGTTTCGCCGCCTTTGACGATGAAGTAAGGATAATCGGGTTTTTGCGTGCTGAATGTCCATTTGGCCGTTCTGTTTTTTCCGTTTTGACGGTATTCGAACACGGCTCGGTAGTCGGTATCGTATTCCAAGGGCTGTAAAGGAAACAGCGCGAATTGGTGTTCGGTCAGGAGGCGGTTTGGGTCATTATCTTTATCTAAGATTTTGACGTCTTTGATTTCTTTTGTGTCCTGATACAGTTTGAACGAATGCATTTTGACCGGAGGCGATTGTTCTGAGAACGCGATGCTGACCGGATTGCCGGTCATTTCATAATGCGGCATAGGATCGGGACGCTCGCCGTGGAAAACCGGCGAAGCGAAATTGCCTTGCGGATAGGTGATGTAAGGCCGGAATTTGCGGTTGGAGATTTCATCCGCATAAACAATGGCATGACCATGACAGGCATCTTGATAAAACGAACGGCTGAGGTCGGATAATGGGCGGTTTTTTTGGCAGAGGCTGTTGAATCTGCTGTCGCCCTGATTGATGCTCAACGCGATTTGTTTGCCTTGCGATTCAAATGCCGCTCCGGCCTCATCGATATTTTGATCGAGTAAGGAGAGACGGTGGTAAATCGCCGTCATCAGATTGTCCAGCTGATGTTGGGCTGGTAGATGGCCGTTGATTTTTTCGTTTGGCGGATGCTGGCCGGTGCTGACGTTTTCGTGCACGCCTTTATAGGCATAACCGGCTTTGCGCGTGCGGTCGGATGGGCGTGGGCCTGTATAAAAGGGATTGCGTGTATTGTGTTCGTCATGTCCGTCGTCAGGGTTTTGCAGCAGATAGCGGGCATGATTGCGTGCGGCGCGTTCAAGTGTGGCTGAGTGAGATAGTGCAGGTAGGTTGGCTGAGGCGCGGAGGAAGTTTAAATACGCCAAGGCATCAAAATCGGCAACGGCAGTACGATTTTGCGGCGGTTGGGCGTAGATGAGCTGGTCTTCGGAATAGCGATGGGTTTCGTAGTATTGGAATATGCCGAGGGCGACGGCAAAACCGCCCAACCAGTAAAGAATGTGTTTCATTATATGTACTGCGTTCAGACGGCCTTGAGCTGCGGCTCTTTCCCCTTGAAACTCATGCCGTTAAATGATTATTTTGATAGCGGCTTGACTTGGAAAGCTTCAGGATGGGATTTGAAATATTCGACAGCGATAAATCCGCCGCCAATAATAATCAGCAGGGCAATGGCCATGCCGATCATCGCTAAAATGAATTTGTCCATATTGGTCCGTTTGAATGAAGGCCGTCTGAAACACTTGGAAGCGTTCAGACGGCCTTAAAGTCAGGTTAATTAACGTTCGATTTGCGATACGTCGCGTACTGCGCCTTTGTCGGCGGAAGTCGCCATCGCGCCGTAAGCACGCAGGGCTGCGGAGACGTAGCGGTCGCGGTTTTCCGGTTTCCACGCTTTGCTGCCGCGTGCTTCCATTTCGGCACGGCGTGCGGCAAGCTCTTCATCGGAAATGACAAGGTGGATGCTGCGGTTTGGAATGTCGATTTCGATGGTGTCGCCTTCGTGTACCAAACCGATGGCGCCGCCTTCTGCCGCTTCAGGCGAAGCGTGGCCGATGGACAGGCCGGAAGTACCGCCGGAGAAGCGGCCGTCGGTCAGAAGGGCGCATTCTTTGCCCAAACCTTTGGATTTCAGGTAAGAAGTCGGGTACAGCATTTCTTGCATGCCCGGGCCGCCTTTAGGGCCTTCGTAGCGGATGATGACGATGTCGCCGGCGACGATTTGGTTGCCCAAAATACCTTCGACTGCGTCTTCTTGGCTTTCAAATACACGGGCGCGGCCGGTAAATTTGAGGATGCTCTCGTCCACGCCTGCGGTTTTCACCACGCAACCGCGCTCGGCGATATTACCGAACAATACTGCCAAACCGCCGTCTTGCGAGTAGGCATGTTCGACATCGCGGATACAACCTTTTTCGCGGTCGAGGTCGAGGGTTTTCCACATACGGTTTTGCGAGAACGCCTGAGTAGTGCGCACGCCGCCGGGAGCGGCTTTGAAACGCTCGATGGCATGGGTGTTTTCAGGGTTGGTCACGTCCCATTTTTCAATCGCGTCTTTCAGGGTCGGCGCGTGGATGGTGTACACGTCGGTGTGCAGTTTGCCCGCTTTGTCCAGTTCTTTCAGAATGGCGAAGATGCCGCCTGCGCGATGCACGTCTTCCATGTAGTAGTCGTGGTTGTTGGGCGCGGTTTTGCATATGCAGGGCACGACGCGGCTTAAGCGGTCGATGTCGGCCATTTTGAAATCGACACCGGCTTCGTTGGCAACGGCCAACAGGTGCAAAATGGTATTGGTAGAGCCGCCCATGGCAATGTCCATGGTCATGGCGTTTTCAAACGCTTTTTTAGTGGCAATGCTGCGTGGTAGCACGGTTTCGTCGTCTTGCTCGTAATAGCGTTTGGTGATTTCGACAATCATGCGGCCGGCTTCGAGGAACAATTCTTTGCGGCCTGCGTGGGTAGCCAGATAAGAACCGTTGCCCGGCAGGGAAAGGCCGAGCGCTTCGGTCAGGCAGTTCATGGAGTTGGCGGTAAACATGCCTGAGCAGGAGCCGCAGGTCGGGCAGGCGTTTTGCTCGACTTCTTCGACTTGTTTGTCGCTGATATTGTCGTCAGCCGATTCGATCATAGCGTCGATCAAGTCCAAACGGCGTTCGGGCTGAATATTGGCCACGCCGATAACTTTACCGGCTTCCATCGGGCCGCCGGAAACGAAGATGGTCGGAATGTTCAGGCGCATTGCGGCAATCAGCATTCCCGGGGTGATTTTGTCGCAGTTGGAAATGCACACCAGTGCGTCAGCGCAGTGGGCGTTGACCATGTATTCGATGGAGTCGGCAATCAGGTCGCGGCTGGGCAGGGAGTAGAGCATACCGCTGTGGCCCATGGCGATACCGTCGTCAATGGCGATGGTGTTGAATTCTTTGGCAATGCCGCCGGCTTTTTCGATTTCACGGGCAACCAGTTGGCCCATATTGTGCAGGTGCACATGGCCTGGGACGAATTGGGTGAAGGAGTTGGCAATGGCGATGATGGGCTTGCCGAAATCGGTTTCCATCACGCCGGTGGCGCGCCACAATGCGCGCGCACCTGCCATATTGCGGCCGTGGGTAGAGGTTTTGGAGCGGTATTCAGGCATTTTTGTTCCTTTGTTTTATGCTGAGGCCGTCTGAAATAGGCTGGTAGTTTGGCGGCCCGTTGTAGAAATAACTCGGTATTTTATACCAATTACGAGCAATGAAGCACGCTATTTTGTAATAAAACTAAACTGTGTTTGCTTCACCTGAATTTGCTGCTCATTCTTTCAGACGGCCTGAAGTTTTCTTAGGATGAAACGTTGTCTTTCTCATTTGCAAAAGATGTTGGCATCAAAAAGTGATATGATAGGGAACTTCTCACATTTCTAAGGATAAGACGATGAAAAAAATCATGTTTGCATTGTGTTCGGCCATGTTGGCTTCCGCTGCGTCTGCCGCTGTTTATAAAGTGGACGAATTTCATGCCAATGCCCGCTTTGCCATCGACCATTTCAACACCAGCACCAACGTCGGCGGTATTTATGGTTTGACCGGCAATTTGGAATTTGACCGTGCCAAACGCCAAGGCTCTATCGATATCGTATTGCCTTTGTCCAAACTGCAAACCGGTTCTGACCACTTTACCCAACACTTGAAATCTGCCGATATTTTCAACGCGGACAAATACCCTGAAATCCGTTTTGTATCCACCAAATTCAATTTCAACGGCAAAAAACTGCTTTCCGTTGACGGCAATCTGACCATGAACGGCAAAACTGCGCCGGTGAAACTCAAAGCCGATAAATTCAACTGCTACCAAAGCCCGATGGCAAAAGCAGAAGTGTGCGGCGGCGACTTCAGCACCACCATCGACCGTACCAAATGGGGCTTGGATTATTTGGTGAGTACCGGTATGAGCAAAAAAGTTAACATCAATATCCAAATCGAAGCGGTGAAACAATAATCCTGCTTGATTTCAAAATAAAGGCCGTCTCAACAGCTTAGGCAGAAATCGTTGATTTCGTTTATCCCTGTTCAGACGGCCTGATGATTAAAGGTGTTTAGGATTCGTTATTTTTATCGGCTTTGGCTGCCCAATAAGTTGCCAGAAGCGAGCCGGAGATATTGTGCCACACGCTGAACAATGCGCTGGGAACGGCAACGACCGGCGCGGCGGCAAAGTGTGCGGCGGCAAGCGCGGCACCTAAGCCCGAGTTTTGCATACCGACTTCGATGGCCAGCGTTTTTTGTGCATCATAAGGCAGGCCGGTCCATTTGGCGGCAAAGAAGCCGAGCAGATAGCCGATGCCGTTGTGGAGTACGACAACCGCGAAAATCAGCAGGCCGCTTTCAATAATCTTGCCTTTGCTGGCACCGACGACCGCGCCGATAATCAGCACGATGGCGGCAACGGAAACCAGCGGCAGCGCGTCGGTCAGTTTTTCAGTTTTGTTGCCCAAGACTTTATGGACAATCAAGCCCAAAACGATGGGGAACAAAACCATTTTGACGATGGACATCAACATACTGCCCGCTTGAATTTCCAGCATTTCACCGGCAAGCATCAGGAAGATGGCGGGGGTCAGCAATGGGGAAATCAGGGTGGAAACCGATGTAACGGCAACCGACAAAGCCACATTGCCGCGCGCCAGATAAGTCATTACATTGGAAGCCGTACCGCCAGGGCAGCAGCCGACCAAAATCACACCGACTGCGATTTCGGCAGGCAGGTTTAACAGCTTGGCCAGCAGATAGGCGGTTGCCGGCATGATGGCGAATTGTGCAATCACGCCGATGATGACGGCTTTGGGGCGTTTAAACAAAATATCGAAGTCGGAAGGTTTGAGCGTCAAGCCCATACCGAACATGATGATGCCCAGAAGCCAAGGAATGTAAGGGCCGACCCATTTGAAGGTATCGGGTGCGGAAAAAGCGATACCGGCAAAGAGCGCAGCCCAAAGGGAAAATGTTTTTCCAATAAAGTTGCTGATTTTATTGAGGATACTCATGATAATATGTTGTGAAGTTGTTTTTAAGGGAAGTCAAGGATACACGTCTTAACCTTAATTTGCAAAATGACTTAAAAATAAACCAGGCCGTCTGAAAATAGAGATTGATTTTCAGACGGCCTGCAATTTGTATTTATGATATAGGCGGTATTACTCTTTTGATAAAATATTGCGCAGCCATCGGGCGGCAGGTGCGATTTCTCCGGCGAGCATCCCGGTTTCGATTTGGCTGCTGTGTTTGATGACATCGGCCGCCGCACCATGCAGCCAAACGCCGGCACAAGCGGCCTGGAATGCCGGAATGCCTTGTGCCATCAGGCTGCCGATCATACCGCTTAAGACATCGCCGCTGCCGGCGGTGGCCAAACCGGCATTGCCGCTGGTGTTGGTATAGACCATGCCGTCAGTTGCGGCAACTAATGTATGATGGCCTTTCAATACGACAGTCGCGCCATATTTTTGGCTGATTGCGGTTACGGCTTTCTGTCTGTCGGCTTGAACTGATTGAGTATCGATACCGAGTAGGCGGGCGGCTTCGGTCGGATGGGGTGTCAGGACGATATGTTTGTGCGATTTGAGGCGTTCGGCCAATTCGGGAGAACGGGCCAGCAGTGTCAAGGCATCTGCATCGAGCAATAAAGGCCGGTCATGGTGTGTTGACAGGATTTTGGGCAGCAGCTGCTCTGATAATCCCTCCAAACCGAATCCGCAGCCGATTACCCGTGCGCTGACATCGTTGCGCTCCATCAGTTGTGCCGCAGTGGCCAGCATGATTTCAGGACGTTCGGGAATGATGGCAAAAGGTAGCGCGGCTTGGTTGAAACCCGCCCAAACCTTGCCGCACCCTTGATACATGGCGGCTGTGGCTGCCAAAACCACTGCGCCGCTCATTCCCGTTGCGCCACCGATAATGGCAAGCGTGCCGTATGTGCCTTTGTGCGATTCTTGGGCGCGTGGGCTGAATACGTCGGGAAATGCTAAGGCCGTCTGAAAAGCCTGAAGCGATTCGGGAAGCGTGTAGATGGGCTGCATGGCGTAACCTTCCAAGATAAGAAATTTAATTTTAAATCAGAAAGTAAAAGGTAATGAAGCAAAAAATAAAAGTTTGGGACGCACCTACGCGCCTGTTCCATTGGCTCTTGGTGCTGTTAATGGGTTTTATGTGGTACAGCGCAACCCAAGGCGGCGATATGCTGGTATGGCACTTGCGCGGCGGCTTGTTGATGCTGGCTTTGGTGGCTTTCCGCTTGTGCTGGGGGATATGGGGCAGCGATACGGCAAAATTCAGCCGATTTGTGCGTCCGTTTTCCGAAATCTGCCGCTATACACAAGGCCAAATGTCTGAAGCCGAATTGGTCGGCCATAATCCTTTGGGTGCGCTGATGGTCATCGCCTTATTGGCCGCGCTGGTTTTTCAGACGGCCACAGGCTTATTTGCCGCCGATGAAAATACGTTTACCAATTCCGGCTTTTTGAATCATTTGGTCAGCGAACACGCCGGTACGCTGGCGCGAAAAATCCATGTCAATTTCTTTAATATTTTGGCCGTTTTAGCAGGCGTACATATAGCAGCTGTTTTGCTGTACCGCTTTGTGAAAAAACAGGATTTGATTACGCCGATGATTAACGGCTTTAAAACCATCGATGCCAAGCAGCCTAAATTGGCCGGAATGGGACAACTGCTTGCCGCTTTGTTGGTGGCGATTGCGTTAGTGTGCGCAGTATGGATGTTGCGCGGCTGATGTTTTAAGGCTGATACCTAAAAACAAACCGACCCCGATAGCGAAATGGCTGTTGGGGTCGGTTTCTTTTTAGGGTTTAAAAGATGATGTTCAGACGGCCTTAACGCAGCGCAGGATGCTGTGGCCTCGGCCGATGCCGTCTGAAATTTCCGCTACTTTCAATCCGGCTTTTTCAACGCAACGGATCAGGTCTTCAGAATGGAAGATTTTGCTGTTGCCGTTGGCCATGGCAGTGAAATACAGGCTGGTCATGGTCAGGCAGTAGGCGGCGGTTTCGTAGCGTTGTCTGTCCCAGAAAGGCTCCATGATGTAGAGGCTGGTGTGTTCGCTCATGGATGCAGCAGCGCGTTGAAGAATGCTGGTGGCTTGTTCTTCGGTGAAACAGTCCAGGAATTGGCTCATCCAGATCGCGTCAAAACCGGTCGGGAACGGAATTTCAGGATCAAGCAGGTTGGCCGGATGGGCGTGGATACGGTCTGCTCCGTTTTTGCCTTTGGTCGCTTCGCGCATCAAGCCGATTTGTTGCGGCAGATCCATGATGGTGACTTCGACTTCGGCATTGTGGTTGACGCATTGCTCTGCCCAGCGGCCGGTATTGCCGCCGACATCGAGCAGTTTTTTAACCGGTTTGGCGAACACGGTGTTGAGTGCTTCTGCGAAGGAGTTGTCGGAATAATAATGGTCGAATGCAAACCATTTTTCCTGCGCGATGCTTGGCAATGAAGACAAGCCTTCGTAAATGGTCGGCCAGTCGCCGAATACTTTCAGGCCTTCGGGCTTGCCGGTTTGCAGGGTTTTTTCCAAATCAAACATGCCTAGGTAGCAGATTTCCTGCGTGAAATCCATATTGACGCGGGCCATTTTGTCTTTGAGGACAAACCAACCGGCCTTGCTGATGAAATAGCGGTTGTCGCGAGTCAAGACAGTGCCGATGGACAGCGAAGCTTCCAGCAGGACTTGTGCCGCGTAGTTGCTGATTTTCGCTTTTTCAGCGATTTCGGCTTGAGTAAGGCCGTCTGAATGGTCGTTCAGCAGATCCAAAATGCCAAATTTCACCATCAGGCGGGAAACTTGGAACACAATCGGTGCAAAAGCGATTTCTTGAGCCAGACGTTGAGCCTCGCCTGCGGACTGGTGTTCGTGGGAGTAGCGTTGTTCTAGGGCGGGGAAGAGTTGCATATTGTTGGTTTTCCACTAAAAAGTTAATAGGTATATTCAGACGGCCTCAAACACAATCCGTCCTGATGCACACGGATGCTCTCCGTTGTTGATTTTAAAGCTCAGTTTGTTTTTTCCTTCATCGTATTTCAGCGCTACCGACACTTCATCGTGAGGACGGATAAACTGCTGATATTTTAGATTTTCGATGCGGATGATGCGCTGTTTGCCCCATGGCTGGAGCGCGATCAGGTTGCGCACCCATTGCAGCTCGACCACGCCGGGAACCAGCGGGAAGGTGGCAAAATGGCCGCCGAAATAAACCAAATCCAAAGGCACGCGGCCGATGAAGGCTTCGCTATTGGTTTCATCGTCAGATGATGTTTTCGACCAAACGGGCGAAGTTTGGGCTACGGTAAAGGCCGTCTGAAAATCCGCCGCAGAGATTTTGGCTTGGGCATTGCGCGGCAGGCTGTCGGTAAAACGCCAGTAACGCGGCAGGGCGATGGTGTCCTGCGTGGCGGCCAGATGGTGTTTGAGCGTATCGGCGACCGCAGCGCGGCCTTTCTCGCGCAAGGCAGCGATACCGTCTGCGTTCAATGCCGCCCATATGGCAATGCGTTGATGTTGCGGATGACGGCCGCAGTGGGCGTCGGCAATCCAAGGATGTTGTAAAAGTTCGTGTTCGATTTGGGTCAGCGACACGCGTTTGTCCTCAAATTTAATAATGCGGTCTTGGCGACCGAGTAACAGAAAACCGTCATCTTGCGGCTCGATCAAATCGGCTGTTTGACGGCGCTCGGGCGACCAAGGCGAAGAAGCCCACAGTGCGCCTTCTTCGTTTTGCCCGATTTCCACGCCTTCGAAAGGCTGCCATTCTTGGCGTTCGCAACGTGAGGCAATCACGCCGGTTTCGGTACTGCCATAGACTTCAAACGGGCGGACGGCAGCCTGTTGCAGCAAATCTGCCGTGGCTGCGGGCAATGCGCCGCCGGCCGAGACAATGCCTGCAATTTTATGGCCGATACTTTGCCAGTTGCGGTTTTCTCCCAAGCGGTTGAGTACGGCCGGACTGGCAATCCAAACCACTTTATCATGTGCGGCCGTGCTGGAAAGCAGGTTTTCCGGATACACCGCCTGCTGTCTCTCCATAGTCCAACCCATTGTCAGCGCGAGTGCGAAGCGGAATGTGAAGCCGTAAAGATGTTGCGGAATCACGCTGCCGACCACGGTTTCACCGTGTTGCCCAAATGGCAGCGTATTTGCCAAAGTCAGGGCTTCTGCCTGCATTTGCGCGGCGGTTTTCACAATAATCTGCGCTTCGCCGCTGGAACCTGATGTTTTCAGCCATGCTTCGGCATGGTCGGAAATCAGATGGTTTTCAGGATAGGTATGCAGCGCTTCCGATTCTGTTTGAGATAATACATCAGGCAAGTGCCAGATGTTCAGGTCGTCTGAAGTCAGCTTTTTATCTGTTGAATCTGTTAAAAACACTTCTGACGTTTTGCCCCACTCCAAATTGTCTTGCGCCAAATTGGGCAACAATAAAACCTTTCCGCCCGAATGCCACACTGCCAACACAGCACAGGCAAACAGCGCGGCATCGTCAAACCACAACGCGGCAGTTTGCACGCCTGCCTCTTTCAGACGGCCTGACAGATGGAAAACCGCACGGTTGAAATCAGCACGCGTCCAATTCGGATGGGTGGCGATAAGGTCGTACTGGGGTAGGTCGGGGGATAGGATTCGGGTTAGGTGCATGATGGTTCTAAGGTTTTATAATTTCGATGTATTTGCCTTGGCATCTTCTTTGATTTGTGCCAAGCATTCATCGTATTGTTTATTTGTCGTTTGGCGTACCAATTCGTAATCATTTGCCTGCCACTCTTCCAATGAATGGCTTTCACTTCTTTTGAAGCAATGGAGTAAGCGATCGGTTTTGCCGCTTTGTCCGTCTACCAAAAGGCTGACTTCATTGTTCAGAAAGAATCGGTCTCGTTTATTGAATTTTTCATAAACCAAATAGAAACGACCCGGTTGGACAAATAGTTTTTTATTGGCACTATTGCCTTTAAATGACCATTTTGCCGCCCAAGCCCGAACTTTGGGAGAGAATTGTTCAAAAACGGGATTCGCAAAATTCGGTTTAATGGGCTTCCCACTTAAATTGTGTTTGCCCAGCAGGTCAGGGCCTTCATATCCAATATGACCGCTACTACCGGCAAGAATGAATAATGCAAAAGTTGCTGTAAATACGGCTGTTTGTGCAGCCCTTGCTTTTACCGTATTGGATTTCCGAATAATCATCAAATTCATGCTGCTGGTTGTAGTATCGTCAGAATAACGATTGTGTATTCGGTCAATGACGGTCAGGTTTCCCGAGCGCGTTTTGATGGTGTGGCTGGCAACTTCCGTATAATTTTTCTTGTATTCGGCTTCCGCCTTTTCTTCAGGGGATAAAGACGTTTTAGATGTCGAAGAGCATGCGGTAAATGTGAAGGAAATCAGGGTAAGTAGGATAATTTTCTTCATTATGGTTATTCGTCTAATTGATGAAATATTTTTAATGGATTAAACCTTCAAAACCAATTTCCGATAAATCCACTCTCCGGCAAATAAGATTCCCATTAACACATACGACACGATGCCTGTATAAGCCGCCCACCAGTCGTAATATTGCAAGCCTGCCAAAATAGCGGCGGTTGCGCCGTTGAAGATAAAGAAGGCGCACCAGATTCGCGTAACGCGTCTAGTGTGGCGCACGCCTTCGGGCGGTAGGTCGGGGTGTTGCAGTCGGGCGAGGCGTTCGATAACTGTTTGTTTGGCAAACAGGCTGCCGCCGAAAACGGCAAGCATCAGCGCGTTGACGGCGACGGGATACCAATACATCGAGTCAGGCCGTCTGAAAACCAGTACTGCCGCAAAAAAAGCGGCAAGGATGATTGCCGTAATGCGTTGTGCTGTGGTTTGCGGCATGGCGGCGCGTATCAGCCATAACACACACATGGCCGCAGCAAGCCAGAAAAATGCGCCGTTTTCCCTGCCGTAATACCATAGGAGCGGATAGGCGAGGCTGGCGAGGGTCAGTAGGAGTTTTCCTAATATTTTCATGGTTGCGATTGATTTTCAGACGGCTTTGCGGATTGACAAGGCCGTCTGAAAATATGCTGATTCAAAGCAAAATCAGGAATCTTGTTGTACTTTCAAAACCGCTTGAACCACGTCTTCTACGGTACGCACATTGCGGAAGTCTTCGGCTTGCAGTTTGCGGCCGGTTTCGCGTTTGATGTGGTCGATAAGGTCGATGGCATCGATGCTGTCGATTTCCAAATCTTCGTAGAGGTTAGTTTCAGGTTTGATGCGTTCCGGTTCGATTTCAAACAGGTTAACCAGTGCATCGGTCAGCAGGGTGCGTACTTCTTGTTCGGTCATCTTCTCTCTCCCTTATGCTTGGCGGCTCTTGACAAACTCGGCCAGTGTTTTGACGTTGGCGAAGTTTTCGCGCAGGTTGTCGTTTTCACCGTCGAGCTGGAAGCCGAAGGTTTTTTGTACGGCCAAACCAAGTTCCAATGCATCAACCGAATCCAGACCCAGGCCGTCGTCGCCGAAAAGCGGATCTTCGCTGCCGATGTCGGCAACGGTAATATCTTCCAGACCTAAGCTGTCGATGATTAATTGTTTGATTTGGTTTTCTAAATTGCTCATGTGGTTTTCCTTGTAAAATAGTCTTGCAGGTATTCGTTTAAACGCCTTGCGGCGATGGGCAGGGGTTTTTCTGCCAGCCATTCTTCCGGCAGGATGTCGTCGCCGACGGTAATTTCATAATGAATTTTTTGCGGTGGGATTTTGTACCACGGTTGCCCCTTTTTGAAATTGGGCGGCGTCATCTTGATGCACACGGGCGTGATGACCGATGCGCTGCGCAAACCGAGCGATACGGCGCCGCGGTGCATTTTAACCTGTCCGTCCCAACCTGTGCGCGTGCCTTCGGGGAAAATCAGCATACTTTGCCCGCTTTTGAACACGGCGTCGATTTCTTCCAACATTTCCATGCTTTCGTCGTTGGGGATGTAGCCTGAAGCGATAATTTGGCTTTTCATGCTGGGGTTGTGCAACAGGTCTTTTTTGACCAACACGTTCGGGTCGGGGAAGTGGCTGATCAGTAAAACAACATCCAAAAGCGAGGGATGGTTGGCAAGAATGAGCTGGCCGGGTCTGCCGAGTTTTTCCAAGCCGTTGAAGCGGACGCTCAATACGCCCGACCATTGCAGGTAGCCGACAAAGAAACGCCAAACTTTGCCTATCATGCGTCTTGCTTCAAGTTGGCGTTTGATGTCGCCTTTGGTTGATTTGAGCGTATAGGGCAAAAGTGCGATTTTGAATAATACGCCTGCAACACCGAAGAGGATGAAGCCGAAGAGTGTGGCAAAAAAGCGACGGAAATAGTCTAAAGTCTTCATGCGTTTTTCTGCCAGTGCCAGTTTCTGCCGATATAGTGTTGCGTGTGTTGTCGGCCGTCTGAAAGCAGGAAGCGTACCCACTCCAAGCTGCTCCAATAGGGCTCGACTGTTGTATCGTTAGGATTTTCAGACGGCCTTGCGGATGTGGTTTCCAAGCTTAAGGTATAGTCTTCGCCCTTTGTGATTACCAGTGCCAATGCATAGGCAAACGGCGCACGTGTAGCCAGGACGGGATAGTCTTCGGACAACGGATCATCGGCGACAATCACTAAAACAGACGGCACGCCGTCTTGTAAAAGCGCAAATGCTTCGGTCAGCGCGGTTTCAAAGGAATCGGCGGCAACGGCTAACGCGGTATGCTCGCTCATGTCTTTGCGCAACATCGACCATTGCCCAATCGTTGCGTTGTGGACGGACAGGCCGAATGAGGTCGGCGACACGGTATGCGTGTTCAAAAGCTCTTGCCACAATTCAAAGCTGCGGTTGCTTTCGCCGTCGTGCGAAACGTACACCGGGACGCTTTCAGGATATTGGTCGGCCAGATTCCATGCGGCATCGCAAACCAAGCGTGCCGCTTTTCCCAAGCGGCGGCGTTGCATAGGCGGCAAAAAGGAGAGCGCGGGTTTGCACTCCGGCAGTGAGGCGGTATCGAGTTTTCCCTGCGCCCAGTCCTGCCATTGCTCCGGCGTACTGATTTTGCTGGAGGAGGCCTGCCATGCGGCGATATTGAAGCTGAAACGGCAAACGTTTTGAGGCATGATGTCTTTCAATGTTTTACATTTTCATACATTGTAATGAAATGGGTTAGTAAAAGCTAGGCTCTGTTATAATGCATATTGTAACGTAATTTATTTCCGGATGACATTTTATGCCTTCAATACCGAGTGCCCCGATTTATGATGTGGCTCCGCTGCTTCCGCACAGCGGACATATGGTGCTTATCGACTGTGTGAAAGAATTTGGCGATGACTATACGGTTTGCCGTGCGCCGGTTGGCGACAAGCATATTTTGCTGCAGGACGGCGTGTTGCCGTCTATGGCTTATATGGAATTGATGGCGCAGGGTATAGGCGCGTTTGCAGGCATTGAGGCTTTAAAGGCCGGAGAGCCTGTACGCTTGGGTTTTTTATTGGGAACGCGCAAGCTGGATTTGTTTGCCGATTCCGTGCCTGTCGGTACCGAGCTGGAAGTCAGGGCGCATGTGTCCATTCAGGATTTGGGCGGCATGGGCGTATTTGATTGCGAGTTGCGCTGGACGGATGCGCCGGAAGATGTGAAGCATCTGTTGCCGCCGGACGGTTTGCTAGCAAAAGCCTCTTTAAATGTGTACAGTCCGAAAGACGGCCAAATCATTTAAACCGTTTACAAGGCCGTCTGAAAAGACAAAGATTCAGACGGCCTGTCGATATAGTGAGAAAACGTATGAGTGAAACTATTTTAATTACAGGGTCTAATCGCGGTATCGGTAAAGCTGTTGCGCTTGGTTTGGCGCAGGACGGCTTTGATATTGTCGTCCACTGCCGCAGCCGCCGCGATGAAGCGGAAGCTGTCGCGGAAGAAATCCGTGCATTGGGTAGAAATGCACGCGTGTTGCAGTTTGACGTGTCCGACCGCGAAGCCTGCTGTGAAATTCTGACTGCCGACATTGAGGCAAACGGCACATATTACGGCGTGGTGCTGAACGCCGGACTGACGCGCGACAATGCGTTTCCTGCGTTTACAGATGATGATTGGGACTTGGTGTTGCGTACCAATTTGGACGGTTTTTATAATGTGTTGCACCCTTTGACCATGCCGATGATCCGCCGCCGTAAAGCAGGACGGATTGTGTGCATGGCATCGGTGTCCGGTTTGACGGGCAACCGCGGTCAGGTCAATTACAGCGCGTCCAAAGCAGGCTTGATCGGCGCGGCAAAAGCCTTGGCGGTCGAACTGGCGAAGCGCAAAATCACCGTCAACTGCGTGGCGCCGGGCCTTATCGATACCGATATTATCGATGAGAACGTACCTGTCGAAGAAATCTTAAAGGCAGTCCCTGCCGCGCGCATGGGATTGCCGGAAGAAGTGGCGCATGCGGTGCGCTTTTTGATGGATGAAAAAGCGGCGTACATTACGCGCCAAGTGATTGCTGTGAACGGAGGTTTGTGTTGAATACCAGAAGAGTCGTTGTAACAGGTATCGGCGGTATTACCGCTTTCGGCCGTGATTGGCAAAGTATTCAGACGGCCTTTAAAGCTGAAAAAAATGCCGTCAAATACATGGATTGGCGCGGACGTTTCCCCGAATTGGAAGCGCAACTGGGCGCGCCGATCGAAGGCTACACTCCGCCCGAACACTGGACGCGCAAGCAGCTCAGAAGTATGGGGCGCGTATCGCATTTGTGTGTCGATGCAGCGGAACAAGCCTTGACGGATGCAGGCTTGCTGGGTGATGAAAGCATTACCGACGGCCGTATGGGCGTGGCGTGCGGCTCGTCTGTCGGCAGTACCAAAGACATTGGCGATATGGGCGAACTTTTGATAACAGGCACATCGCGCAATTTCAACGCCAATACTTATGTGCGCATGATGCCGCATACGACTGCCGCCAATATCGGTATCTTTTTCGGATTGAAAGGGCGTATCATCCCGACATCGAGCGCGTGTTCTTCCGGCAGTCAAGGTATTGGTTATGCCTACGAAGCGATTAAATACGGCATGATTGATATGATGCTGGCGGGCGGCGGGGAAGAGTTTTGTCCGTCTGAAGTGTATGTATTCGATTCACTTTATGCCGCCAGCCGCTGCAACGGTGAACCCGAACTGACCCCGCGTCCTTACGACAGCGGACGCGACGGCTTGGTCATCGGCGAAGGCGCAGGCATTTTCGTGTTGGAAGAATTGGAACACGCCCGTGCGCGTGGTGCGAAAATCTATGCCGAGCTTGTCGGCTACGGTGCCAACAGCGACGGCAGCCACGTTACCCAACCGCAAAAAGAAACCATGCAAAAATGTATGGAGCTTGCGCTGAAAGACGCCGGTATTACGCCTGATAAAGTCGGCTATGTCAGCGGCCACGGTACGGCGACCGAAAAAGGCGATATTGCCGAAACATTGGCGACCGAGGCCGTGTTCGGATTCATCCCCATGAGTTCGCAAAAAAGCTACCTCGGCCATACACTCGGTGCGTGCGGCGCGTTGGAAGCCTGGTTTACCATCGAAATGATGAACAACGGCTGGTTTGCGCCGACCGTCAATTTAGAAAACATCGATCCGCGTTGTGGTAAGGTAGATTACATTCAAACAGGCGGACGTGAAATTCAAACCGATTATGTGGTCAGCAATAACTTTGCTTTTGGCGGCGTCAATACTTCGCTGGTGTTCAAACGTTGGCAAGAATAATCATTGCTTGATGTTATGATTAAAGGCCGTCTGAAACGTATCTTGAGTTTCAGACGGCCTTTATTTTATTTAGAGCTTGAGATGCTTGCGAATTTTATTCGTTTGTTTTCTTCTGATTTAAATCTACCAGCCTTGTTCCGGTCAAGAAGTCGTAGAGGAACTGGCGGTCGGGATGGAATAGGGCGAAGCCCCATGGCAGGATGAGCCAAATGAGCGCGGCGCCGAATGCGCCTTTGGGCGGTATATTGAGCAGATGACGCAATCCGGCGTAGGCAAGCAGGGGGATGAAGACAATAAAAATGCTGGCCCAAATAAAACGCAGGCGCAGTTGCGGCAGGGGCGGCTGGGTGTCGTTTTTATCGGCTAAACCGATTTTCCATGTCTGCATGGCGAGGGTTTGGCCTTTTTTGTGCCAGTTGGCGCGGAAGTAGAGCCACCATGCATAGAACAGAATCAGACAGGTTGTCAGCATGGACAGGCGTGTGGAAACGGGATTGAGAAAGATGGCGACAATACCGGCTGCAAGGGCGGCAATGCTGGTAACGGCGCCGGTCAGCAGAAGTTCGTAAACCAGTGCGGCGAGGCGGCGTTTGAGTGGGGCGGTAGGAAGACGGGTCATAATGCAATGGAAACGGAAATGGGTTTGATGGAAATAAAAACAGGCCGTCTGAAACGGAGTGGAATGTTCAGACGGCCTGTTACTGTCGGGATTAGCGATGTGGACGTTTTTGACCGCGTGCCTGTTGGGCGGCCATTTGGTTCATTTCCTGACGGGTCGGACGTTTTTTGAAGATGGCGTGCGCTTCGTCAACGGAACATTTTTGCGACAGGCAAACCAGGGTAATCGCGTCTTTTTGATGTTGACCGCCGCTGTGGTACATGCGGCGCAGGTTGGCTTCGTTGATACGGCCTTTTTCCGGATCGATGTCGAATTTTTTCAGGCGCTCGAGGAATTGGCGTTGCTGACGGCGTGAAGTCCAAACGAAACCGCCTGCGGCAGCGGCCACGATGATGACGGCCAACAGGATGGCCAGCGGCCATGAATCGACGATCAGAACGATGATGAGGCTTAATACGGCAGTGGTCAGCAGGGCCAGACCGCCGATGCGAAGTTTGGTTTTATTATCCATATGGTTGGTGTTTCCTTGTTTTTGCTGGAAGAGGCCGTCTGAAATGCGAGGTTCAGACGGCCTGAATTTGAGTTTACGCTATTTTACAGTATTTTCTGTTTTTGGGGCGTATTGCGTGCAAGTTTCTTGACGCGCGGCAACGGTTTCAAGCAGCCAACGAGGTAACGAGCTGTTTGAACTCGGTCCATGCATCGCCTTCTTCCGCGCCTTTGATGATGCGGTCGATTTTGGCGCAGGTTTTGAGCGCGTCGAGCAGGCGGTTGATGGCAATGCGTTTGGCCGCCATCGGTGCAAGGGTCTGTTTGTCGCCCCATAAACGCAGGCTGTTGCGCAGGCTTTGGATGTTTTGTCCCTGCTTGAGTGCGGCAGTCAGGCGGATTAGGGTGCGGATGTCTTCGGCAACCGCCCACAACAGCAAAACCGGCTCTTCGCCTTCTTCTTCCAAGCCGTCCAGCAAACGGGAAACGCGCAGGGCATCGCCTTTCATCCATGCGCCGGCCAGTTGGAATACGTCGAAACGGGCGACGGTGGCAACCGCGGCTTCTGCGTCGGCAATATTGATCAAATGGCCTTTGGGATGGAGCAGGGCGAGTTTTTCGATTTCCTGACGGGCGGCCAAAAGATTGCCTTCGACGCGCTCGGCAAAAAGGGCAAGTGCTTCAGGTTCGATGTCCAAACCCTGCTGTTTCAGACGGCCTTGTATCCATTGCGGCAAAGCATGTGGCGCGACGGCTTTGGCTTCTAAGACGATGCCTTTGCCTGCCAATGCGGAAAACCATTTGGACTGGATTTGCGCTTTTTCAAGCTTGGGCAGGAGGATGAGCGTAACCGTATCTTCGGGCAGGCGTTCAGCGAAGGCTTGCAGGGCATCGCCTCCGTTTTTGCCGGGTTTGCCGTTGGGAATGTGGATTTCTAGCAGTTTCAAATCGGCAAACAAACCTGCGCTGCCGGCGCTTTGCAACAGCTCGTTCCAGTCAAAATTGTTTTCAGCGGTATAGACTTCGCGGTTGAGATAACCTTGTTTTTTTGCGGCTGCGCGCAGCGTATCCAATGCCTCGATGCGCAACAAATCCTCTTCGCCGTGGATGATGTACAACGGCTTGAGCGGCGTATCGGGGCGCAGGCTCTCAATGGGCGCGGCAGCCATTATTGCGCTTTCAGGAAAGTCAGGCGGCGGACGATTTGATCTGCGGCGTCGATGCGCATTTCAGACCAAATGGTTTCTTCCTCTTCCTGTTTGCCCAAAACTTCGCTGTCGGCGTAGTCCATGGTGCGGTGCACCTTGACTTCCATCGGTTCGCCAACCGGCTCGCCGTTGCGGAAGGCTTGGGCTTTGACGGTCATGGCCAGCAGGTATTCATTGACTGCGGCGGCGCGGGTGATGGTGTAGATATCGCGGCGTTTTTGGAAGTCGACAACGCGCAGGGTGATTTGTGATTCGGCTTCGCTAACCGGATGGCCGTCGGCACGGCGTAAGGCATTTTCCAGCGCTTTTTGCATGACGGCTCCGCCTTCTACATGCCAGTTTTGATAAGGCAGCGGCTGAGAAGTTACGCCTGTGCCTTTCAGGTGGAAACCGCAAGAGGCAAGCAATAGGGCGAATGCAGGCAATAGGATTTTTTTCATTGGATATTCCTTCGTTGAAACCGGTTACGGTATCGTCGGATTATAACGAATAATGTTTAGGCCGTCTGAAACCGTAAACGGAAAGTATTTCAGACGGCCTTGTCTTTGATAGTGCAAATCTTATTTTTCCAACCAAATCAGGCTGACCATGCGGCCGGTTTGTCCGTCGCGGCGGTAGGAGAAGAAAGTATCGCGTTCCAAGACGGTGCAATGGGTGCCGCCATAAATCATGTTCACGCCTTCACGGTGCAGAACCATGCGCGCCAAAGCGTAAATATCGGCAAGGTATTTGCCACCTCCAATGTCTTCAAACGCATCGGCAGCTTCCGGCATGGGTGTGCAAAACGCATCAAATACATCTTGCCCCACCTCAAACGCATCAGGGCCGATGGCAGGGGCGAGATAGGCCATGATTTCTAACGGCTCGACCTTCATTGCCGCAATGGTGTTTTGCAAAACGCCGCCGGCCAACCCGCGCCAACCCGCATGGGCTGCCGCAACCACCGTCCCTGCTTTGTCGCAAAACAAGACGGGCAGACAGTCGGCAGTCATGGAAGCGCAGGCGACCGTCCCCGTCGTATCCACCGAGGCATCGGCGTCGGGCGTATTGCCCAACGCTTCGGCGGCGTTCACAACAATGGTGCTGTGGATTTGATTGAGGTAGGCAACGGGCAGGCCGACTTGTTCCTGGACGATTTCACGGTTGCGGAGCACGGCTTGCAGATTGTCGCCGACGTGCGAACCGACATTCAGGCTGCGGTACACGCCTTCGCTGACACCGCCGTTGCGCGTGGTAATAAGCGTTTTGACATTGGCGGGGGCAGGCCAGTCGGCAGTCAAAAAGTTCTTGCCTTGCGGGGCGAGGTTTAGGGTTTCTGTGATGGTTTTCATAAAATCTTTGAATCGCTGAATATTGGAACGGATTGATTTCAGACGGCCTCAAATAATATTTTAGGCCGTCTGAAAAATGGGTTTAATCCCTTACGTAAACGACTTCGACATCGTAGTCGTCTTCATTCCAATCGTCGTCATCGTCCGTACCGAATTTCTCCTGCCATTCTTCTTCATTACTTAAAGACGAATCCAAACCGGCTTCCAAACGCAGGACGGAAAGCAGGTGGTACATATCGTCAGGCATAGGCGCTTCAAAGGAAACAGTTTCGCCGGTTTTCGGATGGACAAAGCTCAAGCGGTAGGCATGCAGGGCTTGGCGCGCGCCGAGGGCTTTAACGGCTTCTTTAACTGTGTCGCTGCACGGGTGGCGCAGGTTGCCGTAAACAGGGTCGGCGGCCAGCGGATGGTTGGCTTCTCGCATATGGACGCGGATTTGGTGCGTGCGGCCGGTTTCGAGCGAGCATTCGATGTAGCTGTGTGCCAGATAACGTTCCAACACTTTGACGTGGGTGATGGCAGGTTTGCCGCCGAATTTGACGACTGCCATTTTCAGGCGGTTGTGCGGATCGCGGCCGATTTGGGTTTCGATTTTGCCGTCAAAAGGAACGATGCCGTTGGCGATTGCGCGGTAAATGCGTTTGACTGTGCGCTCTTGAAGCTGTTGAACCAGTGAGTTTTGCGCCGGCAAGGTCTTGGCGACCACCATCAGGCCGCTGGTTTCTTTGTCCAAACGGTGTACGATGCCCGCACGCGGCACTTGGCTTAATTCGGGACAGTGCGCCAACAGGCCGTTGAGCAGGGTGCCGCTCCAGTTTCCTGCAGCAGGATGGACGACCAATCCGGCCGGTTTGTTGATGACGATGACGGTATCGTCTTCATAAATAATGTCCAAATCCATCGGTTCGGGCGTGAACGCGAGGTTTTCTTCGCTCGGACGTACCGTAACGGCAATCAATTCACCGCCTATCATTTTGTCTTTGGGTTGAGCGGGCTTATCGTTTACAATGACAGCACCCTCTTTAATCCACGAACTCAGGCGGCTACGCGAGTAGTCGGGCATGAGTTTGGCCAATACGGCATCCAGCCTTCCGCCCGCCATTTCGAGCGGAACGGTCAAATTAACACAACTTTCTGTTTCGGGGGATGACGGAAAGTCTAAATCATCGCTATAATCGGCTTCGTTATCAAAGGAAGTATTCTGCATGAAAAAAATTCTTTTAGTAGTTTCTTTAGGTTTGGCACTGAGTGCCTGCGCAAATAAAGGCACAATCGATAAAGACGCCCAAATTACTCAAGATTGGAGTGTGGAAAAGCTTTATGCCGAAGCGCAAGACGAGTTGAACAGCAACAATTATACGCGAGCTGTCAAGTTATACGAAATTTTAGAATCCCGTTTCCCAAACGGCCGCTATGCACAGCAGTCCCAGTTGGATACGGCGTATGCCTATTATAAAGACGATGAGCCGGAAAAAGCCTTGGCTGCCATCGCGCGCTTCCAACGCCATCATCCGCAACATCCGAATATGGACTATGCGCTGTACTTGAAAGGTTTGGTCCTGTTTAACGAAGACCAGTCTTTCTTGAACAAGCTGGCTTCCCAAGACTGGTCTGACCGCGACCCGAAAGCTAACCGCGATGCTTATCAGGCGTTTGCCGAGCTGGTGCAACGTTATCCAAACAGCAAATACGCTGCCGATGCAACCGAACGCATGGCTAAGCTGGTGGACGCTTTGGGCGGTAACGAAATGTCTGTGGCGCGTTATTACATGAAACGCGGTGCTTATGTCGCAGCGGCCAACCGTGCGCAAAAAATCGTCAGCCGTTACCAAAATACCCGTTATGTCGAAGAAGCTTTGGCGATGATGGAATTGGCGTACAAAAAACTGGACAAGCCGCAACTGGCCGCCGATACACGCCGCGTTTTGGAAACCAACTTCCCTCAAAGCCCGTTCTTACAACACGAATGGCGATCTGATGATATGCCTTGGTGGCGTTACTGGCGTTAAGCGTCGGGTTGTTCAGGCATGAATAAGGCCGTCTGAAAATGATGCATCTATGCATTTAGTTTTCAGACGGCCTTTGTTTTTAATGTTTTTTACGTTTCCTGCAAACAGGGTGCAAAATTTGTTTTAATATGGTAAAGTCTGATTTTAATAACTCGACGGTTTGAAGCCGTCACTCAGGGGCTGTTTAAATTTAAAATCAGTTTTGTTGAAGCCGCATCGGATGTGCCGTCGATGCATTCAGGAAAATTTCAGTCGTCAGGCTGATTTGGTTTTAAATTTAAGCAGCCCTTTGTGTTTACAAAAAACAGAGGTAGATTCTCATGAAGTCTTGGCAGCTTCCTGAACACGTCGCCGACGTATTGCCGACCAATGCGCGACAATTGGAAAGCGCCCGTGAGCGGCTGTTGGCTTTGTTCCGCGTGCATGGTTACGAATTGGTGCAGCCGCCGTTGATGGAATACAGCCATTCCTTATTGACGCATATCGACGCCGGTTTGTCTTTGAAAACCATTTTGGTCGTCGATCAGCTCAGCGGCCGCCAGCTCGGTATCCGTGCGGATATTACGCCGCAGGTGGCGCGCATTGATGCCCACTTGCTTTCCGCCAATCAAGGCATCAACCGTTTATGCTATGCCGGCTCGGTGCTTCATGCGCGGCCTGACGGATTGCTCAATATGCGCGAGCCTTTGCAGGCCGGTGCGGAAATGTACGGCTTGGAAGGTATTGAAGCGGACATCGAATTGATTGATTTGATGCTGAAAAGCATGAAGATTGCCGATATGGGCGAAGTTTTGCTTTCATTGGGCCATATCGGCGTATTCCGTGCTTTGGCAAATGCCGCTCATTTGGATGAGCAGCAATCGGCAACCTTGTTGTCATTGATGCAGGACAAAGATGCCGAGGCTGTCAGCCAGTTGGTCAAAGAGTGGAAGCTCGACGGCATGTGGGCAAAAGCGTTTTCACTGTTGCCCCGACTGTACGGCGGTCGCGAAGTGCTGACTTTGGCCCGTGAGAAATTACCGGAATTATCCGCAGTCAGTGTGGCGCTGGATGAATTGCAGGCCGTATGCGATGCGTTCCCCAATCAAAAAGTGCATATCGATTTGTCGGAATTGCGCGTTGACAATTACCATACCGGCTTGCTTTACGCAGCCTATGGTTCAAATCTTTATGATGCCGTGGCACGCGGCGGCCGTTATGACGGATTGGGCGGATACTTCGGACGCGCACGTCCTGCTGCTGGATTCAGTTTTGATTTGCGCAGCTTCATCGGCCGCCTTCCTGCTATCGGACGGGAATCCGTGGTGGCTGTCGATGTAAAAGACATGCCTGCGGCTCAAGAAGCAGTAGATGCTTTGCGCGAACAAGGACAATGTATCGTTATCGATTACGGTATCGGCTACAACGGTTCGGAAGAGGTTACAGGCCGTCTGAAACAAGTGGACGGCATTTGGAAAGTAATCGCTTTGAATGATTGAGTTTTATTTTGAAATTTTGTATCTGAAATAAGGTTAGATAGCTATGGCTAAAAATGTTGTCGTAATCGGTGCCCAATGGGGTGATGAAGGCAAAGGTAAGATTGTTGACTGGCTGGCGGAAGAAACCAGCGGTGTTGTACGTTTCCAAGGCGGCCACAATGCCGGCCATACTTTGGTTGTCGGCGGCAAAAAAACCATTTTGCGCCTGATTCCAAGCGGCATTTTGCATGAGACTTTGGACTGCTTTATCGGCTCAGGCGTCGTGGTTTCTCCTGAAGCGTTGTTGGGTGAAATCGACGAATTGAACGCCGCCGGTGTGAAAAACGTTGAAGGCCGTCTGAAAATTGCGCCGACCTGTCCATTGATTCTGCCTTACCACATTGCGCTTGATCAAGCACGCGAAGCTTCCCGCGGTAAAAGCAAGATTGGTACAACCGGCCGCGGCATCGGCCCGGCTTATGAAGATAAAGTTGCCCGTCGCGCGATTCGCGTGGTGGACTTGTTGCACCCTGAAAAACTGGTTGAAAAACTGGAAGCTGTTTTGGCTTATTACAATGTCCAGCTGCAACACCTGCACCATGCCGAGCCGGTAAAACTTGAAGATGTGATGGCGGTGATTGAAAAAGTTGCGCCGCGCATTACGCCGATGATTACCGATGTTTCCCGTGTTTTGAACGAGAAAAACCTCAAAGGCGAAAGCCTGTTGTTTGAAGGCGCGCAAGGTACGTTGCTGGACATCGACTACGGTACTTATCCGTTTGTAACTTCGTCCAACTGCTTGGCTGGTGCCGCTTCTGCCGGTGCAGGCGTAGGTCCGCAAATGCTGGATTACGTTTTGGGTATTGTTAAAGCCTATACCACCCGCGTGGGTTCCGGCCCATTCCCGACTGAATTGTTTGACGAAGTAGGCGCAGGTTTGGCTGAGCGTGGTCATGAGTTCGGCTCCGTAACCGGTCGTGCGCGTCGTTGCGGTTGGTTTGACGCGGCTGCGTTGAAACGCTCTATTCAAGTTAACGGCATTTCCGGCATGTGCATTACCAAGCTGGATGTCATGGACGGTATTGAGAACATCAATATCTGCGTAGGCTATGAATTGCCTGATGGCAGCAAAACCGACATTCTGCCTTGCGGCTCTGACGCGGTGGAAACCTGCAAACCGATTTACGAAACCATGCCGGGTTGGAGCGAGTCGACTTTCGGCGTGAAAGAGTACGACAAGCTGCCTGAAAACGCTAAAGCTTACCTGAAACGTATTGAAGAAGTTTGCGGCGCGCCTGTGGCCATTGTTTCAACCGGTCCTGACCGTGAAGAAACCATCGTTTTGCACCATCCGTTTGCTTAATTGATGAAGTGAATAAAGGCCGTCTGAATTTTTCAGACGGCCTTTATATATGCAATGCAATAAAAAATCAGTCCTGAAGAACACCTGTCTTCAGGGCTGAATTTTGTATTCTACGCCGTTTTGAAGTACAAATGTTTGGAAAGTGAGATGTAGTACCAAGTAACAATTATTCTCATTGACGTAAATCAAGAAAAACCAAATCTGTAATTTTATTTCACAAAAACCCCTGTAAATAAATGGGTATTGATGTTATCCTTTCAGAAAATTTACGGTCTATATTTTCAATAAAATTAGGAGCTTGATATGTCAAATGATGTTCAGCAACGTCCTGCCGCTTGGGAAGGTTTTGTCGGTGGCAATTGGGAAACCAACGTAGATGTCCGCGATTTTATTCAAAAAAACTACACGCCTTATGAAGGCGATGCCTCTTTCTTGGCACCTGCAACCGAAGCCACAACCAAACTGTGGGCGGAAGTGATGGAAGGCATCAAGGTTGAAAACCGTACGCACGAGCCGTATAAAATCGACGCGCAAATCGTCTCCGGCATTACCAGCCATGCTCCAGGCTATATCGACAAAGATTTGGAAACCATCGTCGGTCTGCAAACAGACGAGCCTTTGAAACGTTCCATCATGCCGTTTGGCGGTTTGAAAATGGTGCAAGACGCGTGCAAAGTGTACAACGTTGAATTAAACCCTGAAGTCAGCGAAATTTTCACCAAATACCGCAAAACCCACAACCAAGGCGTGTTTGACGTTTATACGCCCGACATCCGCCGCTGCCGTAAGTCAGGCGTGATTACCGGCCTGCCGGATGCTTACGGCCGTGGCCGTATTATCGGCGACTACCGCCGCGTGGCATTGTACGGTATCGACTTCTTGATGAAAGACAAACTCAACCAGTTCAACTCACTGCAAGCCGATTTGGAAAACGGTGTGGACTTGGAAGAAGTCATCCGCCGTCGCGAAGAAATCAACGAACAATACAAAGCCTTGGGTCAAATGAAAGAAATGGCGGCTTCTTACGGCTACGACATTTCCGGCCCTGCAAAAAATGCACAAGAAGCCATCCAATGGACTTACTTCGCCTACCTTGCTGCCGTTAAATCTCAAAACGGCGCAGCGATGTCCTTCGGCCGTGTGTCTTCGTTCTTAGATATTTACATTGAACGCGACCTGAAAAACGGTGTGATTACCGAAACCCAAGCGCAAGAATTTATCGACCACTTGGTGATGAAACTGCGTATGGTCCGTTTCCTGCGTACGCCCGAATACGATCAACTCTTCTCCGGCGACCCGATTTGGGCAACCGAATCCATCGGCGGTATGGGCTTGGATGGCCGTACCTTGGTAACCCGCACCAACTTCCGTGTGCTGCACACCCTGTACAACATGGGTCCGTCTCCTGAGCCAAACATCACTGTATTGTGGTCAGAACAACTGCCGCAAGGCTTTAAAGAATTCTGCGCCAAAGTATCCATCGATACTTCGTCCATCCAATATGAAAACGACGATTTGATGCGCCCTGACTTCAACAGCGACGACTACGCCATTGCCTGCTGCGTCAGCCCGATGGTGGTCGGCAAACAAATGCAGTTCTTCGGCGCACGCGCCAACTTGGCTAAAACTCTGCTGTACGCAATCAATGGTGGCGTGGATGAAAAATCTAAAGAGCAAGTTGGTCCGAAAACCGAGCCGATTATGGACGAAGTTTTGGACTACGACACTGTCTTTGAGCGCATGGACAAATTCATGGATTGGTTGGCAACCCAATACGTTACCGCGCTGAACATTATTCACTACATGCACGACAAATACAGCTACGAAGCCGCGTTGATGGCGTTGCATGACCGTGACGTGAAACGTACGATGGCTTGCGGTATCGCCGGTTTGTCTGTGGCAGCCGACTCATTGTCCGCCATCAAATACGCCAAAGTGAAACCGATTCGCGATGAAAACGGTATTGCCGTTGATTTTGAAATCGAAGGCGAATACCCACAATTCGGTAACAACGACGATCGCGTGGACGACATCGCCTGCGACTTGGTGGAACGCTTCATGAAAAAAGTGGCCACCCACAAAACTTACCGCAATGCCACTCCGACTCAGTCTGTGTTGACCATTACTTCCAACGTTGTTTACGGTAAGAAAACCGGTAATACTCCGGACGGCCGCCGCGCAGGCGCTCCGTTTGGCCCGGGTGCAAACCCGATGCACGGCCGCGATGTCAACGGTGCAGTCGCTTCATTGACTTCCGTAGCCAAACTGCCATTTGAGTTTGCCAAAGACGGTATTTCCTATACCTTCTCTATTATTCCCGGCGCGTTGGGTAAAGACGAGCATTCTCGCGAACGCAACCTTGCCGGTCTGATGGACGGTTATTTCCATCATGAAGAAGGAGAAGTGGAAGGCGGCCAACACTTGAACGTCAACGTATTGAACCGCGAAACTTTGGAAGATGCGATGCATCATCCGGAGAAATATCCGCAGTTGACCATTCGCGTGTCCGGCTATGCGGTTCGCTTTAACTCGCTGACCCGCGAGCAACAGCTTGACGTGATTACCCGTACGTTCACAGAAACCATGTGATCCGGGTGGCAAAACAAACCAGAAGCTAAATTTGCATTTGGTTTGTTTTGAAACAAAGCTCCAAGGCCGTCTGAAATGTTCAGACGGCCTTTATTATCGTACAATTCACATCAGCAAAATTATTTTTGAGCCGAACACCATGTCCACGACTTTTGCTATCACTCCCGATCCGGAACTGAAAAACCTTGGCCACCGCCACTATAACGGCAAAGGCATTATTCATTCGATTGAATCTTGTGGCGCTGTCGATGGTCCGGGTTTGCGCTACGTGCTCTTTTTGCAAGGTTGCCTGATGCGTTGCCTTTATTGCCATAATCGCGATACTTGGGATTTGCATACCGAGCAGGCGCAGGAATTGGATGTGGCAACCGTGATGAAGCAGGTCATGACCTATCGTCATTATCTGCGTGCGACAGGCGGAGGCGTAACGGCAACCGGCGGCGAGCCGTTATTGCAATATGAGTTTGTACGCGACTGGTTTACGGCCTGTCGGGAACACGATATCCATACCTGTCTCGACAGCAATGGCTATGCTTTGCACTATGATTCGATTTTGGATGATTTGCTCGATCATACCAATTTGGTCATGCTCGACTTGAAACAAATCGATCCTGAAATTCATAAAGTACTCGTCGGTATTCCCAATACCAAAACGCTGAAATTCGCGCGCTATCTTGCCGAACGTAATCAGCCGACGCGGGTGCGTTACGTGGTTGTTCCCGGGTATACCGATGATGAGCGGTCGGCGCATTTATTGGGCGAGTTTATCGGGGATATGGACAATGTCGAAATGGTCGAGCTTTTACCGTATCACGAATTGGGTGCACACAAATGGGCTTTGTGCGGCGATGAGTACAAGTTAAAAGGCGTACATCCGCCGCCTAAAGAAACCATTTTGAAAATCAAAGAAATATTAGAGAGTTACGGAAAAAATATTATTTATTAAAACAGAAAAAGGCCGTCTGAAAAGAGATAATCAGTTTCAGACGGCCTTTTTATCATTGAAAAAACTTAAGCTTTCAGAGCGGCCAAAACCTTGGCGACAACTTCTGATACTGCAACGGCTTGAGCCTGATTGTCACGGCGTTCGGCATATTCGACATTGCCTTCTTTTAAGGCGCGATCGCCGATGACGATGCGGTGAGGAATGCCCAGCAGTTCGGAGTCATTCAGCAAAACGCCTGCACGTTCGTCGCGGTCATCCAGCAATACATCCGCGCCTGCGGCCAGAAGCTCGGCATAGATTTTGTCGGCGGCTTCGCGTACGGCATCTGATTTTTTGTAGTTCATCGGCACGATCACAACTTCAAACGGCGCCATTGTTTTGGTCCAGATAATGCCTTTTTCGTCGTTGTTTTGTTCGATGGCGGCGGCCACAACGCGGGTAATACCGATACCGTAGCAGCCCATTTCCATGATTTGGGATTTGCCGTTGTTATCCAAGAAGCTGACGTTCATGGCTTTGGTATATTTGTCGCGTAATTGGAAAACGTGGCCGACTTCAATACCGCGTGCCAGTTTCAGACGGCCTTGTTCGTCAGGACTGATGTCGCCTTCGATGACATTGCGTAAATCGACAAATTCAGGCTCGGCGGCATCGCGGCCGAAGTTGAAGCCGGTATAGTGGTAGTCGTCTTCGTTCGCGCCGATAACCCAGTCTGCACCTTTTTCGGTGGCGAAATCGGCATAGACTTTGCCTTTGAAGCCGACAGGGCCGAGTGAGCCGCCGTTTGCGCCGAACTGTTCAACAATCGCGGCAGGACTTGCCATGGTCAGTGGCGATTTCACGCCGGCCAGTTTTTCCGCCTTAATATCGTTAAACTCATGGTCGCCACGCAACAGCAGCAGGATGAGTTCGCCTTCGTTTTCGCCTTCAACCACGATGGACTTGAGGGTTTGTTCAACCGGAATATTGAGGAATTCAACCAAAGACTCAATAGTTTTGACATTTGGCGTATGTACTTTGGTCAACTCAGCTTGAGCAGCAGCGCGTTCGCCTTTAAGCGGCAAGGTAGGCGCCAATTCGATATTGGCAGCGTAATCGGAAGTGTCGCTGTATGCGATAACGTCTTCGCCGCTTTCAGCCAATACTTGGAATTCGTGAGAGCCGGTGCCGCCGATGCTGCCGGTATCTGCGGCGACGGGGCGGAATTCCAAGCCCAGACGGGTAAAGATACGGCAGTAAGCGTCGTACATGGCATCATAGGTCGTCTGAAGCGAGGCGTAGTCGGCATGGAAGGAATAAGCGTCTTTCATGACGAATTCGCGTGCACGCATCACACCGAAGCGCGGACGCACTTCGTCGCGGAATTTGGTTTGGATGTGGTAAAAGTTTTTTGGCAGTTGTTTGTAGCTGTTGACTTCTTTGCGCACGATGTCGGCAATCACTTCTTCACAGGTCGGACCCATACAGAAATCGCGGTCATGACGGTCTTTCAGACGCAGCAGTTCTTTACCGTAAAACTCCCAACGGCCGGATTCCTGCCACAGCTCGGCAGGTTGCACTACCGGCATCAGTAACTCCACGCTACCTGCGCGGGCCATTTCTTCGCGCACGATATTTTCAACTTTACGCAATACGCGCAGGCCCATCGGCATCCAAGTATAAAGACCGGATGCGTTGGCTTTGATCAAGCCGGCACGAATCATCAGCTTGTGGCTGGCAAGTGCGGCTTCGGCGGGGGCTTCTTTAAGGGTGGAAATGAAGAACTGGGAGGCTTTCATGGCGTATTTTTCTTTCTTAAAAATAAGTGCGTATTGTAACGCAAAATGTATGGTCGCGTGTCTTTTGAATGGCATCTGATGAAATCGGCCGTTGTTTTATACAGCTTTTGATTCGGGGCGATTTTTAGGGATGTCAACCCTAATTTATACACAAAGTCGCATAACCTTGTTTTACCTATAAATTTTCACTGTATGATTATAGTAAAATCTTATAAATATAACTATTTGATTTTATTGAATTTTATTTGATTAAATTTTAGTCAATTTAAGACTTGGTTTGTTCCTAAAGAAAATTTTACGATTACCCAAAGCTTATCAACAGATTTATCCACAGAGATTGTGTATAGATTTTAAATGCTGTCGGCGTAATGATTTCGCATGATTGGCAAGCCTTGATTAAAGCGGATTTGGTCGCCTTAAAAAGATGGGGCAACAACACGATGGGCGGGTTTTGCGCTAACATTCTGCTTATTGTTGTTTCCTTACAAGGAATAAAATGAAAAATTCAGAATTGCATTTGCTGGAACGCAGAAAGATGTTTAACGGGTATCAGGAACGCTACCGCCATTTTTCTCAAACCTGCCGGACGGATATGGTATTTGATGTCTATCTGCCGCCACAAGTTTTAAAAGGCTATCCCGCACCTGTTTTATATTTCCTTTCCGGCTTAAATAGCGATGGTTCTGAATTGGTTCGGCAAAGCGGAATCCAGCGTTTTGCGGCACAATGGAATATTATCGTGGTTTTTCCGGATACCTCGCCACGCGGTCAGCATGTTGCCGATAGTGAAGAACATTATCTTGGACAGGGCGCCGGATTTTATGTCAATGCAACTGAAGCGCCTTGGGCGCAGCATTACCAAATGGAAAGCTATATCAGCCAAGAATTGCCTGATTTGATCGAGCATCATTTCCCGGTAACGAAAGAGCGCAGCATTGCAGGTTTCAGTATGGGCGGGCATGGTGCGTTGCATTTGGCTTTGAATCATACCGGTAGATATGCTGCGGTTTCAGCCTTTGCGCCTTTATGTCATCCCATCGATACGGAAGGCGGCAGGCAGGCGTTTTCAGCTTATTTGGGTCAAAACGTGGAAACATGGAAACGCTATGACAGTACAGAACTGCTTCAGACGGCCTCGCATAAATTGCCTGTTTTGATTGATGTCGGCAGTGAAGATACTTTGTACCCTGAAGTCCTGCAACCCGAAGGATTTGTCCGCTCAGTACGAGAAAAAGGTTTCAATATCCAATATAAAGTCCGTCCGGGCTATGGGCATGATTATTTCTTTATTGCCAGCTTTATTGATTCGCATATTGAGTTTCACGCTCAGGCATTAGGGCTTTAAACTATATTAAATAAAAGGCCGTCTGGAATCCGATTAATGGTCAGATTTCAGACGGCCTTTATTTGGTCTTTTTTGACCTTTTATTTCAAACAGATTTATTCCTCGGGACGTTCGCCGTCGGTATCATCCAATTTGCCTTCGGTAATATCGACATTGATACCGACTGCCGCACGGATTTTGGCGTCGATTTCATTGGCGATATCAGGGTTTTCTTTCAGCCAAACACGTACATTGTCTTTACCTTGGCCGATTTTTGCGCCGTTGTAGCTGTACCATGCGCCTGATTTTTCAACGATGTCATGTTTGACGCCCAAGTCGATCAATTCGCCTTCCCAGCTGATGCCTTCGCCGTAAAGAATATCGAATTCGGCTTGACGGAACGGAGGGGCAACTTTGTTTTTGATGACTTTGACTTTGGTTTCGTTACCAATTACGTCATCGCCTTTTTTAATCTGACCGGTACGGCGGATGTCGAGGCGGACGGAGGCATAGAATTTGAGCGCGTTACCGCCGGTTGTGGTTTCAGGGCTGCCAAACATCACACCGATTTTCATACGGATTTGGTTAATGAAAACAACCAGTGTATTGGTGCGTTTGATGTGGCCGGTCAATTTACGCAGGGCTTGGCTCATCAGGCGGGCTTGTAGGCCGACGTGGCTGTCGCCCATTTCGCCTTCAATCTCGGCTTTAGGCACAAGTGCGGCTACGGAGTCGACAACGACCATATCGATACCGCCTGAGCGTACCAAGGTATCGCAGATTTCCAATGCCTGTTCGCCGGTATCCGGTTGGGAGAGATAGAGTTCTTCGACTTTTACGCCGAGTTTGCGGGCGTAAATTGGGTCAAAAGCATGCTCGGCATCGATGAATGCGCAAATGCCGCCATTTTTTTGGCATTGGGCAATGGCCTCGAGACAGAGTGTGGTTTTACCGGAGGATTCCGGGCCGAAAATTTCAACCACACGGCCGCGGGGCAGACCGCCGACGCCGAGTGCCAAGTCCACGCCGAGGGAGCCGGTGGAAATAACATCAAGGTTTTCTTCCTGTTGGCTGCCGTCCATTTTCATGATGGAGCCTTTGCCGAAGTTTTTTTCGATTTGGGCAAGGGCTGCGGCTAAGGCTTTGCTTTTTTCGTCTGACATGTTTTCTCTCCGAAAGGAAATATGAATCGCTAAGAATTTATTTAGCTATTATCGCATAAATTAAGAAAAAGTATAGTTTTATTTTTGTTTTTCAGACGGCCTGTGTTTTTTGTATGCAACAGGCCGTCTGAAATATTGAATAATCAATCAGTTGGTCAATGATGCAAAAACTTGGAAATAGTCGGGGAAAGTTTTATGCGTACATTTCGGGTCGTTGATGATGACGGGGACGCCCAAAAGTGAAACCAGCGAGAAACACATGGCCATACGGTGGTCGTCGTAAGTATCGATGACGGCATCGGGGGTAAGCGTTTCGGGCGGCGTAATATGGATGGCTTCGGCTTCTTCAACGACTTCTGCGCCCAGTTTGCGCAGTTCGGTTGCCATGGCAGCGATACGGTCGGTTTCTTTGACGCGCCATGAACCGATATTGCGCAGGGTGCAGGGCTGTTTGGTGGCCAGCGCAACAATGGCCAGAGTCATGGCCGCGTCTGGAATATGGTTGGCATCCAAATCAAAAGCCTGAATCTTGCGCTCGGCAGGACGGGAAATTTCTACAAAATTTTCGCCCCAAATGACATCTGCGCCGATTTTTTCCAATTCACGCGCAAAGGCAACGTCGCCTTGAATGCTGTGTGCGCCGATGCCGGTTACGCAGATGGCCGTACCCGCAATCAGGCCTGCGCCCAAGAAATAAGACGCGCTGGAGGCATCGCCTTCTACATATAAATGTTCGGGCGCATGATATTTGGCACCGGCCGGGATTTTAAATACACGGTAGTCTTCATCAATGATGTCCACACCGAACTGCGCCATCAGCTTGAGCGTGATGTCGATATAAGGTTTGGAAATCAACTCGCCTACCATGTGGATTTCAAATGCTTGTCCCGTCAAGGGCAAAGCCATCAGCATGGCGGTCAGGAATTGGCTGGAAACATTGCCTTTAATCGGAATAACGCGCTCGCCGTTGTCTTGGCGTTTGCTGATCTGAAGCGGAGGATAGTTTTCATTGCCCAAATATTGTACGTCCGCTCCGGCAATACGCAACGCGTCGACCAAATCGCCGATGGGGCGTTCGTGCATACGCGGCACGCCATGAAGATGATAGTCGCCACCCAAAACGGCAAGCGCTGCAGTCAAGGGGCGGAATGCCGTACCGGCATTGCCTAAAAACAAATCGGCGGTTTGGTTGGGAAAGCGGCCGCCGGTGCCATGAACTTTCAGACGGCCTTCAGGTAAAGATTCAATGTGTACGCCGAGTTTGTCGAGTGCTTCAAGCATTCGGTCGGTATCGTCGGATTTGAGCAAAGAATGGATTTCGCAAACGTTGTCGGAGAGTGCCGCCAAGAGCAGCGTGCGGTTGCTGATGCTTTTGGAACCGGGCAGGGCAACGGTGGAAGGCTTGAGTGTAGAAGCGGGCAGGCGGATGGATTCGGTCATGGCTGGACTAAGCTCGTTTGAATTGTAAATAGGCCGATATTATACGCAGGCAAAGGCCGTCTGAAAAATGAAGAGGGCGCAATTTATTTGTGAAAAAATGAATTTTTATATTGTTACGCTATTTTCCAATCATTTATTTTGAAATTTTCTGCTTCAGTTTTGTGTTTGCCGCTATAACTTATTTTGTTGTGGCAGGTATATAACCAAACACCATAAGAAAATCAGAAACCATTCTTTCCTATTTTTTCAGACGGCCTTTAATATCGGCGGACAATCATTGATAAAGCAAGAACACGACCATGAGCCATTATCCTTTGTTTGCCGATTTGAAAAACCGCCCTGTTTTACTGGCAGGTGCGGGCAAGGTTGCCGAGCGCAAGGCGGAAAGCCTGTTGTCTGCCGGAGCGCGCGTGCGCGTTGTTGCGGAAACTTTAAATCCTCAGTTTCAGCAATGGGCGGAAGAAAGGAAAATAGCTTGGTTGGGCGGCTTGTTTGAAGAAGCCATGCTGGACGAGGTGTATTTCGTTATTGCGGCGACGGATGACGGTGTGTTTAACCGCCGTGTTTTTGAAGCGGCGGAACGACGGGCGAAATTGTGCAATACGGTGGATACGGCGGACTTGTGTTCGTTTATCGTGCCTGCCGTGGTGGATAGGGGGCCGTTGAAGATAGCCATATCCAGCGGCGGTACTGCGCCTGTATTGGCGCGGAAATGGCGGCAGATTATTGAAACATTGATTCCGTTGCATACGGGCACGATGGCGCGTATTGCAGGTAAATGGCGCGAAAAGGTTAAACAGACGATTCATCATGTCGAACGACGCCGTTATTTTTGGGAAAAGTTGTTCGACAGCCGTTTCAGTATTTTTGCGGCTCAAAACAATATCGAGGCGGCGGAACGCGAATTGATTACGCAGTTAAACCGGGAAACGCCGTTTGGCGGCGAAGTGGTTTTAGTGGGCGCAGGGCCGGGCGATCCGGGCTTGTTGACCATACATGCTTTGCAGGCGATTCAGGCTGCGGATACCGTGTTTTACGATGCTTTGGTGTCGGATGAGATTTTGGCGATGGTGCGTAAAGATGCGGTGAAAATCAGCGTGGGCAAACGCGCCGGTGCGCACCATGTCCAGCAGGAAGAAACCAACCGTTTATTGGTTGAACACGCTCAAAAAGGCGAGCGCGTGGTGAGGTTGAAAGGCGGCGATCCTTTTGTATTCGGGCGCGGCGGGGAGGAAGTACAAACCCTGCATCAGGCCGGAATTGCTTACCGCATTGTGCCGGGCATTACTGCCGCGCTTGGTGCCACTGCTTATGCCGGTATTCCGTTAACCCATCGCGATTGTGCGCAAAGTGCGTTATTTGTGACCGGCCACAGCAAACACGAGGGTAGCCAGCCCGATTGGCAGACTTTGGCTTTAAGCCGCCAAACATTGGTGATTTATATGGGGACGCTTAAAGCGACCGAGATTGCGGAAAAACTGATGGCTTATGGCAGGCAGCCTTCTACACCCGTTGCCGTGATTTCCAATGGGACTTTACCGAATCAGACCGTGCGGACAGGCCGTCTGAAAGATTTAGGCTTGTTGGCCGCCGAAGCGGAGCGTCCGGCTTTAATGGTAATTGGCGAAGTGGTTGCCCTGCGCAATGAGATGAAATGGTTCGGAGAAGGTATCGAATATTTCGAAGAAGCCGCGTAAAGAGAATGGATTAAATCAGGCCGTCTGAATATTGGTTTCAGACGGCCTTGTCTTATTTAAAAGCTTGGCAATATTGCTGATAACGTTCTGCCAGTCCATATAGAATGAGTGCGGTCAGCCCCCAGATGTCGTAGTGTTGGAAAGGCAGGGCGGGGAGGGCGAGGGTTTGATTGTTGTGATGAAGTTGGCGGAATGTGTAGTTTTGCAGGTTTAAGGCGAAGTCCAAAGGCAGATAAAAAATTTCTGCTACTTCGTCGGGATTGGCTTTAGGATTGACGGGCTGGACGCAAATTGCTGGAACAGGCGTAACACGGTAGCCGGAAGGCGTGTCACAAAAGGGTAGCGGCTCAAAAGTTTGCCATGCAGTAATCGGAATGGCGGTTTCTTCATAAGCCTCTCTTAACGCCGTTGCCGTTAGGCTGTCGTCTTGGGCATCTTTGCGGCCGCCGGCAAAGGCGATTTGCCCTGTGTGCTGCCTTAAGGTCTCGGCCCTTTTGGTCAGTAAGATTTGCCACATTCCTTCATGCAAGACAATGCCGACCAAAACGGCTGCTTCTTTGACCGTTTGGGCGGTAAATAATTGATTGCGCTCTGCTTGTATACGACTGCTGAAGTGTGAAGTTTGAGTTAGGAAATGGATAAGGTGGTCGGTATTCATCTTTAATGCTGATTGTTTTATGCAGATGAGGATTACACAAGGTTTACGGTTACCGTGTCAACAAAATAGGGTGCGTGTGTTACAGTTATGCCTGAATGATAAATATAGCTTTGCGTCTGTTCTGCAAGTGCTTAGGCCGTCTGAAAATGTCGGCAGGTTCTCAAAAAGGATAGTTATGTTGTTTTCCCCATCCCGTATTCGAGTAGCAGCTGCGGCTGTCATGATGTTGTTTGCTACACAAACTTTTGCCGCGCCCGGCGATTCAAAGGCTGTTTTTGAATCGGCTAAGATTATCAAAAAGAAAAGCCGCGCCGACCGTTTTTCTCCTGAAGAGCGCGAACAGGAACGGATACGTCTGTTGGGTATACAAAACCGCACCTCGCAGGTTTTTACTTTGTTAAATTCAGAACTGGCCCTGCAAAAGGGCGATGCGGCTTCTGCGCTGTTTACTTATATTTTGACTTTGCATCGCACCAAATCTCCCGAAGTGGCCGAACGCGCTTTGGAAATGGCGGTTTCGTTAAACGCATTTGAACAGGCTGAAGCCATTTATCAAAAATGGCGCGAAATCGAGCCGGAGCCTGGTGAAACACAAAAGCGTATGACTTGGTTGCGCAATTTGCTGCTGGGCAAAGCCGATAAGAATTTGAGCGGATTGGACAAGGTGATTGCCGGCGGTAGCGAAGACGAGCAAAAGCGCGTATTCCTGCTTTTGGCGCAAACCGCAGCCCAACAGCCGAATCTGACCAGCGATGCGGTCAAACAAGTGCATAAAACGGCATTGAATTATAAAGACTTTCCAGAAGCGGCGATTGCGGATGCAATTTTTAGTGCAAAAGACGGTCAAAAGAAACACGCTATTGCGGCATTGCAGCGATTGGCCAAGTTGGACAATGAAATTTTGCCGCCGACTTTTGTTACCCTGCGTCTGATGGCGCAACGGCATCCTGATATTCTGGACGGCTTCTTCAAAGAGACAGACACCAAAACCTTATCTCCGATTTGGCAGGAGTTGGACATCGCCAATTTGATCGCCCATGGCCAAAATGATAAGGCTTTTAAGCGTTTACAGACTTTGTTGGAAGAAAATCCCAACCCTGATTTGTATATTCAGGCCGCCTTATTGTCCGCCAGCAAGACAGAAAATATTTCTGCGGTAAACAGTTATCTGGAAAAGGCTTATAAAGCCGGTACGGAAGAGCAACGCAGCCGTGCGGCGTTGATTGGCGCGGTTTCTTATAATGATGTTGAAGAATTGGCCAAAGCCAAACAATGGCTGGATAAGGTAACGGCTACGGCTTATACATTTGATAAAACCATTTTGGCCGCTTCCATCGAAGCCAAACAGGGCAACCATAAAGAGGCTTGGGCTTTGGTGCAACGCGCACAAAAAATGCCCGAGCAAAGAGGACGTTATTTTGAAGCTAAGGATTTGTTGAGTACGGCTTTGTTCGTATTGTCTAAAAATACCAATCTTCAAGAATCGTTGAGCGCTTTAAACAGCTTGGTAAGTTCCACCGAAAAATCCTTGAAAACCCAAGCTTCTCCCGAGCTGCTTGCCAATGTGCTTTATCAGCGTTCGATGGTGTATGAGAAGCTGAATCAGCCAGCCAAGGCGATTGCCGATTTGCGTCGAGTGGTAGAGTTGTATCCGGATAATCCGCACGGTTGGAATGCTTTGGGCTATACCTTACTGTCCAACGGCAAGGATTTGGAAGAAGCGTTTAAAATGGTTCAGACGGCCTATCAGATGGAGCCGGAAAGCGCAGCCATTAATGACAGTGTAGGCTGGGCTTATTATCTTAAAGGCGATGCACAAACAGCTTTGCCGTATATCCAATATGCCTATGAAAAAGAACCTGAAGCCGAAGTTGCGGCGCATTTGGGCGAAGTCCTATGGGCACTTGGCGACCAAGATAAGGCCAAAGAAATCTGGAATGACGGTTTGAAACGTGGAAGCAATCTCCGAGTATTGAAAGAGACAATGTCCAAATTCGGTATAACATCTGGCAAACCGCATACTCAAAAACACAAATAAAACCAACAGGCCGTCTGAAAAGCGTTTGATTTCAGACGGCCTATGAAGGAATATCCATGAATTTAAAACAATTATCATCGGTTGCAGCCTTATTGCTTTTAGCTGCCTGTGCGCAGCCAAACTTACCTCAGCAAAACAGTTGGCAAGCGGCCGAGCAGGTGCAGGATTTTAGCGCAGACGGTCGCTTGGCTGTCAAAGTGGAAGGAAAAGGCTCTTATGCCAATTTCGACTGGACTTATCAGAACGCGGTTCAAACCATTGATGTCAATACACCGTTGGGCAATACCGTAGGCCAGCTGTGTCAAGATAGCGAAGGCGTATTGGCAGTAGACAGTAAGGGTAAGGTTTATCAGGCGGAAACGGCTGAAGAATTGAGCAGACAGCTTTTGGGTTTTGCTTTGCCGGTTCAATATCTGCATATTTGGGCAGATGGCAAACGCGTTGCCAATGCGCCATACAAAATCCTGCCTGACAGCCGACTGGAGCAGTTTGACTGGACGATATCGCGCACTTTAAATAGTTCGGGACAGCCCAAAACGCTACAACTTGAAAATGCCAAGTTTAATATCCGCTTGGTGTTCGATACGGTAAACCACTCTTTGGATAAAAATGGACAAACCCGATGCGCAGCACGCAAATAGAGGATAACATGTCTGTTTCAGCGGAAATCCAAGCCTTTCCTGCACCGGCCAAATTAAATTTGGATTTGAGGATTACCGGTCGCAGGAGCGATGGTTATCATAATTTGGAAAGTATTTTCTGTTTGATCGGCTTATACGATACCGTTCATCTGAAAATGCGTACCGATGGGCAAATTATTCTGCATACGCCGGTTGAAGGGCTTGAGCCTGAGCAAGACTTGACTTATCGGGCGGCTAAATTATTACTGCCCTATGCAAACGTGCCGCACGGCATTGAAATTTGGTTGGATAAAGTGGTTCCGACCGGTGGAGGTTTAGGCGGCGGCAGCTCCGATGCAGCCACAGTTTTAATGGTTTTAAACCAATGGTGGCAATGCGGCTTGAGCAGACAGCAACTGATTGATTTAGGTGTAAGCCTTGGTGCGGATGTTCCTTTTTTTATTTTTGGAAGAAGTGCTTTTGCCAAAGGCGTGGGCGAGAAACTGGCTGAAATAGATGTTCCTAAACAATGGTATGTTATCGTTAAACCCCCCGTCCATGTGGCAACCGCTAAAATTTTTGCACATGAAGGCTTGACACGGGATTCCAAACCCAGCATAATGCCGACTTTCCAATCGTTACAGCCGTTTCAAAATGATATGCAGGCGGTTGTATTTCAGGAATATCCTGAAGTTTGGAAGGCTTATGTTGAGTTATCCCAATATGGTCATGCATTAATGACTGGTTCCGGAGCATGCTTATTTATAGCATGTGAATCTCATCAAGAAGCAAATACAATTTACCAACAGGTTTCTCAATCATATGAAGCTTATTGTGTGGAAGGATTAGATATTCATCCGCTGTTTTATATGATTTAGTAAGTTGGGGAGTCGTCAAGCGGTTAAGACACTGGATTTTGATTCCAGCATGCGAAGGTTCGAATCCTTCCTCCCCAGCCAA